>Ga0207641_10004794_pt1 | contig 11661 bp, 10 predicted proteins | sample KBSSwiS62_FD_184306 | JGI IMG/M metagenome (GOLD analysis project Ga0207641, IMG submission 184306) | Switchgrass rhizosphere microbial communities from Kellogg Biological Station, Michigan, USA - KBS Switchgrass S6-2 (SPAdes) (version 2) | ecosystem: Host-associated > Plants > Roots >... | reverse complement strand
CAGCCTTGGCGAAGTGGTGGGTGAGCTCGCGGTCGATGCTGGTGCGGGCGGCCCACTCGTCGATCAGGTCGACGGCGGGCGCGAGGCGCGGCGTGTGGAAGCCGACCTCGACCTGGATTCCGTGGAACACCGGGGAGAAGACTGCGCCGCCGCGAAGCTTGTTCTTGCGCTCGGCCTCTTCCTTTTCGGTGATCTTGCTGCAGTACAGCTCGAAGCGGCCGAGCTGCTCCGGCGTGCCGGTGATGACGACGGAACGCCTGCCGTTGCGGATCGACAGCACCGGCGGCAGCACGGTGCGAACGTCCTGAGAGAACTCCTCGAGCAGTTCGGCGATGCGGTCGGGGTCGGCGTTGGTGACCGACACCATCGGCGACTTGTCGCCGCGGCCGACCATGCCCCGGCGACGCGACATCAGCGACCCGGCGGCACCCATCAACTGCAGGATCGCCAGCAGCTCGGCGTCCCTGGCGCCCTGCGCCTTCAACGACTCGCAACCCAAGATGCCCTGCGAATGTCCGGCCATCGCGACCGGCGGGGTGCCGTAGAGGTCGAGGCCCTGGCGGATGACGGCGCGGGTCGCAGCCATCTGGGTGAGCAGGATGCCCGGGCCCGAGATGGCGATGGCCATCAGCTGCTTGGCGGTGGGCAGCGTCTCTTCTGCGGCAAGGGCGCGCACCCACTGCAGCGGCTCGAAGCCGATCGGGCGCACCACGACGAGTTCACGGGCCACCGGTTCGAGGAGCAGCGCGGCCTCACCGACGATCTCGCTCAGCTCGGATTCGATGCCTGCGGAGCTGACCAGCTCCTCCAGGTTCTCCAGCCAGGACCCGCCCTGGCCGCCGAACGCGACCGCGTAGGGCTCACCTGCGTTCAAACGATCGACGAGGGCGTGTGTACCTGCCATAGCTTGCGAGGCGCCGTTGTCACGGCCGGTGGTCACTCTGCTCTGTTCGTTGATCGTCACGTCTTGTTATCTCCCTCGGTGCGTTCTCGCGCGTATCGCTCGTCTGTGGTGTCGTCTCTTGGATGCCATGCGATTCGGCGTCGAATCCCGGCTGGTTCAGGCCTGTCCGGCACGCGGGCCATCCGACGGCCTGTCTAGACGGGTCCCCTGGCGGTCCAGCCTCTCCAGCCCTACTAAGAGTGGCATAAGAGACCGCACCATTTTCGCGCCCTAAATGGTTACTAGCGAGTTCTACGCACGGGTAACCACATGTTCGATAACACCGGCCCGCACGAGGCCCGAACCTATGTGGGACAAACGTCCTGCTGGCAGGTGGTTACGGTCGAGTAGGCGCAACAGTGCAGATCAAGGCAGTATTGTTATGTAATCGTTATGTAAAAATTTCGCTTCGTCCCAGCGGGCGCATCAGCACGCGCAAAGTCGACAACTTGACAGAATTTGTCTTCTGTCGCCCACTGGCTACCAGAAAAAGTTTGCTGGCTCTACTTACTGATCAGTAAGTTTTAGTCCCACTGACCGAATCTCGACTTGAGAATGTGGTTGATGTCGACCCCCACGCCGCCGACGTTCTGCTTGTCGATCTCGACCTGGTGCAGGTGCGCCGCCGGATGCACGAACCCCTTCGGCGACCCCCAGTTGTGCTGCCAGAAGTAGGAGCCCAGCCCATCCTGCAGTGCCCAGTCGATGGTCTTGGCGTTGGCGTAGACCCCGACGCGCTGATGGCCCAGCACCGACTCCCACCCGCGCAGATAGGGCGCGACCTGGCTCTTGTACTGGTCGTAGCTGGGATCGTCGTCGATCGACGCGTAGATGGGTGCGCCATACGAGCCCCCTGCCGCGACGTGCAATTGCCAGCCGCGTTTGGCGTGTGCGACACCTGCGCTCTGCCCGCCGAGCCAGTCCGCGGTGTCCTGCTTGCCGTACTGATAGCAAGAGACGATCTTCAGCCCGTTCTGATACAGGTCACGGGCCTCGGGCAGCTGGATCGGCTTGCCGAGCATCCAGGCGCCCCCCGGCCGCCGATCAGAGACGTAGCGGATCGCGCCCTGCGCACCGGACGCCCGCAGATCAGGAGCCTTGATGATGCCCGCCGCGTAGTCCAGCAGGATGCCTAGCGGCGCCGCGGCGGCTCGGGGAGGCGCCAGCGCCGATGCCGCCGCCTGCAGGCCTGCGCCGAGGCCGAGCACGGCTGGCGCGGCCGCGGCGTATTTGAGCACGTCGCGCCGGGATATTGCCACGTGCCACAGAATATGACACAAGCATCAATTTTCACGTTATCGCCACTGGTCACATCTGCATCAAGATTCACAAGCGTGCGGCAGCGCTGCGAAACCAGTGGTCATTGGGGCCCAAGATCACGAAATCCGCTGACGAGCTGCGCTCAGACCGTGCAATTCCTACGATGAGCCATGCCCTCGGGGACGGTCAGCTCGCAGCCGGACGTGAATGTAGCTGCCGCCGTTGACGATCCCCAGATCGAGCTGATCGGCGTCCGCAAGGTGTTCGGCGATGTGATGGCGGTCGAAGGGGCCGACCTGACCGTGGCCGACGGCGAACTGTTCGCCATCCTCGGGCCGTCGGGATCCGGCAAAACGACGGTGTTGCGGATGATCGCCGGCTTCGAGCCGCCGACCGCCGGCGTGATCAAGCTCGGCGGCGCAGACGTGACCGCGTTGCCCGCCCGCCATCGCGACGTGAACACGGTGTTCCAGGAATACGCGCTGTTCCCGCACATGACCGTCGCACAGAACGTCGAGTACGGCCTGAAGGTCAAGGGCGTGCCGAAGGCCGAGCGCAGGCGCCGCACCGCCGACGCGCTCGACATGGTGCGCCTGACCGACCATGCGCCGCGCCGCCCGGCGCAGCTCTCGGGTGGCCAGCGGCAACGTGTGGCGCTGGCCCGCGCATTGGTCGGGCGGCCCCGGGTGCTGCTGCTCGACGAGCCCCTCGGCGCACTGGATCTCAAGCTGCGCGAGCAGATGCAGATCGAGCTGAAGGCGATCCAGCGCGAGGTCGGCATCACGTTCGTGATCGTCACCCACGACCAGGACGAGGCGCTCACGCTCTGCGACCGGCTGGCCGTGTTCAACGAGGGGCGTATCGAGCAGGTCGGCAAAGCCCGCGACGTCTACGAGAATCCGGCCAACCGATTCGTCGCCGATTTCGTCGGAACATCCAACGTGCTCGACGGCGCAGCCGCCGAGGCGCTGATGGGTCGGCCGGGAATGTTCGTCATTCGGCCCGAACGCATCGGGGTGTTTCGGCCCGGCACCGATCCGGTGCCGGGCGTGCGCACTGTCGAGGCCATCGTGTCGGAGGTCATCTACGCCGGCCCGACAACACGCATCGCCGCGATCGCCGAGCCCGACGTCACCCTCACCGCGACGATCCTGACGGCCAGCACTTGGCTGCCGCCCGACCTGCACCACGGAACACCGATCACGCTGGCCTGGCCCGAAAAGGCAGTCCACCAATTGAAATTCGAGGAGTAGCCATGAGATCCACGCCTGTGCGAATCGGTTTTGCCCTGATCGCCAGTGCTGCCCTTGTCCTGTCGTTCACCGCATGCTCCAAGTCGGAACAGTCTTCAGGAGGCAACGGCCAGTCACCGCCGAAGATGGAACCGTTGTCGTCGGTCGGCAATGGCGAAGGTCAGCTGAACCTCATCGCGTGGGCCGGCTACGCCGAAAACGGTTCCAACGACAAGACTGTCGACTGGGTGACACCGTTCGAGCAGCAGACCGGCTGCAAGGTCAACGTGAAAATCGGCAACACATCCGACGAGATGGTGCAGTTGATGCGCAGCGGCCAGTACGACGGTGTGTCCGCTTCCGGTGATGCGACGCTGCGGCTGATCTATGCGGGTGACGTCGCACCCGTCAACACCAACCTGGTGCCGAACTACGCGACGATTTCGTCGTTCCTCAAAGACAAGTCGTGGAATTCGGTGAACGGCCAGATGTACGGGATTCCGCACGGCTGGGGCGCCAACCTGCTGATGTACAACATCGACGTGGTGCGCGATGCGCCGAACTCGTGGGCGGCGGTGTTCGACGACGCGGGCAAGTACAAGGGCAAGGTGACGGCGTATGACTCCCCCATCTACATCGCCGACGCCGCGCTGTATCTGTCCAAGACGAAACCGGATCTCGGCATCAAGGACCCATACTCGCTGACACCCGAACAGCTCGACGCCGCAGTGGATTTGCTCAAGAAGCAGCGCGAGAACGTCGTCGAGTACTGGTCGGATTACACCAAAGAGGTGCAGGCGTTCGAGTCAGGAACCTCGGTGATCGGCACCACCTGGCAGGTGATCGCCAACACGATCGGCACCGACAACAAGGTTCAGGTCAACACGGTACTGCCGAAGGAGGGTGCCACCGGGTGGTCCGACACGTGGATGCTTTCGTCGAAGGCCGCACATCCCAACTGCATGTACAAGTGGATGAACTGGATCACCTCGCCGGAGGTCAACGCACAGGTCGCCGAGTACTTCGGCGAGGCACCCGCGCAGACGAAGGCCTGTGAACACACCTCCCAGAAGGACTTCTGCGACATCTACCACGCGACGGATGAAAAGTTCGCCTCCGAGATCCACTACTGGACGACGCCGCAGAAGCAGTGCGTCGACGGCAGCGGCGACAACTGCACGGCCTACAACGAGTGGGTCGACAAGTGGCAACAGATCAAGGGCTGACGCAGCGCGCCGACGGGCGACCGATCGCTTCAGTGTCTCTGGGCCGCCGGCTCACGCTGGCGTTCCTGCTGGCGCCGCCGATGGCGTGGCTGGTCGTCGCCTATCTGGGTTCGCTTGCGGTGCTGCTGGTTTCGGCGTTCTGGACCACCAACAGTTTCACCGGGGCGGTGGTGCGCACGTTCACCACCGACAACGTGGTGCGGGTGGCGACCGAAGAGGTGTTCCGGATAGCGACCGTCCGTACCCTGCTGATCGCCCTGACGGTGACAGTCATCTGCGCGATCCTCGCGGTGCCGTTGGCGTTGTACATGGCGAAGGTGGCGTCACCGCGGGTGCGACTGGCCTTGGTGGTGGCGGTGACCACGCCCCTGTGGGCGAGCTATCTGGTGAAGGCCTACGCCTGGCGGATGTTGTTCTCACCGGAGGGTCCGATGGCGTGGTCGACGGGGTACACCCCGGGCTACGGGCTGGCGGCGACCATCGTCACGCTGACGTATCTGTGGTTGCCCTACATGGTGATTCCGGTGTTTGCGGCGTTCGAACGGGTTCCGGATTCGCTCATCGACGCCAGCTCGGACCTGGGAGCCTCGGATTCGGCGACGCTGCGGATGGTGGTCGCGCCGATGGTGTTTCCCGGTATCGCGGCCGGTTCGATCTTCACGTTCTCGCTGTCGATGGGCGACTACATCGCCGTGACGATCGTCGGCGGTAAGACCCAGATGCTTGGCAACATCATCTACGGCCAACTCGTGACCGCCAACAATCAACCCCTGGCGGCGGCACTGTCGATCATCCCGCTCGCCGCGATCGTCGGCTACCTGTTGGCGATGCGCCGCACTGGCGCGCTGGAGAATGTGTGATGCTGTCGACCGGCGCGCGCAGGGCGGTACGGGTGTGGGTGGCGCTCGTGCTGGTATTCCTCTACGCGCCATTGCTTTTGGTGGTCATCAACGCATTCAACTCCTCGCGGACGTTCGCCTTCCCGCCCAGCGGCTTCACGTTGCGGTGGTGGGCCGACGCGGCCAACAGTCAGGGCATGTGGAAGTCGCTGGCCAATTCTGTGGTGGTCGGGCTCGGTGCAACGGCGATCGCCCTTGCGCTGGGCACGATGGCCGCCTTCGCGGTGCAGCGCTACACATTCTTCGGCCGCAATGTGGTGAGTTTCCTTGTCGTCTTGCCCATTACGTTGCCGGGCATCGTCACCGGCATCGCGCTCAACGCGACGTTCACCTCGGCGCTTGGCGTGACACTCGGGCTTGCGACGGTGATCGTCGGCCATGCCACGTTCTGCGTCGTGATTGTCTTCAACAACACTCAGGCCCGGCTGCGACGCCTGGGCACCAATCTCGACGACGCATCGGCCGACCTTGGCGCGTCACCATGGCAGACGTTTCGGTACGTGACCTTCCCGATGATGCGCGGCGCGCTGGTGGCCGGCGCCATCTTGGCGTTTGCGCTGTCCTTCGACGAGATCGTCGTCACCACATTCACCGCGGGCCCGACGGTCCAGACGCTGCCGATCTGGATCTTCGGAAACCTGTTCCGCCCCAACCAGGCTCCGGTCATCAACGTCGTCGCCGCGGCGCTGACGGTCGTCGCGATCATCCCGGTATGGCTCGCGCAGCGCTTTGGTGGCGATCCGGCCACCACCCGGGTGTAGCGATTACTACCGCTTCGATTCCGGGTCCCCGCGCAGCAGAATGCCTGCGGTGAACTCCGAAACGGCGGTGGCCATCTGTTGGCGGACGGCGTCATCAAGGTGGTTGGCGATCACTCGGTTACCCAGATCGCGGTAATCCAGCACGATGCGGCTCAGCTCCGCCATCTCCTCGGGTTTGGGCACGTGGTTGGGCCCGAACCGCGCGGAGTACAGCTCCTCGATCACCCGCACGAAGTCGGCGGCCAAGTTGTCGGTTGAGTCCCGAGTCGACTCGTACACCCGCAAGATCGCTCGCACGTACAGCATCGGATCCTGACTGCGCGCCACGATGGCGGCCAGCACCGAATCTTTCAGCACCACGTCACCGTCGGCGGTTTCGGCCAAGCCGTAGTCGATCAGTTTGCGCGCATCGTCGCTGCGGGGGTCGATGCGGACGGCAGCTGTCTTCGCCGGTGCCGGCTGCTCCTCGGGAGCCTCCTCGGCCCGTGGACCCAGAATTGCCCGCTGGATGCCGAGGATGTCGGCCAGATCGGCGCCCTGGCGCATGCTGGCGAAGAACTCCGCGATGTGGGCGGAGTTGAAGCCCCGGCGCAGCAACTGGTTGATCGTCTTCAGCTGAGACAAGTGATAGTCGTCGTAGTACGCCGAGCGTCCGACCCGCCGCGGCGGGTCCAGTAGCCCGCGCTCCCGGTACGCGCGGATGTTTCGCGCCGTGACCCCCGAGATCCGCGCCAAGTCGTCCAGTCGGTACTCAGCCAACGTCGCGCACCCTGACCCGGTCTAAGGCGCGTTTCGGCTTTGCACCGCGACAACGCATGTGACCACTGTAGCCGCCGAAAACAGTTTGCGAGCGAAGTCTCAATCGCCGCCGAGATGTTTGCTAGACATTCGAGGTACACGTGCTTAACTGCGGCGATGACGATGGCGCGGACCTTGCGTCGACGAGTTGGTGCAACTTCAGCCAACTCGTTTCCCATCGCAACGGGGGCAGGTCGCCAGTGTTGCGGTGAGTGATTTCACGCGTCATGAATTGGCGTCAGCGCCGCCCGCTGGAACATGATGGACGCGCATCGCGTTGTTGAGCGAAGACAAAGTTTCCTGCTGAGAAAGGTTCGGTGTGCGTCCCTGGATCATCTGGGCCACCGGACTGCTCGCCTATATCGTCGCCGTCCTCGACAGGACCACCCTCGGCGTTTCGGGGCTGGCGGCCGCCGACCGCTTCAACGCCAGCCCGAGCGTGCTGTCGACGTTCGTGGTCCTTCAGGTCGTGGTGTACGCCGCTGCGCAGGTGCCCGCAGGGCTGCTGCTCGACCGATTCGGCTCCAAGGCGCTGATCCTGTCCGGCGCGGCCGTGATGGCGACGGGCCAACTCGTTCTCGCGTTCACCGAATCCCTCCCGCTTGCCGTCGCGGCGCGAGCATTGCTCGGCCTCGGCGACGCGGTGACGTTCATCTCCGTGCTGCGGCTGGTGCCGCACTGGTTCTCCGCCAAACGCGTTCCCCTCGTGACGCAGCTGACGGGCATCTGCGGTCAGCTGGGCCAGGTGCTTTCGGCCGTTCCATTCTTCGCACTGCTTGCCGGCGCCGGTTGGACCACCGCCTACGTTTCGGTCGCAGCCTTCGGTGTGTTGTCGATGGCCCTGACGCTCGCGCTGGTCAAGAACACCCCGACCGGTCCAGCCACGCCGGTGCACAGCGCGTCGGTCAGGGAGACGCTGGTGAGCGTCAAGACGGTGTGGTTGCGGCCGGGGACGCGGCTCGGCTTCTTCACCCACATGGGCACGCAGTTCTCGGTCACGGCCTTCACGTTGATGTGGGGCGTTCCGTATCTGACCGAGGCCCAGGGACTTTCGACGAGCGCGGCGGGCGCCCTGCTCACCATTTCCGTGGTCGCCGCCATCTCATCGGGTGTCGTCATCGGGATCTTCACCGGCCGGTTGCCGCATCGGAGGTCGCGGATGGTGCTCGGCATCATCGCCGCCAACGCCTTGGCGTGGACAGTGGTGCTCGCGCTTCCGAGCCGCTCCCCACTGTGGCTGCTCGTCGCGCTCATCGTCGTCATCTCCGTCGGTGGCCCAGGCTCGATGGTCGGCTTCGACTTCGCGCGCACGTTCAATCCGAGTGCGACGCTCGGCACCGCACAGGGCATGGTCAACATGGGTGGCTTCGTCGCCTCCCTGTTGGTGATGCAGGCGATGGGCCTGATCCTCGATGCCGCAGGCGATTTCTCGCTCGGCTCGTTCCGGCTCGCCTGGACCGTGCAGTACGCGATCTGGGGCCTCGCAGTGGTCGGCATCCTGATCACCCGGCGCAAGGCACGGCGGCTGATGCGCATCGAGGAAGAAGCGATGCTGCTCGAGACCTTGGACGCCACCGCGCCTGCGGCGGGGTAGCCGCTAGCGGTTGCGGGCCGTCGAACGCCTGTTGGCCTTCTTGATCGCCGAAACCAGTTCGCCCTTGCTCATCTTCGAACGACCCGAGATATCAAGCCTGCGTGCGACTTCCGTCAAGTGCTTCTTCGAGGCGTTGGCATCCACGCCCTCCGCCGACTTGCCGCTCGGGTTGGGGCCGCCACTGCGTGCGCGGGAATCAGACGGCCCCTTCTTCGATTTCGGCTCCCAGTGGTCACCGACCTTTTCAAAGCTGTGCTTCAACGCGTCGTAGGCGACCCGGTGCGCCCGCTCGCCTTCGCCGTACTCCTTCACCGCGTTGTCGTGCACCTTTGCGAAGGTGCGCTGCGCCTTGGCAGGCGACTTCTGCAGCGTGCTCGGCAACTCGCTCTTGCGAGCCGAACCGCTCTTCGTTGTCTTAGGCATCTGTAGTGCTCCTCGAGAACTGAAGATGATGGCACCGCCGAGGCGGCCTCGGCTGCGCGCGTGCCGGTTTCTTGACGCCCCGCGCACCCGGTGCGCAACCCCGTACGGCCCACACGTGGCGTTACCCGAAGGCCGTACAGCTAAACGCCTGACAGGCTTCTCGCGATGGCCTGCGCGGCGTGCCGATGGCCGAGCGTTTCGTAGCCGATCACGCTGACCATCGGGGCCAGCGTGACGACCAGCAGGCAGTTCGCCATCGAGATACCTGCGGCGGCCAGCCATACCGCGCCGCCCAGCACCGCGGCTGTCAACGCGATGAGCAGCAGGTGGAACATGTCCATCGTCCGCACCAACCACGCGTAGAGGACGTAGACCGAGACGACGTATCCGCCGACCGGCAAGGCCACGGCCAACACCGTCTCCACCGAGCCGAGCTTCGAGTGGCCCTCGATGTAGAAAGCGGCGACATGTAGCCCCGCCCCGGTCGCCACGATCGCCCCGAACGGCAGGATGTGGAAGTAGCCGAAGAAGAACGACCGCTCGGGATGAGCGTGCAACAGATCGGCCTGCGGCACCACGAAATACGTCCACCACATACCGAAGGTCAGCCCGATCCCTGCGACCGCCACGAAGATCGCGTCATACGACCACCCCTGCGTGCCGACGGCCGCGGACACCGATGCAACCGTTCCCACCACGCCCTCCCCCAGGGCGATGATCGTCAGCAGGCTGTATCGCTCCGTGATGTGATGCGCGTGCCACGGCGTGCCGCCCATCCGCTTCTCCGCCAGGACCGGACCGAGCAATTCGATCCCGATCAGCACCACCACGAAGACGAACGTCATCGGAACCGAGCTGTGCAAGAAGATGGTGGTGGCCCAGCCGATCTGCGCGACCGTGACCGCTGTGGCGTACGTCAGGCAGGCCGAACGTCTACCGGGGTCCTGCTTCGCAGCGCGTAACCACTGTCCCACCAACGAAATTCGCATCACGACGTAACCGGCCACCATGACCCCGTTGTCGACGTGGCCACCGTGCTCGATCGATGCGAACATCTGCGGCAAGCCCAACGCAAGGATGACGACACCGACCATCTGCAACATGGTCATCACGCGGTAGATCCAGTCGTCGGTGTCGTACGCCGACGCGAACCAGGCGAAGTTGATCCAGGCCCAGCAGACCGCGAACGTCGCGAACGAGAAGCCGAGCAGCCCGGCGCCGACGTGGTTCTCGAACATCAGGTGCGCGAACTCGTTCGCTGCGATGCCGAACGCGACGACGAACGTCAGGTCGAACAGCAGCTCCAGTGGTGTCGCCACCCGGTGTTCCTCATGCGGATCGCGACCCGTCATCGGCCGAATGCGGTGCGCGGCCACTGGGCGCTGCGGTGAGGCTTCGGTCATTGTTTGCGTCCTTTCACCGCTACATTTCACCCCATGGCGGGCGCGAAGAAGTTGGTGATGGGCGCGAGCGGGTTCCTGGGCTCGCATGTCACCAGGCAGTTGGTTGAACGCGGCGACGACGTGCGGGTCATCCTGCGCCGGACGAGTTCGACGAAGGCCATCGACGACCTCGACGTCGAACGGCACTACGGCGACATCTTCGACGAGGATGCCGTGCGCGCCGCGATGGCCGGTTGTGACGACGTCTTCTATTGTGTCGTCGACACCCGCGCGTGGCTGCGCGACCCCACACCACTGTTCCGCACCAATGTCGATGGCCTGCGCCATGTGCTCGACGTCGCTGTGGACGCCGACCTACGCCGGTTCGTGTTCACCAGCACGATCGGCACCATCGGCATCCCCGCAGAGGACCGCCTTGCGACCGAAGAGGACCAAATGAACTGGGCCGACAAGGGTGGCGGATACATCCAGTCGCGGGTCCAAGCCGAAAACCTGGTGCTGCGCTACGCCAGGGAGCGCGGATTGCCCGCGGTGGCACTGTGCGTCGCCAACACCTACGGCCCGCGCGACTGGCAGCCGACGCCACACGGCGGGCTGCTCGCCGCGACCGCAGCAGGCCGAAATCCCGTGTACGTCAAGGGCGCATCCACCGAGGTGGTCGGCATCGAAGATGCCGCGACCGCGCTACTACTCGCGGCCGAGAAGGGCCGAAATGGTGAGCGCTACATCATTTCCGAGCGCTTCATGCCGATCCGGGAGCTGTTCGACACGGCCGCAGACGCGGGCGGTGTGAAGCGGCCGTGGCTCGGGATCCCGCTGTGGGCGCTGTATCTGCTCGGGCACGCCGGCGATGTCGCAGGCCGGGTGTTGAACCGCGATACGCCGGTCACGAGCGTCAGCGCCAGGCTGTCGCACATCCTGCCCGCGATGGACCACAGCAAGGCCGAGCGCGAACTGGGGTGGCAGCCCGCCCCGATCCACGACTCCATCCGCCGTGCAGCCGCGTTCTTCGCAGAAAACGCCGAAAACCAGCGCCGATAACTACGCGGCCGGCAAAAAACAGGTAGTCGACTACGCATGCCTTCTTCATGCGCCGGATCGACGATCAACGGGTGTCGGATG
>Ga0207641_10004792_pt1 | contig 11661 bp, 9 predicted proteins | sample KBSSwiS62_FD_184306 | JGI IMG/M metagenome (GOLD analysis project Ga0207641, IMG submission 184306) | Switchgrass rhizosphere microbial communities from Kellogg Biological Station, Michigan, USA - KBS Switchgrass S6-2 (SPAdes) (version 2) | ecosystem: Host-associated > Plants > Roots >... | reverse complement strand
GATCGCGCTCTCGTCGCAGTCAGCGTCAACCCATTCAGCGCTCAGGAATTTACCCGAGCCGTCAAGCGAATAGACGCGATATTTCGATTGGTGGTTGGACATGATGAGTCTCCTTCAGCGGGGAGCTCTCATTTGTCTCTCGTGCGCCGACTCGCGTTGAATACTGGTCGGCGATGAGTCTCGTTACGCCTCTTAATCGACCTCTCCTAGTTAAAATTGGGTCGGGCGCTTAATGGGGCGGGTCAGTGGCGTCGCCGCGCCATCGTTGTTCAGCAAAAGACCGACCGACCAGTTCAGTTCGAGATTGCCGAGCAGGCCAGGCAGTCAATCGTAGATTGGCTCAAGGTGAGGCGTGAGGATCCGCACGGGTGGCTCTTTCCAAGTCGCATGGTCCCCGGTGCTCATCTTTCGACCCGACAGTACTTTCGCCTGGTGAAAAACCTGGATTGCGCGGATCGGATTGGAGCCGGCCGACTATAACACTCACAGCCCAAGGCGCACCAAGGTTTCCATGCTCTACCGAAAGACTGGCAATCTTCGAGCATGTCAGCTCTTGCTTGGTCATGCCAAGCTTGAGAGTACGATCCGGTGCCAATGTCCGCTTTGGGTCAATTGCTGACACGGCAAGTTTGGATGGAAAAGCGGCACTGACAATCAGCGATCACGACGCGGAAGAGAAGGCGGCTTGATCGGAGACCGTTGACCAAGCCGCCCTCAAGCAGACTCGCCGTCTCCCCAGCGCGACGAGTCTCGGCGTGAACCTTAGCAGAAAAGCAGTCCGTTCCGACAAAAATGTCACCCGGCCGAAGCGGGTGGAAAGCGGACGTGCGCGAAAAGGGGCACCGAGCGAACCCGATGCCCCTCGATGCTCTTCAACTGCCTCAGTGGGGCTGATTGGCGCAGGCAACGTCGTATTGCGACACCGACGCGGTGTTGCGCGAGTTCTGCGGCTTCTCACCAGCATATTGCGTCCCGGCCTTGCCGTCGGGATTGAAAGCCGAGCCCGGCGCAGTCGCGGAATTGCCTGGCCGCGAACCCGTGGTTTCACAGGATTGACTGGGCTGGCCGGTCGCATGGGTCGGCCCATTCTGGTGGTCCCATCCGGCGCCATTGGTTGAGCCTTGGCTCGTGTGAGTTGTCAGTTGGCTCATCGAGCTCTTGCCCATGGAAGCACTCGGACCTGCCCCACCGCCTTGGCCGGGGTGCGCGAGAATTATGGCAGGCGAAACGGTCAGAGCGCCCGCCGCCATTAAGAGCGTGGTCGTCCTCATTTTTTGCTCCTTTTGAGTCGCGCGAAATACAGCGCGACCCTTCGATGCCCCGTTTTTCTAACCCCCAAGCGCAAGCAACGTCTCGGGTCAGGACTCGTTGCTCGTCCGACGCGATTTCGCACCCATTCGGCGCAATTAACGGACGGGCCGCTTTGGGCGGAAAGCGGACATTAACTGGGGTCAGTCGCGACTATCCGGACGGATATCAATATACCCACCGGCGTTGCGCCGGGCCCGCTTCTACTTGCCCCTGAGACGGCTTGACCGACTCGCCCGCGCCGGAGCACAGCGCCCGCGTCATTCCCCAGCGACGCGGAGGCAATCATGGTCGACACACCCCACATCGTTCTCGTTCATGGCGCGTTTGTCGACGGCTCGGGCTGGGAGGGCGTCTACCGCGCGCTCTCCGCCAAGGGTTACAAGGTCACGGTCACCCAGCATCCAACCGCGTCGCTGCCCGGCGACGTCGGCTACGTCCACCACGCGGTCGAGGCCCACAACGGCCCCGCGATCCTCGTCGGCCATTCCTATGGCGGGGTGGTGATCACCGAGGCCGGGCGGCACCCGCAGGTCAAGGCCCTTGTCTATGTGGCCGCTTGGGTTCCGGATGCTGGTGAATCGGTCAATGCGCTCATCGCCAAGCTGCCGCCCGACGGGCCGCAACCACCGCTCGCACCGCGCGACGGCTTCCTGTTCGTCGACCCCACCAAATTCCCCGATGCTTTCGCCCAGGACGTCGACCGGGCGACCGCGGAGTTTCAGGCGATTGCCCAGCTCCCGTGGGCGTTCGAGGCGGCAGGCGGAACCGTCGGTGAGCCGGCGTGGAAGACGAAACCGAGCTGGTATCTGGTTTCCGCCGATGACCGCATGATCCCGCCCCCGGCGCAGCGCGACATGGCCGCGCATGCTGGGGCCAAGATCGCCGAAAGCCCGGGCAGCCACTCGATCTTCGTATCGCATCCAGATGCGGTGGCGAAGCTCGTCGAGGAAGCAGCAGCGTCAGTTTTCGAAACGGCAGCTTGAGCGCCATCTACGTTCCCCCTGCAACGCCATGGGGAGAGGAACCAGGTGCAGATGGTGGAGCGGTGTTGTCTCCACCTCAATCGTCACGCCGCACCTGATCGAGAGGGTATAGTGCGATCTGTTAGATTTAAATCGCCTCTGGCGGTCGCAGGCGGAGCGTCGAACGACATCAAATCTTCGAAGTAAGTTGTCGGCGGCCGGCCAACGATGAACTGATCGACGTCAGCAACAAACTCCGGATTGAAGCCGACGCGGCCAATAGTGCTCCACCAGTGCCGTGTGCGCGGTATGCCGAGGTGTAGAGAGACTATCCCGAAATACGCCTTCGCAACGCTCTCCTCGATCACGCCATCTTTATGCTGAAACCACTCTTACTCACGCTGTCGCATGGCCGCGATAAGGAAGAAGTGCAGTTTGCCTTGCTCCTCCCGAGAAAGCTCCGTGGTCTTCACGAAGCACTCTCGCAGGTTCGCGTCGTTCGCCAGCGTATAAAGTTCCTCGTTTGTCTGCTCGACCATCCGCTGTCGAGCGTGGGCTTCTAGCAGGTTACCCTGCTTCACTTGACGGGAGAGATAGTCGTTACGCCTGTTAGGCGTGCGAGTCCTTGATGTGGGTTGGGAACTGCCCCTAGCGCGCCTCGCCTCGGGGTGGGAGTGTTTAAAGCGGGCGCTAAGGTCAGTGTGGGTCACAACCAACGCACAGCGCTTCGGTTCCAACAACAAAGCGGCCCGGCGCTTGGCAAGCAACCGGGCCGGTCTGATCCAGCACTGGAACTCGTGAGACTCGCTGTTCCTGGGCTTTTGCCGAGCCAGCGCGGCGAGTCTCATGTCAGAGTATGCTGAGGGTCGAACGTCCGCAATGGGTCGATGGCTGTCACAGCAGCTTTGGGTCGAAAGCGGACATTAAAGTGGTGAAAGAACGTGCTGGGTAATCTCACCTTGGAGGCCAGGCGCATGATTAAGAACCGGCATCCCCGGTCAATACAAGCCCGGCTTTAACGGGCGGGACTTGGGACTCTTGGCGTATCGCGCGCATTCTTGGAAGCGCGCAGGGTGCCGCACACGAAAGCGGTCCTGCTCATCGAGAGGATCGGACGGGGCCACGACTAGGTGCCGTCCCCTGAAGCGCCAACGTTGTATCGGGCGCCCCGCATTCATTTCCGCCACCGGATTGTTGCGGGGAACCCAGCAGATTTCGTCAAACCCGACCTGCATGTCGATGACCAGCAGCGCCTCGCCCGATCCGGCCAGCCTGCTATCCTTGACACATTTCGCCATGGTCCCGATTATAATTCCGGGAAAGGCCCGCAGCCATGAACAAGGCGCCTGTTAGGCACTCAAAACGGCTAAATTTCGCTTGAATGATAGGCAAAACGAAAGACCGCGGGACGCCATCGACGAACGGTTGATTGCGTTTCTCAAAACCGATGCGCGGATGAAATTGACCGCCTTGGCGCGGGCCGTGTCCCTGTCACGTACGGCTGTCCAGGCCCGGATTGCACGGCTCGAGCGGGATAAGGTCATCCTCGGTTATTGCGCGGTGATCCGGGACGCGGGAGACGAAGAAGGGCTTCGCGCGATCTTGTCGCTCGTGTTCAGTGAACGTCCATGCCATCCGGTCGTGAGGAAGTTTCGAAGGTGGCCGGAGATCGTCAATTATTATTCCGTGACAGGTCCGGTGGACGGCTATGCGCTTGTGAAAGTAAAAGACGCGGAGGCGCTTGCCGAACTGGTCGACCGGTTTTCCGGGCTGACGGGCGTCGCGAGTGCCTCGTCAGCGGTGATGCTGCGAGGCGATTGAGAATCCGCGGCGGCTGGCATTGTTGGAGAGGGCATGGCGTGAAGGGGAAATGCTTCACGGCGTTCACGCCCTCTCCTCTCCGGTTCCCGGGTTCAGTGCGATCGAGGGTCCACTCGAACCTGAGCTCGGGGTCAGTGCTGATACATCTCGCCGCCGGCGCGATGGTTGCGTTATCAACCTGACGGGAGTCCCTTCATCAGGATCTAGAAGTCGATGGTCACACCAGCGAACAGGAACCGACCCAGCGCGTCATAGACCTGCGGGTAAGTATTGCCGTTACTGAAGCCGCCGAGCGATTCTCCACCCGCGACGGGCGGATCCGAGTCGAAGATGTTGTTCGCGCCGAGTCGGAAGTTGAACTTATCCGCCACCCGCGCCGACAAGGTCAGATCGAAGTAGCTCTGGGCATTGAGTTTCGCCGAACCCGGGTTCGAATGCGACCCAAGCAGGAAGTTCAAGTCCGGATCTCCGCTGAGCGTGTCGTTCTTGACCGCGGAGAAGTAGCGCCACTGACCCGAGATCCCCAGGCCGTTCGGCATGGTGAAGCCGAGCCGCGCCTTATGCCTCCACTTTGGGCTCGGAACGCCGGCGACGGTGTTGCTGCAGGTGGCGCCGTAGCGGCCGGCACACTCATACTTGCCGTCGAGACCGCCAGTCCCCGGGTTGAGCCCGGTGTCGAAGGTAAGGTTCTTCAGGTAAGTGCCGACAATGCTGGCGTTCAAGGTGCCCAACCCGCCGATGCGGTGCGAGTAGGAGCCATTGATGTCGATACCCTTGGTCCTGAGGCTACCGAGATTGGTGTTAAGCGTTGTCGCCGACCCAGACGGCAGGTTGAACAGAGAGCCGGTAACGTCACGATTGATGAGGTTACAGAAGGTCGGATCCCCGGTGACCGCACAGTTCGCGACCAGACCCGTGAACGGGAAGGTCGTGACGAGGTTCTGCACCTTGATGTCGAAATAATCGACAGTGAAGGCGAGACCGGGAATGAACCGCGGCTGGAGCACGAGACCGACCGTATAGGTGTCGGCTGTTTCCGGCGTCAGGGTCGGGGTTCCGCCGAGCTGCACGTTGTACTGGAACGCCGGGTTTGAATCGATGCCCGCATTGATTGCAGCCGTCGCGGTCGCAACGGTGAAGTTGCCTGCGGCAATCTGGGTTGCGAACGTGTTCAGGCACTGCGCCGTCGTAAGACCGGTATGAGCCGGACCATTGGAACCTGTGTTGGCCGCGCACAGATCAATACCCGCCGCCAGGCCGTTACCCACCGGACCGAACAGTTCGACGATGTTCGGCGCCCGGACCGCGCGGTTGTAGCTCGCGCGTGCCCGGATATCGTGGATCGGCGCGAACTCGAGCGATAGCTTGTACGTGTCGGTGTTGAAGTGGTGATCGTTCACCTTGTAGTCCGAGTAACGATAGCCCGCGCTCAGTGTCAGCTCCTCGAAGAAGCTGTGGCTGACGATCGGCACCTGGAGTTCGGCAAAGCCTTCACGGACGTTGAAGTCGCCCGAATTCGGCAGCGTCGGTCCACCGCGGCCTGCCAGATCGCCGCTCTGCAGCTCGACATCAGTCTGGAAGTCGAGCGACTCCTTGCGATACTCGCCACCGACGTTGAGGCCGATACCGCGGTCGGACCACGGAGTCTGGAGGCCGTACTCGCCACCATCGAGGGTGAAGTTGGCGTCGGCGATGGTTTCGTCGACGTGACCGCGCTCGAAACCGGGGGTTTGCAGGTAATTGAGTGCCGCGGCCGAAACACCTCCCGGGGAGAAAATGTCCCACGGTACGCAGTTCGGATCCGTGTTGTTCACAACGGAGCGGCAAACTGGATTTCCTGTGCCGTCATCAATGACATCGATCGCACGCTGCATGCGCGTGATCGAAAAGTCGTTGAGGTAGGTCTCCGACAGGCGCGTCGTGCCGAACTGGTAGTAAGCGTCGTACGACAGGCCTTTGAGCAGGTCGCCCTTCACGCCGCCGACAATCCGCCACGACGTATGCTCGAGATCGTCGTCGCGGCCGCCGCCCTCAAGGTTGCGCCGTCCGATGAGAACGAACGCCGTGTCCGATGGCAGGCCCGTGACCGGATTGATCGGACGGAGGCCGGGGTCGGTATTGAGGAAGCCCGGCTGGCAGATGATCGCCAGCTGCTGCGCGGACAACAACGGGTTATCGCAGTTCAGGTAGGTCGTGTTGCTGAAGTTGCCCGACGGAGCGATCTGCGCATCCGAATGGTCGTTCATGAACATTGCTTCGACGTACGGATGGGCGCCGGGGCTGATCTCATAATCAGCGAAAAAGCCGAGCGTGTAACGCTCGTCCGGCCGCTGGTAGTAGTTGTACGGCGCGAAGTTGAAGAGTGGGTTCGGGGCAGAATCAAGGGTGTGGGCGCCCGCGTTCAAGTGACCGTCAAACAAACGCGCGCCGGTAGTCGGGTTGAATACTCGCACGCGCCCTTCAGCCGAGGTCGGCGAGCCGCCGCAATAAAACGGGCCAGTGTCGGGAATGGGCTCGGCGTAAGTGCCGAGGGCGCAGAAGGAATAGTCGCGCGTCGACTGGAGCACCGAGTCCTGCTTCCGATAGGTCGCATAGGCCATGATGCTGCCGCGGTTGTCATCGAACCCGGCACCGAACGCCACCGAGATGTCCTGGGCGCCTCCATTCACGCTTTTGCCGTGCGGCGGCTGGAAGCCGAGCGCCTCGTTCGGGCCGATAATCTTATCGGACGCATTGTTGTAATGCATGAACGTCGACGCTTGTGCATCGAGGCGCAGACCGCGGAAGCCGGTGTCGATGATGAAGTTTACGACGCCGGCGACTGCATCGGCGCCATAGACCGACGATGCGCCGCCGGTCAGCACGTCGACCCGCTTCACCAGCGAAGCCGGGACGAAGTTGATGTCGGCCGTCGGATTGCGCGGATCGCCCGGCTGCAGCCGGCGGCCGTTGATCAGCACCAGGGTGCGGGCCGAACCGATGCCGCGAAGGTTGGCTTGGGCGGTACCCGTCGCACCGTTCGACACGGTCGAACCCTGCGCCGCGAACGATTGCGGCAGCGAGTTGAGCAAGTCTTCAGTGCGGGTCGTGCCCGACAACTTGATGTCCTGGCTCGACAGCACGGTGATCGGGCTGGCCGAGGTCAGGTTCGGCTGCGGAATACGCGAACCGGTGATGACGATGTCGCCCGCAGCGGCCGGAGCGGCCTGCGCGTTCGTCGGGGCAGCCGGGCCCTGGCTCAGGGGTTGCGGGTCACCCGCGTTCGTATCCGGAGACGGCTGCACTCCTGCGTCAGCCTGCGCGAAAGCCGGCGAGCTTAGACCCAGGACAGTCGTGGCGAGTAGCGAAATGAGTGCGCGGCTAGTCATATAATCCTCTCCCCTGCAAAGCGGGTATTTGGTGCGTATAGTACTAAATAGGGGAGCGATTACCGCAGGCAATCTGATTTTGGTACGAATCGTACTTTAAGCGCGAATTGTGGCAGAACCGCAACAATTGGCGGGCGTCGCCAGAAGCCGAATCAGTCGCGGGAAACGGCTGCCTCCAGACGATCGAGCCACTCGAGCCGAACTCTGAGCGAGCCGATAGCGTTGTCGTGAACCAACTCTTTGTAGGGAACGGTCACCTCCGCTCCATAGCTTTCAACTTCGGCAAGCTTCGCACGGAGCGCCGTTCTTGCGTGAGCGATCCATGCCCGCCGCTCCTCACCGCTCAGCAGCTCAAAGGATTGCACCTTGGTTCGAAGGGGATCCTCAAGCAGCAGGTGGCTTGCACGGATATCCATGACCCAGCGCCGGACGGCGTCGCGCCCGCGGCTGGTCGCACTAAGTTGCTCGCTGCCGCGTCCGTCATCTTGCACCAGCGACGATTCGACGAGACCGTGTTCTTTCAGGCGGCGGATAAGCGGATAGATCTTGCCCTTGCTCGTGCCGAAGTTGCTGACCGGGGAATCGATGTAGACCTTGGAAAGCTGATAAGCGGTTGCCGGCTCCAGACGCACCAGCAGCGAGAGGAAAGTGCCTTCGTCGTCCGTCAAGCGCACGTCGGGATTGGTCAATGGGAATACCGCAATAAAGTTGTCTCGGCACTGCCTATCAGCAGGCTTGTCCGAGTGAAACCCGATCATATTGAATCTGTATGGAGCCGACGCGGCCGCCTTCGGTGGGGCCGATGTCCTCTGGTTACGATCCGACCGTTCCGCCTGATTGCGTCTGTGCCAAGGCCTGCGCGTCCTTGCTGCAGCGGGTTGGGGCCTTAATGTCCGCAATGGGTCGAAACCGGACGCTGACGACCGCTATGGGAACATCACGACACGATCCTGTGACCGAACGCTGGCGCGGCCCCGGGAGCAGCGTCGCTGGTGTTGACGACCACGACTGACGGAGCTGGGACTGGCGCCGGAAGCGGCTGCGAAGTTTCGCTGGTGGTAACGACGCTGGTGACATCATCGTCTTCGCCAGCAACGATGATCGTCTCCTGACCGTCGGCGCCCCGCAAGCGCAAGATGCGGCGGTTCTGAACGCTTCGCCATCCGACCGCGACGATGACCGCGAAGACGGCGAGGCCAAAGATGACGGCAGTCATGCTTGAAGCTGAGTTTGTCATTGAATTTCCCTTTTGGAATGGCGCGGCGGCAACCAAGGGCTTCAAACGTTAAGATGCTGGCCGATCTAGGGGCGTAATGTCCGCAATGGGTCAAAGCGGACTCTTCGTTTGAGTCAGCTTTGGCGGAAAGCGGACACCCTATGACATTAGAACCAAGATCCGATCACGAATGCGAGAAAGAGCGCGGAGGCGGCGAACATGACGACGGTTGCGGTCCAACCGAGAACCATCGTGCTCTTGGATACCGTAAGCTGCCCCATCGCCCGTGGATTGCGAACGATGAGCATCATCACCGCCATTAGCGGCGCGGCGAGGATGCCGTTGACGACAGCGGCCCAATACAGCGCGCGCGCGGGATCGATGCCGACCGAGCTGAGTGAGGCGCCGGCCAAGGTGGTGACCGCGATCGTTGCGTAGAATATGCGCGCATCGAGCGGCTTGGCGTCGAGGCTGCCCGAAAGCCCGGCCATTTCGGACACTGCATATGCCGCCGATCCGGCGAGTACGGGCACGGCGAGTAGCCCCGTGCCGATGATCCCGATGGCGAACATTGCAAAGGCGAATTGGCCCGCAATGGGTCGCAGTGCTTCAGCAGCTTGCTGCGATGTCGCAATGTCATGCACCCCGTTGGCATGCAATGTCGCGGCCGTCGCGAACACAATCGCAAGGCTGACGATGGTGCTGAAAGCCATGCCAGTGAGAGTATCAAGGCGGATGCGCTTCAGTTCCGGGCCAGCCTCGTGCGGCGTCAGGCAAAGGGGCTTGGCGTGGCCGCGATGCTGCTCCTCGATTTCCTGACTGGCCTGCCAGAAAAATAGGTAGGGGCTGATCGTCGTGCCGAGGATCGCTACCAGAGCGGTGGCATATGCGACATTCCATTGCAGTTCGGGCACGACAAGCGAACGAAGCGCGTGCGGCCATGGCACGTGCGCTACCATCACCACCCCGACGTACGTAAACAGCGACAGCGTCGTCCATTTCAATACGGCTGCATAGCGCGGATAACTAAGCCCCACTTCGAGGACGATGCAGACGATGCCAAACAGCAGCGTGTAGAGGCCGGCGTTACCACCAGCCAGCAGCGCCAGCGCCGCGCCCATCGCGCTCAGGTCGGCGCCCAAATTGACCACGTTCGCGATCAGCAGCAGTGAGACCATTAGCCACAATATGAGCCGCGGATAATGGCGCTTCAGATTGCGCGCGATGCCTGCGCCCGTAACTCGTCCGATTTGGGCAGCGACTTCCTGAATGACGACCATCAGCGGAAAGCTGAGAACGAAGGTCCAGGCGAGGCCATAGCCGAACTCGGCGCCAATCTGGCTGTGTGTGCCGATGCCGCTGGGATCGTCATCGGCCGCGCCGGTGATTAGGCCCGGGCCGAGCGCCTTTAAAAACGCACTCAGTCCACGCTTACCGGATTTTGATTGTCCCACCGCGCTCATTACTGACTTCTGACGACCGCACGTCGTCAGAGCAACTCTGGCTAGCGATTCCTGAAATTGTCTGTCGCTTGCGGCAGCAATGGGTCGAAAGCGGACATAAACATCCCGATGCAACCCCATAACCAGAGTTTCCTCGGAGACTTCTACGTACGTTTCACGTACGGCCGCTTGGGGAGCTAGATAAGTCATTGAGAAGACTGGTGGAGCTGAGGGGAATCGAACCCCTGACCTCTGCAGTGCGATTGCAGCGCTCTCCCATCTGAGCTACAGCCCCGCGCCCCAGCCTGGGCCGTCGAGCCCGATGGGATCGGGCTGCGGAAGGCGGCTCCACTAGCCGCGATTCCGACCCCTTGCAATCGCTTGTCCCGGCAGAGCTTCGGCCCGCCGCTTTGATGTGCTGAACGGCTCTTCGCCGAGGAACGGCATTGATCCGGCGATCGTTTTTTGCCCGCAACCTGAGAAGGTCAGCTGAGCCTCCCGACGAGTGGAGGCTTCACCAGGCCCGGCGGCGCTCCCCCTCGCCGCCGGGCCTTTCTTCGCTTATGCGCAGGGCTTGAGCAGGAGGACGTGAATGGCCCGCGCCTGGCATTTGACGAGCCGCCCGCAAGGGCTCCCGACCGACGAACATTGCGCGCTAAAAGACGTCGACCTGCCGCCCTTGGCGGACGGTCAGATGCGGGTGCGCAACCTGTGGCTGTCGGTCGACCCCTACATGCGCGGCCGCATGAACGACGTGAAAAGCTATGTCCCGCCGTTCGCGCTGAACGAGCCGATGGATGGCGGGGCGATTGGCGAGGTGGTCGAAAGCAAGGCCGAGGGCTTCGCGGTCGGCGACCTCGTCCAGCACATGGCCGGTTGGCGCGACGAGGCCGTGATCGCGGCGCGAATGGCGCAGAAGCTGCCCGATCTCGGCGCCCCACCCGAGCAGTTCCTCGGAGTCCTCGGGGTCACGGGGATGACCGCTTACTTCGGTCTACTTGACGCCGCGTCGGCGAAGGAAGGCGACGTAGTCTTCGTCTCCGCGGCCGCGGGGGCCGTCGGCTCGGTGGTCGTGCAGATCGCCAAGGCCAAAGGCATGATCGTGATCGGCTCGGCCGGCGGAGCAGAGAAATGCGAATATGTCCGCTCGCTCGGCGCCGATCATGTGATCGACTACAAAGCCGGTTCGGTGCTCAAGGGGCTCGCCGCGGCGGCACCCGAGGGGATCGATGTGTATTTCGACAATGTCGGCGGCGACCATCTCGACGCGGCGTTCGCGCTGGCCCGCCAGAATGCGCGGTTCGCGATCTGCGGGATGATCGGCGGTTACAACGATCCGACGCCGCCGACCTTCCGCTTCATCGCCCGGGTCATCGCCATGCGCATCCGCCTCAAAGGCTTCATCGTGTTCGATTATTTCCCGCGCATGGCCGAATTCCATCAGGAGATGGCGGCGTGGATCGCCAACGGGACTGTGACGTCGCGTGAAACGGTCGTCGAGGGGCTGGAAAACACGCACAGCGCTTTCCTCTGCTTTTTCG
>Ga0207641_10004790_pt1 | contig 11664 bp, 9 predicted proteins | sample KBSSwiS62_FD_184306 | JGI IMG/M metagenome (GOLD analysis project Ga0207641, IMG submission 184306) | Switchgrass rhizosphere microbial communities from Kellogg Biological Station, Michigan, USA - KBS Switchgrass S6-2 (SPAdes) (version 2) | ecosystem: Host-associated > Plants > Roots >... | reverse complement strand
CCTGCGGTACCGGGCTGCCCTATCCGGCCTGCTGCGGCCGGTGGCACGCGGGTGACCCCGCCCCGACCGCGGCGGCACTCATGCGCAGCCGGTACAGCGCGTTCGCCCTCGGGGACGTGCCCTACCTGCGCCGGACCTGGCACCGCAGCACCCGCCCGCGCCGCCTCGAGCTCGATCCCGGGGTTCGGTGGACCGGCCTGGAGATCCTGGCGAGCACCGAGTCGACCGTCGAGTTCCGGGCCACCTCGACGGCGGGCGTGCTGCACGAACGCAGCCGCTTCGTGCAGGAGGACGGCCGGTGGTACTACGTCGACGGCGAGCTATCGCCCTGACCACAGCGGCTCGTAGAGCGACCACTCGCGGGCCCAGCGGCGGTGGTTCACGACGGCGCACCGGGCCCGCACCCCGGCGCGGACCACGTAGAGCACCAGCCCGCCCACGACCAGCATCAACAGCCCGCTCATGGCGGCGGTGACCGAGGCCTGGACGACGTCCACGGGCGGCGGGGACGGCGTGCCCGCCCGGTCGACCCAGATCGGCACGGTGCTCCCGGCGGGCCGGGGCCCGATCACCACGACGGACTCCCGATGGGCGCTCCCGTCGGGGCCCGTCCAGGTGGCGAGGGTGCCGGAGGCCGAGGACGACGGGTCCAGCGCGATCGGCATCTGCGCGGCCTCGACGAGGGTCGCGGTCACCTGGTGCTTCTCGGTCGCCTCCGGCGCGGCCTGGGCGAGCCCGTCCCCACGCAGCGAGATCGCGGTCAGCACCGCCCCGACCAGCAGGACCACGGCCAACACGCGCAGGACGAGCCCGGAGGCGCGCTCGACGCGGTCCGTCCCCCTGCGGGGGATCGGCCCGGCCTGCGACGCCCCGGCGATCGGGCGCGCGGCGTCCCCCTGTCCCGAATCACCCTGGCTGCCCGAATCACCCGGTCTGCCATCGCCCTGCCACGGGGAGCGCACGTCCTGGTCCTCTCGACGTCGGTCCCTTCACGGTGCGCCTGTCCGCCGGGTGCGGCAACGCGAGTGAGACGAGGCCGACGGTGCCGTCCGTCACGCCGGGCCAGCGACCGGTCACCCCGCGTGCACGACCGCTCACCGAGACGAGTCGGCCTCCGGCGGCCGCGGGGCACCCCAGCCGAGCGCCAGCAGCAGTCGCACCCGCACCTCCGGGTCGTTGAGGGCGGGCCCGAACAGCTCGTGCAGCCGCGCCAGGCGGTACCGGACGGTCTGCGGGTGGATGTGCAGCTCGGCGGCGATGGCCTGTCGGTCACCCAGATGCCGCAACCACGACAGCAGCGTCTCGCCCAGCCGCTCCCGCGAGGCGGGGGCAGCGGACTCCAGCGGCCGGAGCACCTGGGTGCGCAGCACCTCCAGCAGCCGCGAGTCCCGGTGCACGATGATCGCGTCCAGATGCTCCTCGGCGAAGACCGGGTCCTCGGGGAGCACCCCGGTGCGCTGCAGCCGGGCCGCGACCTCGGCGATGTGCAGGCTCGCGGGCAGCCGGTCCGGCGTGACCGTGGGCCCGACGACGGCGCGGGTCCCGCGCAGCAGCTCGGCCAGCCGCTGCCGCCGCCCGCCCGCGGCGGGATCGGGCACGACCGCGCCCGCCAGCGTGGCCCGGTTGATCAGCAGCGAGCCCGGGTCGAACCGGGACAGCACGCCGTGGCCGAGCAGGCTGTCGTCCTGCACCAGGACGACGGCGACCTCCTGCGGCACCGTCCAGCGAGCCCGGGCGGCCGCGGACGCCACGGCCGCCTCGGTCGCCCGGTCCGACAACAGCAGCTCGACGAGCTCCTCCCGCAGCCGCTCGCGGGCCACCGCGGCCTCGGACTGCTCCAGCACGAACCCGTGCGCGGCCGCCGAGGAGAGCCGGTCCACGAAGGCGAACACGCCCTCGGCGAGCCCGGCCAGCACCCGCGGGGCGAGGTCCAGCTCGACCGCGACCTCCGCGACGTGCCGCCAGAACACCCGGGCGCCGAGCTGGAAGGCCGACAGCAGCGTGGAGACGTCCCGGCCCTCCCGCCACTGCATCCGGCCGATCTCCTCGAACAGCTCCTGCTCGCCGAGCCCGACGAACACCTCGTCGTCCGCGTCCCGCGATCCTTCGCGCACGAGCTGCTGGAGCACCTGGTGGGCGGCCACGCCGACCTCGACCTGGTTCGCGTGCAGGAACCGGGCGTAGTCGGGCGACTCGGGCGCGAGCGCGGCGCTCAGCTCGTCGAGGACGGCGGGCACCCTGGTCAGCAGGGCCTCGGTCAGGCCGTCCGGGACGGTGCGCGGCGTATCCACACGCGAGTTCTACGCCGAAGGGACCACGAGGTCGACGGTTTTTGTGCGTGGGTGACAATTCTGGGCCGAAAGAATTAACAAGCACGGGCAAGAGAAGGGCGCGGAACTGCGTCACGATCACGGCGTGGTTCGGGGGAACGCGCTCGGCGGTGAACCATCGGAGACGGCCCACGCCGCCCCCGCGCTCCCCCATGCCCCCGGGACCGAACGACTGCGCTCCGCCGAGGCGGCCGAGAACTTCCCGGTCGCCCTGCGGATACTGCCCGCCCGCTATCGCCGCAGGTTACAGGCGGTTTACGGGGTCGTGCGGACCATCGACGACCTCGGGGACGAGGGGGACTCCGCGCCGGCCGCGCGGATCGCCGCGTTGGAGGCCTTCCGGGCCGAGCTGCACTCCCCCGCCCCGCGCTCCCCCGTGCTGCGCGCGCTGGCCCGGGACGCCTCCGACCTCCCCACCGAGCCGTTCGACCGGTTGATCGCCGCGAATGTGCAGGACCAGACCGTCGTGTCCTATGACACATGGGATTCCCTGCTCGGGTACTGCGCGCTCTCCGCGGACCCGATCGGCAGGCTCGTGCTCGCGATCTTCGCCGTTCCGGAGGGCCCCGAGACGCTCCGCGCGTCGGACGCGGTGTGCACGGCCCTGCAGGTCCTGGAGCACTGTCAGGACGTCCGGGAGGACCGCGGGCGCGGCCGCGTCTACCTGCCCGCCGAGGACCTGGCCCGGTTCGGGGTGGCCGAGGCCGACCTGGACCGACCGAGCGCCACCCCGGCGTTGCGGGCTCTGGTGCTGCACGAGACGGACCGGGCCGAGGCGCTGCTGGACGCCGGGTCCGGGCTGGTCGGCGAGCTGCGGGGCTGGGCCCGGATCGCGGTCGCCTGCTACCTCGCGGGCGGCCGGGCCGCCGCCGCGGCGCTGCGCCGGGTGGACGGGGACGTCCTCGGCCGGGCCCCGGAGGCCGCGCACACCCGCCGTCGCGACATCCTGCGCGCACTACCCCGAACGCTGCGCGCCAGCTCGCCTCCCCGGAGCCGCCGATGACCGACACACCCCGATCCGCCGCCCCCACCGCGACCGTCACCGACTTCGGTGCCGACCTCCCCGCCGCGTACGCCGCCTGCGAGGAGATCACGCGCCGCGAGGCGCGGAACTTCTCGTACGGGATCCGGCTGCTCCCCGCACCGAAGCGCACGGCCCTGTCCGCGGTGTACGCGCTCGCCCGCCGGATCGACGACATCGGGGACGGCGACCTCCCCGAGGCCCAGACCTTCGAGGCCAAGCTCGTGGCGCTGGCGGCGGTGCGCGCGTCCGTGCAGTCGATGCGCGAGGGCACGCCCGACCCGACCGACCCCGTGCTCGTCGGGGTGCACGACGCCGTGCACCGTTACCCGATCCCGCTCGGCGCGTTCGACGAGCTGGTGGACGGGGTCGAGGCGGACACCCGGATGGACGAGCAGGCCCGACGGACGGGCGAGCCCGCACGTCCGCACGAGACGTTCTCGGACATGGAGGTCTACTGCCGGCAGGTGGCGGGCTCGGTAGGGCGGCTCTGCCTGGGCATCTTCGGCTCGAGGCCGGCGGAGCGGAGGCCCGCGCAGTCGACCGTCGACACCGAGCGGGCGGCCACCTACGCCGACCAGCTCGGCATCGCCCTCCAGCAGACCAACATCCTCCGAGACCTCCGCGAGGACCTGCAGAACGGCCGCGTCTACCTCCCCACCGACGAGCTGGCCCGCTTCGGCGCCGAGCTCCGGCTGGACGCCGCGGGCGCGCTCGTCGACCCCACCGGCGGCCTCGCCGCCTACATCCGGTTCGCGGCGGACCGCGCCCGCCGCTGGTACGCCGACGGCCTCAAGCTCCTGCCGCTGCTGGACCGCCGCAGCGCCGCCTGCGCCGGGGCCATGGCCGGCATCTATCGCAGGCTGCTGGAGGACATCGCGGCCGAGCCCGAGTCCGTGTTCGCCCAGCGCCGGTCGCTGTCCGGCGGGCAGAAGCTGGTGGTCGCCGTGAAGGCGCTCGCGGGGCGCACCTCATGACGCGCGTGGCGGTGGTCGGCGGGGGTCTGGCGGGGGTCTCCGCGGCCCTGCGCCTGGCGGACCGCGGGCTGGCGGTGACCCTGCTGGAGTCCCGGGCCCGGCTCGGCGGTGTCGCGGGGAGCTTCCGCCGCGGCGAGCTGGACGTGGACACCGGTCAGCACGTGTTCCTGCGCTGCTGCGCCGCCTACCGGGGCTTCCTCGACCGGATCGGCGCGGCGGAAGACGTCACGCTGCAGGAGCGCCTCGACATCCCGGTGCTCGCCCCGGACGCTCCACCCGCCCGGCTGCGCCGCTCCGGCCTGCCCGCCCCGCTGCACCTCGCGGGCGCGCTGCTGCGCTACCGGCACCTGCCGCCGTTCGCCCGGCTGAGCCTGGCCCGCGCCGCGCTCGCGCTGGGCCGGGTGGACCGCGAGTCCGCGGACGACCGGTCCTTCGGGGAGTGGCTCGCCGCGCACGGCCAGGACGCGCGGGCGGTGGACGTGCTGTGGGACGTCGTCGGGATCGCCACGCTCAACGCCCGTGCCGGGGACGCCTCGCTCGCGCTGGCCGCCACGGTCTTCCAGGTCGGCCTGCTCGCCGAGGCCGCCGCCGGGGACATCGGCTGGGCCCGCGTGCCCCTCGGCGCGATCCACGACGAGGCCGCCACCCGCGCACTGCGGGCCGCGGGCGTCGAGGTCCGCCGCTCGGCCAAGGCGGGTACTCCCGAGCGGACCGAGCACGGCTGGCGGGTCCCGGTGGCCGCAGAGGAGGAGACCGTGGTGGACCGCATCGTCTGCGCCGTCCCGCCGGGGGCGGCGGAACGGCTGCTCCCGCCGGGCGCGGTGCCGTTCGGGGTGGGCTGGGCCGAGCGCCTGGGCAGCACCCCGATCGTCAACGTGCACGTGGTGTACGACCGGCCGGTGCTGACCGGCCCGTTCGCCGCCGGTGTGGACTCCCCCGTCCAGTGGGTGTTCGACCGGACCGCGCAGTCCGGAGCCGCCGCCGTGTACGGGCCGCGCGCCCAGTACCTGGCGGTCTCCCTCTCCGCCGCGGACGACCTGGTGGGCCTGCCCGCCCAGGAGCTGCGGGACCGCTTCCTCCCGGCGCTGGCCGCGCTGCTGCCCGCGGCCCGGGAGGCGACCGTGCTGGAGTCCTTCGTGACCCGCGAGCCCCACGCCACCTTCCGCGGCGCCCCCGGCCAGGCCGCGCTGCGCCCCGGCCCGCGCTCCGGCTGCCGCGGCCTCTACCTGGCGGGCGCCTGGACCGACACCGGCTGGCCCGCGACGATGGAGGGCGCGGTCCGCTCCGGGGAGGCCGCCGCCGAGGCCCTGCTCGTCGACCGCGCCGTGGCGCCGATGGGGGCCGCGGCGTGAACACCGCGGTGATGGACGACACCGACACCCCCGACGTGCCCGCCCTGCTGCGCGGCTGTCGGGACGCCGTCACGCCCGCGCTCCGGGCCGCCGTCGCGCGGCTGGACACGGCGAGCCGCGAGCAGGCCGAGTACCACCTCGGCTGGGTCGAGCCGGACGGCTCGCCCGGCGCGGGCGGCGGCAAGGCCGTCCGGCCCGCGCTCGCGCTGCTGTCGGCCCGGGCCGCCGGCGCCGCGGAGGAGGCGGGCATCGTGGGCGGGGTGGCCGTCGAGCTGGTGCACAACTTCTCCCTCCTGCACGACGACCTGATGGACGGCGACCGGGAGCGCAGGCACCGTCCCACGGTGTGGGCCCGGTGGGGCGCGCCGAGCGCCATCCTCTGCGGGGACGCGCTGCTGGCGCTGGCCTCCGAGGTGCTGTTGGAGGACCCCTCCCCGCACGCCCCGGCGGCCGCCAAGCTGATCGCCACCACCACCCGGGAGCTGATCCGGGGCCAGGCCGAGGACGTCGCGTTCGAGCGCCGGGCGGACGTCGGGGTGGACGAGTGTCTCTCCATGGCCGCGGGCAAGACCGGCTCGCTGCTCGCCACCAGCGCCGCGATCGGCGCGGTCCTGGCGGGCGCCCCCGAGCACACGGTGCGCGGGCTCAGCGAGTACGGCATGGCCGTCGGGATGGCGTTCCAGCTGGTGGACGACCTGCTCGGGATCTGGGGGGACCCCGCGGTGACCGGCAAGCCCGTGCTGTCGGACCTCCGGTCGCGCAAGAAGTCCCTCCCCGTCACCTACGCCGTGCAACGCGGCGGCGCGGCGGGCCGGGAGCTCGCGGCCTGGCTCGCACGCTCGGGTGATCAGTCCGAGTCCGAGCTTCGCGCCGCCGCCGCGCTCGTTGAGCAGGGCGGCGGACGCGCGTGGGCCTCAGCGGAGGCCCGCCGCCGACGAGACCTCGCCGAACGAGCCCTCACCGGTGCCGGGCTCGTCGACGGACCCCGCGCAGAGCTCGTCGCTCTGGGCCGCTACCTGACCGACAGGGAGTTCTGATGTCCGTGACCGCACCGGAGGCGACCGACAGCGGGGTCGGTGGTGTGCGCCGGACGCTGGACGCCGCCGTCGGGTTCCTCCGGTCGATCCAGCACGAGCGCGGCTGGTGGCAGGGCGACCTCGAGACCAACGTGACGATGGATGCCGAGGACCTCCTCATGCGGGAGTTCCTCGGCATCCGGACCGCGGAGGAGACCGAGCAGGCCGCCCGTTGGATCCGCTCGCAGCAGCGCGAGGACGGCACCTGGGCCACCTTCCACGGTGGTCCCGGCGACCTCTCGACCACGATCGAGGCCTGGGTGGCGCTGCGGCTCGCGGGGGATGACCCGGCCGCGGGGCACATGCGCGCCGCCGAGAAGTTCTGCCTGGCCGAGGGTGGGATCGAGCGGTCCCGGGTGTTCACCCGGATCTGGCTGGCGATGTTCGGCCTGTGGTCCTGGGACGACCTGCCGAACATGCCGCCCGAGCTGATCTTCCTCCCGTCGTGGTTCCCGCTGAACGTCTACGACTGGTCCTGCTGGGCCAGGCAGACCGTCGTGCCGCTCACGATCGTCGCCACCCTCAAGCCGACGCGGCCGCTCCCGTTCGGGGTGGACGAGCTCCGGTCCGGCACCGCGCCGGAGCCGTTCGCCAAGCCCTGGACCTGGGCCGGGGCGTTCCAACGGCTGGACGTCGGCCTGCACGCCTACGCCAGGGTCGCGCTCAAGCCCCTCCGCAGGCTCGCCATGCGCCGCGGCGCCGAGTGGATCCTCGCCCGCCAGGAGGCGGACGGCTGCTGGGGCGGCATCCAGCCCCCATGGGTGTACTCGCTCATCGCGCTGCACCTGCTCGGCTACCCGCTCGACCACCCGGCGCTCAAGGCCGGCATCGAGGGGTTCGAGCGGTTCCTCGTGCGGCGGGAGACCCCGGAGGGCACCACCCGGATGCTGGAGGCCTGCCAGTCCCCGGTGTGGGATACCTGCCTCGCGGTCACCGCCCTGCTCGACGCCGGCGTCCCCGCGGACGATCCCGACGTCGTCCGGGCCTCGACCTGGATGGTGGACGAGGAGGTCACGGGGGTCCGCGGCGACTGGGCGGTGCGGCGGCCGAACCTCGCGGTCGGCGGCTGGGCCTTCGAGTTCGACAACGACGGCTACCCGGACACCGACGACACCGCCGAGGTCGTGCTGGCGCTGCGCCGGGTGGACCACCCCGATCCGGCGCGGTTGCGCGCCGCGGTGGACCGCGGGGTCGCCTGGAACATCGGCATGCAGTCCGAGGACGGCGGCTGGGGCGCGTTCGACGCCGACAACACCCGCGAGCTGGTCACCAAGCTCCCGTTCTGCGACTTCGGCGCGGTGATCGACCCGCCGTCCGCGGACGTGACCGCGCACGTGGTCGAGATGCTCGCCCACGAGGGGCTCGCCGAGACCGAGGCCTGCGTCCGCGGGGTGCGCTGGCTGCTCGCGAACCAGGAACCGGACGGGTCGTGGTTCGGCCGCTGGGGCGCCAACTACGTCTACGGCACCGGCGGCGTCGTCCCCGCGCTGGTCGCGGCCGGGGTCCCCGCCCAGCACCCGGCGATCCGACGCGCGGTGGCCTGGCTGGAGGCCCGCCAGAACCCGGACGGCGGGTGGGGCGAGGACATCCGCTCCTACTCCGACGCCTCCTGGGCCGGCCGCGGCGAGTCCACGGCGTCGCAGACCGCCTGGGGCCTGCTGGCCATGGTCGCGGCGGGCGAGGCCCGCTCCGAGTCCGCCGAGCGGGCGGTGCGGTTCCTGACCGACACCCAGCTCGCGGACGGCAGCTGGGAGGAGGAGCCCTACACCGGCACCGGCTTCCCGGGCGCGTTCTATCTGCGCTACCGCCTCTACCGGATGGTCTTCCCCGTCTCGGCCCTCGGCCGCTACGCGCAGGCGGTGGGCCAGTGACGCCCCACCCACACCCCCAGTCCCAGTCCCACTCCCACTCCCACTCCCAGTCCCTCCCGCACCCCCTCCCCGACCCCGTGATCATGGGCGGATCGGGGCTAGTCGATCATGGTGGGCCCCGATCAGCCCATGATCACCTGGGTTCGGAGCGGGGTGCCGGGCGGGTTTCTGACGGGCGGCGGGTTTCTGAGGGGTGGTCCGGGCGGGGGATGGCGCCCGGGGTGGTGTGCGCGCCGCTCGGGGTCGAGCTGGCTGCACTGCGGGGTGCGACGGGGTCGGCACGGATCGTGCGGACGGGCATGGGCCCCGTCCGGGCCCGGGACGCGGCCGCCTGGATCGGTTCCGCAGGGCCCCGACCGGTGCTGGTGGCGGGCGTGGCGGGAGCGCTGGTCGACGACGTGCGGCCCGGCGACCTCGTCGTCGCCTCCGAGATCCGGTTCACCGACTTCCGGGCCCCGGTCACCGTCCCCACCGCCGCGCCCCTGGCCACCGCGCTGCGCAGGCTGGGCCTGCGCGTGCACCTCGGCCCGATCGTGTCCTCCCCCGTGGTCGTCGAGGGCACCCGACGGGTGGAGCTCGGCCGCGAGGGCGCGCTCGCCGTCGACATGGAGTCCGGCTGGCTGGCCGAGGCCGCCGCGGGCGGGCCGTTCGCGGTCGTCCGGGCGATCGTGGACACGCCGGAGGCACCGCTGCTGCGCCCCGGCACCCCGGTCCGCGGCTTCACGGCGCTGCGTGCGCTGCGCCGGGCCGCCCCCGCGCTGCGGGAGTGGTTCGACTCCACCGGCTCCCGGGACGTCGTGCTGGCCGAGCCGCGCAGCTTCTGCGCGGGCGTCGAGCGGGCGATCGACATCGTGGACCGGGCGCTGGACCGCTACGGCGCCCCCGTCTACGTCCGCCGCCAGATCGTGCACAACGCGCACGTCGTGCGGCGGCTCACCGAGCGGGGCGCGGTGTTCGTGCAGGAGCTCGCGGAGGTGCCCGAGGGCGCCACGACGGTGCTGGCCGCGCACGGGGTCTCCCCCGTCGTCCGGGCCGAGGCCGAGGAGCGCAGGCTCTCGGTGATCGACGCGACCTGCCCGCTCGTCGCCAAGGTGCACGCCGAGGTCAAGCGGCACACCGGCCGCGGCGAGACGGTCTTCCTCATCGGCCACTCCGACCACGAGGAGGTCGAGGGCACCGTCGGCGAGGCGCCCGGCGCGATCGTCGTCGTCGAGGACGAGGCGATGGCCCACACCGTGACCGCCCCCGACCCCGCCCGGGTCTCCTACGCCATGCAGACGACCCTCGCGGTGGACGAGGCGGAGCGGATCGCGGCCGTGCTGCGCGGCCGTTTCCCCGCCATCGCCGCGCCGCGCCGCGACGACATCTGCTACGCCACCACGAACCGCCAGCGCGCGATCCGCGCGGTGGCCGCCGACGTCGACCTGGTGATCGTCGTCGGCTCGGAGAACTCGTCCAACTCGCGGCGGCTCGCCGAGGTGGCGAGCCGCTCCGGCGCGCCCGCCCACCTCGTCGACGACGTCGGGGAGATCGACCTGTCCTGGCTCGCCGGGGCGCGTCGGATCGGGGTCAGCGCGGGGGCGTCGGCGCCCCCGGAGCTGGTCGACGAGGTCGTGTCCTGTCTCTCCGGCCTCGGTCCGGTCGCCGTCGAGGTGACCACCACCGGGACCGAGGACGTCGTCTTCACCCTTCCCAAGGAGGTGAGCTGACCGGTGGGAATGCCACTGCGCCAGTCCATCAGGCTCGGTACGTACCTGATGCAACAGAAGATCAAGCGCGTCGACAAGTTCCCGCTCCTGGTCGAGCTCGAGCCGCTGTTCGCCTGCAACCTCAAGTGCAACGGCTGCGGGAAGATCCAGCAACCGGCGCACCTGCTCAAGCAGCGGATGCCGGTCGAGCAGGCGGTCAACGCCATCGTCGAGAGCGGCGCGCCGATGGTCTCCATCGCAGGCGGCGAGCCGCTCATGCACAAGGAGATCGAGGTCATCGTCCAGCGGCTGCTGGACCTGAACAAGATCGTCTTCCTGTGCACGAACGCGGTGCTGCTGCCCAAGAACCTGCACCGCTTCACCCCGCACAAGAACTTCGCGTGGATGGTGCACATCGACGGGCTGCGCGAGCGACACGACGCGTCGGTGAGCAAGGACGGCGTGTTCGACCAGGCCGTCGAGGCCATCAGGATGGCCAAGGAGGCGGGCTTCCGGGTCAACACGAACACCACGTTCTTCGACACCGACACCCCGCAGGACGTCATCGACGTCCTCGACTACCTCAACGACGAGCTCGGCGTCGACCTGATGCAGATCTCGCCGGGGTACGCCTACGAGAAGGCCCCGGACCAGGAGCACTTCCTGGGCGTCCAGCAGACCCGCGAGCTGTTCAAGAAGGCCTTCGGCGAGGGTCGCCGCAAGAAGTGGCGCCTCAACCACTCGCCGGTCTTCCTGGACTTCCTCGAGGGCAAGGTGGACCTGGACTGCACCGCGTGGGCGATCCCGTCCTACTCCCTGCTCGGCTGGCAAAAGCCCTGCTACCTGCTCGACGACGGCCACGTGAAGACCTACGCCGAGCTCATCGAGGGCACCGACTGGGAGGCCTACGGGCGGGGCAAGGACGAGCGGTGCGCCAACTGCATGGCGCACTGCGGCTACGAGCCGTCGGCGGTCCTGGCGACCATGGGGTCGTTGAAGGAGACCATCCGCGCGGCGACGAGCGTCTAGCGATCCTGGGAGCAACGACGGTCCTCCGACACGCCCGGCGGGGTCCCGGTCCGGAACATCCGGTTCGGGGTCCCGCTGTGCGCTGTGCGGTCGGGGCGACACGCTCGGTGGTCGCCGGGCGTCCGGTAACGGTGCGGAGCCCAACGCCGACGTCACACAGGACGATGGACCCGTTATCTCCGCGTGACCGGGCTCGCTACACTTCCGCCAACGCGTTTAGCCACGCACTGGAACAGGTATCCCGAGCCCCCGAGGAACCGCATGCCGGAGCACCGCATGACCACTTTGATCCATCTGCCCCCGATCGGGTCACTGCTGCG
>Ga0207641_10004789_pt1 | contig 11667 bp, 10 predicted proteins | sample KBSSwiS62_FD_184306 | JGI IMG/M metagenome (GOLD analysis project Ga0207641, IMG submission 184306) | Switchgrass rhizosphere microbial communities from Kellogg Biological Station, Michigan, USA - KBS Switchgrass S6-2 (SPAdes) (version 2) | ecosystem: Host-associated > Plants > Roots >... | reverse complement strand
TTCACCGTACCCAGGAACAGAATCCCGTCGCCCTGGAATCGCTGCACGAGGCCGGGTCCGCGGATGCCGACATTGGCTTGACCGTTGGTGCTGATGCCGGTCTCCGTTCCGACGTTCGTGCCCTTGCAGCCTGCCACGGCATCGGTCGGTCCCGTAATCGAGAACCCGTTCAACGTGAGCGAGATATTCGGTGCGCCAAAGGCGATGCATGGGGCGCCGGTGACCTGACAGGTCACGTCGCCAACCAGGCGCGAATCCTCGGACAGCATCAGGGTTCTGACGATGGTCCCCCTGATGTCCTCAGCGCGCGCGGCCGGCGAGTGGACCAACAGCGCCCCCATTCCGACGAAGACAACGAAAATCGCTCGGCGAGTCTTCATAGTCGACCTGCTTTGTTGAGTGTGCGGAGAGTATGGCGTCGCCGCAACGGTTTGTCACGAGGATTCTATCGAACGCGCTTGAATCTCGCCAAGACTTTGCCGTTCGGCGTAGCCGTCGTCTCGCGGGTGCGGATCTTGGCCATGAGATAGCTCTATTTTAGGGCGCGGGGGAGACGCTATCCGAGCAGCGATCGCGGGCTGGTTCGAGGCCTGCTCCGGCGGGAACCCTAGCGCGCGCCACCCTTTCCTTCCTCCAGCAGCGCCTGATAGACCGTGTTTGAATACCGTTCCGCCACGTCGCTCGTGTTCGGCAGCACTTGGATCATCAGAATCATCACCGTGCGCGCTTGCGGGTCGACGCGATACGTCGAACCGTACGCACCGGACCATCCGAACGATCCGACCGACTCGAGGCTCTTCGCGCCGAAGCGATCGGTCGTCTCGAAGCCGAACCCGAAGCCTAGGCCGAACGGCGAATGCAGCGTGCCCACCTGATTGGTGGTCATTAGGCCAACCGTCCGCGGCGACAGGATGCGGACGCCATCGAGCGCGCCGCCATTGCGAATCATCTCCATGAATCGCGCGTAGTCGCGCGCCGTCGAGAGCAGCCCTGCCCCGCCCGCGAAACTCCGGCGCGGACCGTCGACATAATGCCCCTGGCCGCGGGCGCCGTCCGGAGCGCGCACGATCCTGCCGTCCGCCAGCGAGTAGACTGCCGCCAATCGCTCGCGCTGCGCGGCCGGCAGGAAGAACTGCGTGTCCTTCATGCCGAGCGGCGCCGTGATGCGCGTCTGAATCAGCGCGTCGAGCGGCATGCCCGCCGCACGCTCGGCGATGCACCCAAGGATATCGGTGTTGTAGCCGTACACCCACGCATCGCCGGGCTGCGCGACAAACGGTAGCGACGCGAGCCGCTCCATCGAATCACAGATCGGCTCCGTCTTGTCGGCGGTGTACCAGCCGTAGCCAGCGGCTGGCCCGAACCCCTTCGCTTCGTATTGCGCCGCCACCGACGGTTGCACGCCGTAAGAAATGCCGGCGGTGTGCGTCAGAAGATCGCGGATCGTGATGGCCCGCCGCGCCGGCACGATCTTCGTCTCTCCGTCGGCCTGCACCGCCACCGTGGTTTTCGCGAACCCGGGAATGAAGCGGCTCGCGGGATCGGTGACGGCGATCTTCCCTTCCTCGACGAGCGTCAGAATGGCCGCGCTCGTGATTGCCTTGGTCTGCGACGCGATGCGGAAGATCGTGTCGGGCGCCATCTTCCGGCCGGCTTCCTGGTCGCTCCAGCCAACCGCGCGCTCGTAGATCGCCTGGCCGTCCTGTAGCACCAGCGCGACCGCGCCGGCCAGCCGCCCTTCCTCGACGTAGCGCTGCAGCAGCGCGTCGATCCTCCTCGTGCGATCCGGTGCGAGGCCGTGCGGCGGGGCCGCGGTCTGCGCGATGGCGGACGTCCCGACGATAACGACGAATAGGGCACGCAGGGCGTATTTCATGGCGGTTCTCTCAGGTTGGCTGACGAAGTCGCCATTGCCGCTCCGCCGCGAGAGGTATGGCGTGCGCTGCTGCTCGACACGACCTTCTGGTGGCCGCGCGACTCTTACAGCCGCATGTCCGATTTGATGCCTGTTGATCGGTCGCATCCTATACCAACCAGAGCGCGTTGTTCACGGTTCCCGTTCGGGCGCGACCAACGTGGAGCCTCGGCCGGCGGGTGTGATCGGCCGTCGCGAGATTGTGTCGTCTCTTGTGCTCAGGCGGCGTGCGGGTGCGTGCGATTCCCTGCGTGTTGATGCGGAGTCCAGCAAACGGACGCAAGGACATAGGACCTCAGCTACCCCTGCCGACGCCGTGACGGCGGGTCCGGTTGGAAACAACCCAGGCCTAGAATGGCATCTATGACCACCATGACCATCTCACGCAGAGATTTTCTGGCGGGCACGTTGGGAACGGTTGGCTTGGCCACGAAGGCCCATGCTCAAAGAGACAATCGTTCGCTTGGCGAGCGTTACTACATCGGCACTGCGCAGTTCCTGCCTGGCGGCCTCGAGTATTGGGCCATCAAATCGTCCTTGATTATGGCGAGAACCGCTGAGAGGGCCTACCGTCTGCAAATCTACCCTGAGGCCAATGAATGGAGGTTGTTGGATGAGCACGACACCCTCGTCGCCAGGGCGCGTATCGATGCGACGAATGCCTGCGAGCCCAAGTTGGTGGTAACCGACACGAACGACAGCGACATCGCAAGGATCGTCACAAAGCGCGGAAGCCGATGGCCAACCGAATCCTTTGCGGTCATCGACGATGAAATTAAGGGTATCGTGAATCGAGTTCCCCGAGTCCCGTACGAAGTCACCCTCACCACCGGCGGCCGCGAGCTCAAGATGGACGGCTCCAGCTGGCAGGGACAAAAGCGTATGCTCGCCGGCTCAGGCGAGCAGGCCCGCTTCGAATTCAAACACCGAGACGGCGAAGTGCTCATCTTCGGCTTCAAGGGGACCAACCCAGGGAACGCCGACTACTCGAGCGTCGAGCACCGGAAGCCCAAAGTGCCCGAGGCTGTGGCCATCATGGTTTCGCATTTCATGCTAGAGCTCCCGGCGCGCGCGGGTGTGAACATGACGGGAACCGCGGGCACGGTCGGCTTCGAGATTACTCCGTCGGGTGGTGGTTTTTACCCAGGCGGAGTCAGGTGCGAGGCCAAAGACCGCTGAACGTCGGTCGGCGAGATTCATGCTGCACTCGGAGGGAACGGGGACCACTAAAGCACGGACAGTCACCTCATGTTCCCCGTGTGACCAAGCGAATACCGTCCCGGCTGCGGCCACACGCACAGCCCATGCGGCTCCCGCCCGACGGCAATCCGATGCGTCAGGATGCCCGTCGCGGTCGCGAACACGTACACTTCATCGTCGTAGCGTCCGGACACCCAGAGTTCGCTTCCGTCGGCGGTGACGTTACCCATATCGGGACTTCCGCCCCCTGGGACACGCCAGGTCTCAACGACTCTGCGCGTGGCGAAGTCAATCACACTGATCGATCCCGGACCGTTGCGGCCGCCGGCGGTGGTGTTCCAGCCTCTGTTCGTCACGTAGAGTTTCGTGCCATCGCGACTCGGATACAGTCCGTGCGCCCCGGTGCCTGTCTTGATGAAACCGACGCGCGTGAACGCGATCGGATCGATCAGGACAACCCCTCCCTCAGTCATGTCCGCCACGTAGAACACGGTTCCATCCGGCGATGACCGGATGTCCTGCGGCATCGGGCCGGCCGCATGGTCACCATGGCGTTTGCCGACAAGCACGGTGAGCTTCTTGAATGTTGTCGAGAGACCGTTACCAAGCGTCAGATAGCCGACCACGCCACGCGTCGTCAGATCGATTTTCACGAGCTGACCTGAGAATTCACAGGTCGCAATCGCGTACCGCTCGTCCGCGGTGAACTCCATGTGGTCGACGCCCACACACGACAGGGAAAGCGATTGGAAGAGCTTCATATCGTGCGCATCGCGAAAATCAATGCGATGTCGCCGTTCGGCGATGACGACCGCGAACCGGCCATCAGGCGTGAAGTAGAGGTTGTACGGGTCATCGACTGGAACGCGCGTGCCATCTTCGCCCGTCGTCGGATCGATGGGCGTCAAGCTGTTCCCTTCGTTGTTCGCCACCCAGAGCGTGGCAAGGTCGTAGGAGGGAACGACGTGCTGCGGCAACGTCCCGGTCGAAAACGTGCGAATCACCCGATATGTGACCGGGTCGATCACCGTCACGCTGGCCGAGCGCGAATTCGGGACATAGACGAGCGGCCGCGCACGCGAGGCCGCCGGCGCCAATCCGTCCTTCCCGGTGGCCGCGTAGATGTTGGTCGGTATCGTGGCCGGACCGCGACTCTGAGCGGGCGCGTTCTCGACGTTGCAGGCTGCCGCGACCGCCAGAACGAAGGCGCTAGCGGCCAGCCTGCGCATTGCGACAGCCCTCAGGCGACGATAACAGGGTTGATACGACCGCCGAGCCCGGAGCTCGTGCGAGAGGACGACGTGGTACTTCCGAAATCGCAAGACCGTGCGAGGAGTCGGCATCCAACTATTGTGACGCGCCCAACCCGATTTGACGGCTGTCGCAATTCACAGGTGCGTCATCAGAACTCCGCGAGAGCCTTGACCATTGGCAATGGCCTTTCTTACCATCCGCCAGCAGGCACGATTCGGTCCGCGCATCTCGCGCCGCCTGCATGACCGAATCGCCGGCGTGAACGGGTGGAGCGACACATGATTGAGATCATGCCTGTGTCCCACGTGGATTCTGCGGGTCTCGCGGGTTCTGTCGATGCCGGGAGCCCTGCACCGCCCTGCCACTGGCGACTCTTCACAAGAATCGCGTTTCGAAGCTGCTTTCTCTACTTCATTCTCTACGTCGTCTGCACGCAGATGGTCACCATGCTGCTGCACACCGCGAACTGGGGAGCCCCGAACTTCGGAGCCAGGCCGCCGGTGAGCACGGCAGTGATGTGGGTCATCCGGCACGTGTTTCGCGACCACCGCATGCTCGGCATGGTCGGCGGCAGCGGCGACAAGATGTACGACTGGGTGCTCGCGCTCGGCTTACTGATGTCAACCGCCCTGCTCGCGACCATCTGGTCCGTGCTCGATCGCCGCCGCGGGCAATACACCCGCCTGCATCGGGCGTTCCGGGTGTTTCTTCGGTTCGCGCTCGGTTCGACGCTGATCGGTTACGGCGCCGCGAAGGCGGTGCCGCTCCAGATGCCGTATCCGCCGCTGACGCGGCTCCTCGAGCCCTACGGCAACTTCTCGCCGATGGGCGTGCTCTGGTCCTCGATCGGGGCGTCGCGGTCCTACGAAATCTTCACCGGCGGTGTCGAATTGCTGTGCGGGATTCTGTTGTTCATTCCGCGCACACAGCTGCTCGGTGCGTCATTCGCGCTCGCGGCCACGGTGCAGGTATTCGCGCTGAACATGACCTACGACGTGCCGGTGAAGCTGTTCTCGTTTCATCTGGTGCTGATGTCGCTCGTGCTTCTGGCGCCCGACGTGCGGCGCGTGTGCCAGGCCGTCTTCTACCATCGGGTCAAATGGCCCGCGGCTGCTGCGCAGGTGGTGTTCGGCGCGTATCTCGTCGTGGTGGCCGCGTACGGATCGGCACAGCGGTGGACAGGCCCGTTCGGCGGCGGCGCGCCCAGGCCGCCGTTCTACGGCATCTGGACGATCGACAGGATGACCATCAACAGCATCGAGCGGGCGCCGCTCGTGACCGATGACGAGCGCTGGCGGCGTGTCGTGATCCAGAACGGCACCAGCGTGACGTTCTGGCGCATGGACGATACGCCGCTCACGTACCAGGGGAAGATCGACCTCGACACGAAGACGATCACGCTGACGCCGCCCTCGAATGTGAAGAGTGTGTTCACAGTCCAGCAGCCGGCCGCAGACCGGCTCATTCTGGACGGTGATCTCGACGGGAAGAAGCTCCACATGGAGACGACGTACGTCGACCGCAGTCGATTCCTGCTCGTGAATCGGGGCTTCAACTGGATTCAAGAGGTGCCGTTTAATCGGTGACGCACGCCCCGGCCGTGGCAACCGTCGTTCGCACTACTTTCTCGTCCCACCAGAAATACAGCACGTAGAACCAACCGCAAATCCCGTGGATGACGGCCCAAAGAATCGAGTGCCACTGGGACCATGAAATCGTGATCGCGAGGGCACTGCCGAAGCCGATTCCGGTGGATGCGGCCGCATTCGCTTTGCTCATGCCGCCGAGGATACGCCAGACGCCCGCGACTTGCGCGCGGCGAGTGCGTCGTTGGTCAGTGCTTGGCGAACACCGTCCTCTTGCCGTCCTTCGTGAACGCCATCGTCGTGAACGGCTGCCTGGACGATCCCTGCTCCATCCCCGGTGACCCGAGCGGCATGCCGGCCACGGCAATGCCGGCGATCGCCGGTTTTTCCTTCAGCATGCGAAGGATGTCTTCAGCCGGCACATGTCCCTCGACGATGTAGCCGCCGACCTTGGCCGTGTGGCACGACGTCAGATCGCCTGGCACGCCCGACTGAATCGCAATCACCCCGAGTTGTGAGTCGCTGACGTTATTGGCTTCCACCTGAAAGCCTCGCGCCCGGACGTGCTCAATCCAGGCGCCGCAGCACCCTCACGTTGGAGACTTGTAGACCACCATCGAAGCAGCCGCCGGTTTCGGTGGGGCTGGCGCCGCCGAACGCTGCCCGCCCGGGGCCGGACGCTCGGTGCTCCCGGCCGAGGCTGCGACAAAGCCGGCGGCCGTCACCAGAAGAGCCGCGCCGACAATCGAGACAACACGTGTGCGCATGTGAGTGGTCCTTAGGATTTGTTGATGGTAGCGGATAAGTCTGCGAGGCCGCAAAAAAACAACCTCATCGGATTGATCGAACCGTATCGGTATGGGTCGGTGACTGTCTAACTCAACGACATTTCTGGGGCGCCTCAGGATATGACACTGTTCGGTTTGTCATGAACATCGCCTAAACTCATCCTGGCATCGGACCTGCTCATGTGCGCCATCCGTGCGCTATCGCAGGAGTCACGTGGCCTATCACACTGCTAGGACCCTCGGCTTGCTGGTCGCCGTAGCCGTTTCGGCTGTCGCAGCGGGCTGCGCGTCGTCTCCGGTCCTCTCGACGTCACCCTCACCGACCAAGTGTCAGGTCACGCTGTCGACGTCGACGTTGTCTGTCGATGTTGCTGGCACGACCGGATCCATCGTGGTCAACACGGAGCGGGAGTGTGCCTGGGAGGGCGCGGCGGCCGTCGACTGGATCGCGCTCACGTCGTCACAAACGGGGCGCGGCCCCGGTCAGCTCGATTTTCGCGTGCTGGCCAATCCGGACAGCCTCGCCAGGCAAGGTGCCATCACCGTCAGCGATCAGCGACTCGAAATCAATCAGGGTGCCGCTCCATGCCGCGTGACGGTTGGGACGTCTGCCTTCACGCTGGGCGCTGATGGCGGGGATGAGGCGGTCCCCGTGACCGCGCCGCGTGGCTGCAGCTGGACCGTTACGAGCGCGGCGAACTGGATCAGCGTGCCGGTTGACACCGGCACTGGCAGCGCGCGACTCGCCTTCACGGTGCAGGCGAACGCCGGTGCGCCTCGTTCGGGCAGACTCACGGTCGCCGATCAAACGATCACCATCGCGCAGTCGACGGGTGTGCCGGCGTGTTCGTACGCGATCAGTCCTATGATCCAGGCCATCGCTGCCACCGGTGGCCCAGGAGCGGTCGCTGTCACAGCGGGGAGTGGATGTGCGTGGTCCGCGACGAGCAATGCGCCTTGGATCAGCGTCCAGGCTGGGTCGACTGGGGCGGGCAACGGGAGCGTAACGTTCGCCGTCACGCCGAACACGGGGACGGCCCGATCGGGAACGGCATCGGTGGCCGGACAACTGGTCACGTTCAATCAGGCGGAGAGCGCACCGCAGCCGCCGCCGCAGCCGCTTTGCTCGTACGCGATCAGCCCTGGCGTCGCGTCGATGGGGATGAGCGCCGGCTCGACCACGGTTGCCGTCACCGCGCCGTCCGGCTGTAGCTGGACCGTGGCGAGCCAGGCCGCCTGGATTGCGGTCACATCCGGAGCCAGCGGCGCCGGCAGCGCTGGCGTGACAGTTTCGGTTTCCGCGAATCCTGGCGCGGCACGGTCGGGAATCGTCAGCATTGCCGGACTCACGTTCACGGTCAATCAGAGCGCCAACTGCTCGTATTCAATCAACCCTGCGAATGCCACGATCGGGGCCGGCGGAGGCGCCGGGCCGGGAATCGCCGTAACGGCGACGGCCGGCTGCGCATGGACGTCCACGACCAATGCGGCGTGGATCTCAGTGACTTCAGGATCGGCGGGTGTCGGCAATGGATCGGTGAGCTTCACGACCACAGTCAACGCCGGCGCCAGCCGTACTGGTACGGTGACGATTGGCGGACAGACGCTCACTGTGAATCAGGCCGCCGGCTGCTCGTACTCGATCAACCCGTCGAGCGCGTCGATCAAGGCGGACGGCGGAAACGGCCCGTCGATTAAGGTGACGGCCACAACTGGCTGTTCGTGGACAGCGATCAGCAACGATGCCTGGATCGAGGTAACGGCGGGCGCGACCGGCACCGGCAACGGCAGCGTCACCTTCAAAGTGTCCAAAAACGGCGGCAGCGAGCGAATCGGCACACTGACCATTGCGGGGCAGACCTTCACCGTCACGCAGCAGAAACACTGATCCCATGGTTGCCCACAGCATGCTTGCTCGACGAAGATTCGTGGTGCCGATCCTGGCGGTCGCGATCCATATGATTTCCGCACCGTCGGCGTTCGCTCAGCGATCGCTGAGTGACGTGCTCTCGTTCCTGCTGACCAATCGATCGATTCCGACGGACGACTTCGCGCGTGACGAGCAGGCCGCGGCAGCGACACGCGATACGATTTCCCGCTTCTTGCTCCTTGAGCTGACGAGACTGCCCGTGAGTTCGTCGGCCGGCGGGTTTACGTATCGTCTGAATCCACGCCTCGGAACGGTCGAGCGGTCGAGCGACAGCTTCGGTCCGTTCTTCACCGAGCGCGCGTTGACGGCAGGAGCCAGACACGGGTCGTTCGGACTCAATTACCAGATGGCAAGTTTTACCAGCATCGACGGCAGGAATCTGCGGGATGGGACCCTGGTCGCCACTGCCAGCAAGTTCCGCGACCAGCTACAGCCGTTCGACGTGGAGACGTTGTCGCTCCGCGCGCGCGCGAGCATGGCGACGTTCGTGGCCAACTATGGCGTCCTCGATCACCTGGACGTCGGCGTGGCGGTTCCGTTCGTCACCTTGAGCATTAGCGGCGAACGCACCGACACGTATCGCGGACGTCAGTTCCCTCAGGCCACGGCCTCGGCATCAGCGTCCGGCATGGGGGACATCGCGATCCGTGCGAAATACCATCTGTTCCGCAGCAGGGCCGGCGGAGTTGCGCTCGGCGCCGAAGTGCGGACACCCACGGGCCGATCGGAGGACCTGCTGGGCGCCGGTACGGCGGCTCTGCAGTCTCTGATGATCGGATCCTTCGAACGGGGTGCCATCGCCTGGGACATGAATCTTGGCTACACCATCGGCGGGCTATCTGACGAGCTCGACTACAGAGGCGCCCTCACCATCGTCGGAGCACCCCGGTTGACCTGGGTTGCAGAGCTCGCAGGACGACGGGTCAACGGGTTGGGTACGCTGACCGACACGGTGTCACCGCACCCGACCATTCCGGGAGTCGATACCATTCGGCTCACCAGCCTTCCTCATGCCGCAGAACAAGCCGCCGCCATCGCCGGCTTCAAGTGGAATCCCGCCACGACCTGGCTGGTGAGCTTCTATGTCGTTCGCGCACTCGCGACAGCAGGTCTGAACGCTCAGTGGGTTCCGACTGTATCAGTGGATTATTCCCTTGGACGCTGAATACGCGCACGAAAGGGCGGACAGTCTTTCCGTCTTTGGCGCCGAAGATCCGGACTGGTCGGCGGCACGAGCCGCCGAGCGCCTGTCGGCACGGGAAATCGCCAATGCGATCGACCTCTTTCCGTCCGAGGCTGAGGAACGCGCGGCTGATGAATCCAGCTGGAACGGCTGCGGAACCGCGACCTCGCCGGATCCGCCGGTCGAGATCGACAGCGACATCGATCAGGCGACCCAGGCCATCGAACGCGTTGTACCCGGGCGAGCAGCCGTGCGCATGCCATGGGCTCCAGCGCGGGTCGCCGTCATGGTGGCCTTGGCCACCTTCATGCCGTCAGCGCGCGCGGCGAAAAGCCCCCGCAGCCATCCACCGATCGCGCCGGTCCGAGCGGCGACCATCGAACGCTCGTACGTTCGATCGGAGCAACCACAGCCGGCGCCCAGCGATCGTCGGACACCAGCGGTCGTCACTGCTGTAGCCGACGCCCGCCCGAAGATTCCGGCAACTGTGGCGGCGGCGGGACGGTCCTCTTCGCGTCCTCGAACGGACATGCAGCCGAATCCTGCCCCCTTGAAGGCGACAGCCTCCGAGCAATTGGCCACTATTGCACCGACCGCGGTATCGGCGCCCTATGCGGCGCCGATCGACTCGCCTCCACCGTTACCGAGGACTCCACCGCCCGCGCTTGCGGAGGCGATGCCGTCAGTCACCGTCGCGCCGCCTCCCGCCGTCGTGCCTCCCGAGCCGGCTGTCGTGAGAAGCGATACGGACGACGTTCGCGCCGTGCTCGATCGGTACCAAACCGCGTTCAGTCATCTCGACGCGAGCAAGGCGAAGGCGATCTGGCCTTCCGTCGACGAAAAAGCGCTGGGCCGCGCCTTCGGTCAACTCGAGCGACAGGAGGTCGTCCTCGAAGGATGCGACGTGAAGGTCGCCGGTCAACGTGCGGCGGCAGCGTGTCGAGGACAGTCAAGTTACGTCCCGCGTGTGGGGAACAAGGCCGCACGTGTCGAGGCAAGACGATGGGCCTTCACGCTGCGAAAAATCGGAGAGAGCTGGATCATCGAAGCCGTTGACCTCGTGTCGCGGTAGTGGGCCCGGTGCCAAGGCGTCAGAAGCGAGCGCTCTGAGCCTTCCCTCCTTTCGCGGAGACCTGTCGGCTTCATGGGTCCGATTATGCGCGAAGTACAATGTCGCGCAATCGTCGAACGCGCCAACGGAGTGATTTGTGCCGTCCGTCAACCCGGGCCTTTGCGAGACCTGCACGCACGTACAGATGGTGCGCTCGTCGAAAGGCTCGTCGTTCGTGCTGTGTCGTCTGTCCGAGGTGGATCCGGCGTTCCGACGCTACCCCGCGCTGCCCGTGACGGCCTGTCCGGGCTACTCGACGTCAACCGAGCCCGAGCCGACAACCACGCCTAAAGCGTGATCGTCAGGACGTTGCCCGAGAAGCGCGTCGTGAACTGCCGCAGCGGCTGCGCCGCGGGCCCTTTGACAACGCCGCCCGTCGCGCTGAATTGAGAGCCATGGCAAGGGCAAACGTAGATACTGCCCGAGACGCCATTGATCGTGCACGCCTCGTGCGTGCACACGGCGGTGACGGCCGCGAACGTGTCCTGCGCCGTGCGGGAGACCAGCACGTTTGCCGCGGAACTATTGACCAGCGCCGCGCTGCCGACGGCGGCGAGCGGCGATGCCGAATCAATCGTGAGTGACAGCGTGCCGGCGGCGGCCGTGGCATTGATCGCCGGAAGGTTCGTCGCGTTGCTTGGTGACGTCGAATTCCCGCCGCATGCCTGCCACATCGCGCCGGCCGCGACCAGAGATCGGA
>Ga0207641_10004788_pt1 | contig 11671 bp, 12 predicted proteins | sample KBSSwiS62_FD_184306 | JGI IMG/M metagenome (GOLD analysis project Ga0207641, IMG submission 184306) | Switchgrass rhizosphere microbial communities from Kellogg Biological Station, Michigan, USA - KBS Switchgrass S6-2 (SPAdes) (version 2) | ecosystem: Host-associated > Plants > Roots >... | reverse complement strand
AGGGAAACTCTTAGTGAACCTGCACGGTCATCTGGCAAATCTGGCGCAGCTCTTCGTACGTGAAAAACGTTTCTTCTTGATTTCCAGCACGCTCTTTGTGCCCCAGACCAGACTCTTCCGAGATGCGGCTAAGTTCATTTTCCGGTATGCCGAGCAGCGCGGCCGCTCGTTCCTGCGTGACGTAACGTAGTTCCTGGTTCTTCATGCGGGCTCCTTACGCTGGGATTAATGCCATGGCGTCTTCTTCCACCGCCATCACCATTGTTTTGTAGATATCTACATCCCACCCGTCGCCGATCCGCATTCTCAGGGTCTCGCCGCCGTCTTTCAATAAACGACCGCGTAGCGGAACCTTGATATCGCCCAATGCCACCTGCAGCACCACGGCCTGCCCTACCCACGGCTGATATGCAGTGTCCATCGTCGCTCCCTCAGAGATTGCCGCCTGCACAAACGAGAATGCGGTTTGCGACGACGGGCGGCAATGGTACAGAGGGGATACGGGACTAGTATTTCGGTACTGTTTGGTATTACGGCAAAGGTTTCGGTGCAGTCCTGGAACAGGTACGTCCGTACTGGAAATCCGATACTCACGTCCCATTGAGCGAATCCGCCGGTCGGGCCAAAATTCACGATGTTGTGAACGACTTTCCGCACAATGCGGCGAACATGAACGCGGGGCAACCTGGTATCGGACTGGCCCTCGGCGGAGGATTTGCGCGCGGTTTTGCTCATCTTGGCGTGCTCAAGGTTTTCGAACAGCATCACATCCGTGTTTCCCACATAGCCGGAACCAGCGTTGGCAGCATTTTTGGAGCGGCGTACGCGAGCGGAGCACCACTGGCACGAATTCTGGCCACCAGCCGAACCATCCGCTTTCGCGATATCGCGCGCTGGAGCGTCTCCCGTCTCGGTTTGGCCAGCAACCATCGCCTCGCGGATATCATTGAGAGGGTCTTCGACTCCAAACAGTTCGAGGACATGAGAATTCCGCTCGCCGTCGTGGCAACGGACTTGACCAGTGGTGATCCAGTCGTTTTCCGGCAAGGACCGCTCGTCGAAGCCATCCGCGCCAGCTGCGCATATCCGGGTCTCTTTGAGCCCATTCAAGTAGGGACACGCTGGCTGGCTGATGGTGGTTTGGTAGCACCGCTTCCAACTCAAGCCGTTCGCCAGCTCGGCGCCTGCCTCGTCGTCGGAGTCTCTGTCGGCACGCAGGACGTTAGCCGCAATGCTCCGAAGAACATCTTTCAGGTCGTCGCCCGGGCGGTCAGCGCCGCGCAGAAGCATCAACTGGACACTTGGGAGCGCCACGCGGATCTGGTCATTCGCCCCGACGTGCAAAGCCTGTCTTGGGACGATTTCGGGCGAGCCAGCGAAGCCATCGAAGCGGGTGAAGCTGCAGCGCGCGCGGCCCTGCCTCGCGTGCATCAGCTGCTCGCCGCCTCCGAGCAATCCGCATCCCTGGCAAGCAATACGGCCTACTCGCAGCAGAGGCTCGCCGAATCTCTTCGTTCCAACGGACGACTCCTATGATCGGCCGCGCATTGCGACTCACGCCTGTTTGCTCTTTGCTGCTCGTCCTCACCGAAGCGGGCGGCGACCCCGGCGTTTTCTGCTACCGTATGGGGGTGGACATTTTGTCCACCAATAGCGGGCGCTTCCTGGCTCCCGTAAACGTCATGGCCGGTTTGGCCAAACATACTCTCGCCAGTTCGAAAAGGAACCAGGTCGCGTGCTTGACTCTTTTCTCCACTTTATCCGCTCGCTTTTCGACCCGGAAGGTCTGCAGGAACTCATCCGCTCGGGCGGCCCGGCACTGATTTGTGGCATCGTTTTTGTCGAAACAGGACTCTTCGTCGGTTTTTTTCTGCCTGGCGATTCCCTGCTCATAACCGCCGGGATCTTTGCGGCGGCGGCGGCCGTTCCCTTGCCCACGCTACTGTCGCATTGGCTTCTTCCTGTCATCCTCTGCGCGTTTGTTGGCGATCAACTCGGCTACTGGATTGGCCGTTCGGCGGGCGCCACCTTGTATAAGCGGGAGGACTCTCTGTTCTTCAGAAAGAGCCACCTGCTGCGCGCGCATGAGTTTTACGAGAAATACGGTGGTCGCGCTGTGATTCTGGCTCGCTTCGTACCGATTGTCCGCACATTTTGTCCTCCAGTGGCAGGCGCAGCTCAAATGCCGTACGGCCGCTACGTCGGTTTTGATATCGTGGGCGGGATCGTTTGGGTTACCGCAACAATTCTCGGCGGCTACACACTCGGGCGGTCCGTGCCCAACATTGGTAAGTACATACATTACGTAATCGCGGTCGTAGTCTTTCTCTCTCTCTTGCCGGCCGCGATTGGACTGATGAAGGGCCGCAAGAACGCTTCCCACTCTGCCGCGACTCCCTTAGAGAAAGGCTGAGCAATGTCCCGGGCTCCGCTTCGCGCGGTGATTTTCGATATCGGCCGCGTGCTGGTCAAACTGGATGTCGCGCGTGCCATAACCGGACTGTCTCAGGGCATTTCGCTCGGTCCGGAAGAGTTGTGGTCCGCCATTCAAACCGACCCTAGTTGGAGTGACTGGCAAGAAGGCCGCATCGCTCCCCACGATTGGCATCTGCACGTTACCAAACGCCTTGGCAGTCCTCTGAGGTTCAATGAATTTCGCGATGCCTGGAATCGTTCTCTGGATCCCCAGCCTATCCAATCCGAGGATTTGTTCCTCACTCTGGCGCGCACCAAAAAGCTGGCCTTGCTCTCCAACACTGACCCCATTCACGTCGCACACCTGGAAGCCACTTACGATTTTTTCCAGTTCTTCCCGGCCCCGGCGCGCATCTATTCCTGCTCGGTCAAAGCCAGCAAACCTTCGCCGGTAATCTTTCAGGCTGCGCTCAAAGCCTTGAAATCCAAGGCCCCCGAAACGGTGTTCATTGACGACATTTCCGAATATGTTGAGGCAGCGCGGTCCCTTGGCCTACAGGGGATTCACTACCAGAACCCGGTTCAGCTACGTGCCGACCTGCGCTCCATCGACTCTTCGCTCAAGATCTAGGGCTTCGCGCCAGCAAAAATTCCTGATAGACATTACAGGCGCGTAAAGATTGCTAGGACTAGTACGAGCACCCCGAACGTTTCTATTTCTCTACCGACATACATAACTCCCCTGATTGCAATTGCTTGCAGCCTAATCCGCAGTGGCTCTCAGTCCGCGTTTCTTTGGTGCCGTGAATGCACCTTTCCTGGCATCAGTTGGTGATCGGAAAAGCATAGTTTGGGAGTAAGGACCGGGGATTTCGGTCCAAAGGAGAAGGTTCGCAATGAGCGACGAATATAATGTGGAGAACAAGAGCGGTGCTTCCTGGCACTTGCCGGCCATCATCGTTCTGGGTTTGATTGCTATTGGCGGGCTGGCGTTTGGCTGGAACGCGTCTTCCAAGCTGGATTCCACGCAGCAAGCTGTGACCGCACAGGTTACTTCTTTCAAGCAGGGAGTCGAGCAGGATATGAGCTCTCTGAAGGACCGGATCGCCCAGGACGAGAAGGCGAATACCGATCTGCAAGGCGATCTGAAGGTTGTCACCGACAAGCTCAAGATCACCCAGGGCCAGTTGAAAAAGGCGCGCGCAGAAGCCACTGCCGCCGTTCAGGACACCACGCAAAAGCTGACTGCTCTTGACACCAGCGTCCACACGGAACTGGCGACCAAGGCCGCCACGGAAGACGTCAAGAACGTAGACACCAAAGTCGTGGGCGTCCGCACCGATCTCGACAGCACGCGCGAAGACCTAAAGATGGCCCGCAGCGAAATGGGCACGCTCATCGCGCGCAACCACGATGAAATTGACCAGCTCCGCCGCCTTGGCGAACGCGACTACATCGAGTTCACCATCGCCGGTAAGAACAAGCCCCAGAAGGTCGGTAACCTGACCGTCGAACTCAAAGGCGTCAACGAGAAGCGCGGACAGTTCAGCGTAGCGATGACCGCCGAGGACCGCCGCTTGGAAAAGAAGAACCGCTCCATGAACGAGCCGATCTTCTTCTACCTGAGCGGGACCAAGATCCCCGAAGAGCTGGTCATCAATAAAGTTGGCAAGGACACCGTCAGCGGCTACGTCAGCGTGCCGAAAGCTAACGCACAGTCGCAGTCGTCTGCTTCCAGTTCCGGAAAGTAAGTACACAATCTAACGCCCTGGCATTGCGCCGGGCATAGGAAAGGCGGGCAGCTTCCACTGCCCGCCTTTTCCTTTTCGACAGCTGTATGGGTACTTTCCCTTATTACCGAAATGAAACTCTCGTGGATTCAACCAGCTCCGCATTCCTGATTTCTAGTAAAATCGCAGTTGGTAGGATCCGCTACACGAGGGATCTATGGCCTTCAGATAGCCTCCTCCCAGCCCGCGTCTTAACGCCGCCGTTTTTCTCGTTGCACCGCGTTCCTTACGACCATGCGCCGCAAACTTGACGCTCGAAATCTCGCCCTCCTGGTGGGGCTGGTCGGCGTGTACTTCCTCGCCGGAAAACTCGGCCTCAAGCTGGCTTACGTCAGCGCCAACAGCAGTGCGGTCTGGCCCTGCACAGGCATCGCTATTGCCGCATTGCTGATCCTTGGCTATCGGGTATGGCCCGCGATTTTTGTCGGATCATTTCTCGTCAACCTCACGACCGCTGGAACCGTCGCCACCTCGTTAACCATCGCGGCCGGCAATACTTTCGAGGCCGTCACCGCCACGTATCTGGTTACGCGCTACGCCGATGGTTGTGATGTCTTCCTGCGTTCCCACAATATTTTCAAGTTTGCACTCTTCGCGGCCTTTAGCTCGGCGATTGGTGCTACCGTTGGCACCACCGCAATTACTCTAGCCGGATTGGCTGCGCGGCCGGTCTATTCCGTGATCTGGTCCACCTGGTGGCTTGGGGATGCGGTCGGCGCCCTCACCGTTACACCTCTCATTCTCCTTTGGGTTGAAAATCCTCGGTTGGACTGGACGCGAAAGCAACTTGTCGAACTCGCCCTCCTGGCCACCGGCCTCTTTGCGGTCTCCTGGGTCGTCTTCGGAGATGGATTGCACTTCGTCGTTCGCAACTATCCCTTCGAATATCTCTGTTTCCCATTCCTGATATGGGCTGCCTTCCGCTTTGGGCGCAGAAAGGCCGCTACTGCTATCGCGGCACTCGCAATTATCGCTACGTGGGGCACGGTGCACGGTTATGGCCCCTTCGTCCGCAATTCGCAAAATACTTCCTTGCTCCTGCTGCAGTCCTTCATGGCGATCACGGCCCTCACGGCACTGGTGCTCGCCGCCGAAGCTACTGAGCATCGCCGCGCCGAAGAACACGTTCGCCATCTGGCTGACAGCGATCCGCTCACTGGGCTCGCCAATTACCGGCGCCTTGTCGAATCGCTCGATTCCGAGATCAAGCGCTACAACCGCTCCCGCATCCCGTTCGCGATTTTGCTTCTGGACATGGACCACCTGAAGAAAATCAACGACACGCACGGCCATCTCGTGGGCAGCCGCGCCCTTTGCCGCCTCGCCGATATTTTGCGCCTGCATTGTCGAGAGATTGATGTGGCCGCTCGCTATGGCGGCGACGAATTTGTGCTCGTGCTCCCGGAAGCCAGCGCGCAAGCCGCGCTTCATGTCGCGCAGCGCATCTCTACTCGACTTCAACATGACGGAATTGAACCGCCGCTCTCGGTCAGCACTGGCGTAGCCGCCTATCCCGCCGACGGCGCGACTCTCGAAGAACTGCTCTCCGCCGCTGACCGCGCCCTTTATTCCCACAAACACGCCACCGTTCCCAAGTAGTCGGTTACATCAACCCGCTTTGCCGCGCTAGCTTCAGAGCCTCAATCGCTGCACCCCGCGCTCCCGCCGTGTCGCCATTGGGGATCACATGAATCGGAATGCCCGCCTGTTCTTCCCGTTGATCCGGCATCCCTTGGCGAATCTCATCCATGAACCATTTCTGGAAACCTGCACTTGCTTCCAGCGCTCCACCGCCCACAATCAGCGCATCGGGATCAAAAGTGTTAATCATTTCGTCGAAAAACAATCCGGCCGCATGCGCCTGTATGCGAAATACCTCCTTGCACACCGCATCGCCTCTGTCCGCCATACCGCGCACCTTCTTCGCCGCAGCATTCGCGTCCACTCCACTCAATTCGTGCCCCGGATTCCTCTTCAACAAATACGGCAGGATGTTTCGCTCGATCCCTCCCAGCGAACACAGCGACTCCAGATCTCCCACTCGTCCGCAATTGCACTTCGGCACCATGCCTTCAATTCCCGCAATGCTTTGATAGGGCAGCAGCACGTGCCCCAGTTCGCCGCCAAATCCATTCTTGCCCTTGACAACATTCCCTTCGAGAATGATGCCGCCGCCGTTTCCCGTTCCGATAATCGTCGAAATAGAAGTCTCTTTGCTGTTCGCTCCAAAAATCGCGTAGTGCCCCCATAATGCCGCGGCATTTCCGTCATTCAAATAGGAAACCGGCTTGCCCAGTTTGTGCGCCAGTCCTTCGCGAATATCGAATCCCGCCCAGTTCGCATGCACAAAATTTGTAGAACCCCGCGCGCTCATCACTCCGCCCGCGCTAGCCGGGCCGGGTGTGTCCAGTCCTAACGTGACTACGTCCTCCAGCGCGACTCCCGCTTTGCCCGTCGCGATCTTCAGCCCGTCCGCAATCTGCTGCAGGCAAATCTCCGGTCCCTGCTTTGCCAGCGACGGATGCTCGCACAATCCCTCGATCAGGAACTTCTCTTCGTCGTTCACCAGCGTGTAGTTCACCGCCGTCCCGCCCAGATCCACTCCCGCCACTACGCCCACGTTTTTCTCTCCATTGGCCGGATCGCCCAGCGCGCTGAACACCCAAGCGCAGCAGCATCATAAACTAACTCAGCTATTTTCTGTTCGGAAGGCTGATTCAAGGAAGTGGCGAACGCTCCGCGGTTTCAGCACCTGCGTAAAACGGATTCCGCGAGGGTCGGTAGCTGCTGCGCGATTCCGCGCATCGCCGTAGCCGCGGACTCAATCCGCTGTCTTGAGCGGATGGTAATCCTTGCACTTGCAGCCATCCAGGCGGCACGGGCTGCGCTTGATTTTCTTGCTCGAAAGCCGTTGGGGGTAGTGAATGGACTTGGGGTGGCCGCAGCGGCAAGGTTCTCTTTTCATGGCAGTAGCATAGCCCGACCACCCGGCAGAAATTAAGAAAAATCGCGCCCGACGGCATTGCAAAAATATTCCGTCGTTGGGCCCACTCGCGAAATTCCGCTACTCCTCCACAAAAACTCGCAGCCTCTCCAGAACCGCATCCCACTGCGCGGAAATCTGGCCCAGATAGCGGCGCGCATCTTCCAGCCGCTGCTGTTCTAATTGCCACACCCGTTCTCGCCCGCGCCGCGCGCTGCGCACTAGCCCGGCGTGCTCCATCACCAGGAGGTGTAGGTTCCCCCGCGGTGGCACTGAATTAGGACGATAAAGGCATAACCACCTGGTTTCTATCCAGTGACTGCAGAACTGTCTCAAGTAATGCTTCAAGAGTCATAGACCCGTTGATTGTACCCGTTGCGCAATTTCCACCGGTAAGCGCATGCGGCGCGCTGACCATAGGATCTCCCGCGTACCTGTAGGTGACCGTATCTGCTCCCGCCCCCAACACCGGAAAGGTAGTCGCCAGAACTAGTACAATCATTCGCCATTTCATGTTGGGCTGCTAAGTCGCCTACCGTGCCAAGCTGAGCGCGAGATTTCATACAGGCGGCTAAAGGTCCAATTCTTTTATGCATCTTGGGGCAAGTCCAATTATGTGTAGCAATCTATTTACAATCACAAGGAGCAGATACGATGATTGCCAGAATATGGCGTGGCTGGACCACGCCCGAGAACGCCGACAGCTACGAATTGCACCTCAAGCCGGAACTGCTCCCTGGCCTTAGCAAGGTTAAAGGATTTGCCGCGAGCCACCTTCTGCGCCGAACCGTGGGCGACGAGGTAGAATTCATTACCATTATTCTTTGGAATTCTCTCGACGCCGTTCGCGCCGTGGCGGGACCAAACTATGAAACCGCCGTAATCCCGGAGGAACGAAAGCAATTTCTGAAACGCTACGATGCCAAAGCCACGCACTACGAGGTCGTCTCCACGCAAACGCCTTCGCCTTAATGCCGAGAACTCCGCACCAAGGCAATCGGGGTCCATGGCGAGAGCCATGCCCCGCTTGCGTTCAGATTCGTTCCGCCTAGTTGCGCACTCCGGCAGGCCTCGCTTTCGCAGCAGTAGCCGCCGCTGCCGTGGCCACATGCTTCTCGTTGTGAGAAACACCGTTGGTCCCAGGCGCCGCGGAGTTGGATTCACCGCCCGGCCCTGGAATTTCCATCTTCTTTCGCAGCGCGCTTTCGATTTTTTCGCGGATGTCCTTGTGCTCCTTCAGGAATACCCGCGCATTCTCGCGGCCCTGGCCCATGCGTTCGCCGCCATAGCTGATCCACGTGCCAGCCTTTTCCAAAATGCCCTTGTCGACACCCAAATCAATGATGTCTCCTTCGCGCGAGATGCCTTCGCCATAAAGAATGTCGAACTCGGCTTCGCGGAACGGCGCCGCCACCTTGTTCTTCACCACTTTGGCACGGGTGCGCGACCCGACCACGCGGTCGCCATCCTTGATTGCCTGGATGCGTCGAATGTCCACCCGCATGGAAGCATAGAACTTCAGCGCGCGGCCCCCTGTGGTCGTTTCCGGGTTGCCAAACATCACGCCAATCTTTTCGCGGATCTGGTTGATGAAGATCAGGCAAGTCCGCGACTTGGAGACAATCGCGGTCAGTTTGCGCAGCGCCTGAGACATCAGCCGAGCCTGCAGTCCCATCGACGGGTCGCCCATATCGCCTTCGAGTTCCGCCTTGGGAACCAGGGCCGCAACCGAGTCCACCACCACCACGTCCACACCGCCCGAGCGAATCAGCGCTTCGGCAATTTCCAGAGCCTGCTCACCGTGATCCGGCTGCGATACCAGCAAATTGTCCACATCCACGCCCAGCTTGCGCGCATACACTGGATCGAGCGCATGCTCGGCATCGATGAAGGCCGCCTGCCCGCCCAGCTTCTGCGCTTCAGCGATGACCTGCAGCGTCAACGTAGTCTTACCGCCGGATTCCGGTCCGTAAATTTCAATCACGCGACCACGTGGAAGACCGCCCACGCCCAGCGCCGCATCAATCGAAAGGCAGCCGGTCGGAATCACGTTAACCGGGACCAGAACGTCCTTGCTGCCCAACCGCATAATCGAGCCCTTGCCATACGACTTCTCAATCTGCGATATCGCCGCTTCCAGGAGTTTTGCTTTTTCGTCGGACATTACGCACCTCAATAGAGGAAATTGGGAAATTTGCTCTGCCGGATCTTTCGTCTTCAGCGGACAAGCAGAGTTTACAGTATCGGTACGTTACCCGCTACTATATCTGCCGCTTTACCGCCGTTCACAACCGTGTGCGGCCGCATGCTCTTTCAAGCGGGCAATGGCCATCGCCACTTCGTCGGCCAACCGCCGGCGCTTGATCCGCGTCAACTCCCGTACCCGCACGTCAGCCGCTTCGCGGCTGCTCTTCAAAAAGTCTCGCATACGGTCCCGGGCTGCGATGTATTCCTCTTCGAGCCTAGCATGCTCTGAACAAGAGATTGCGCGGGCCGGAGATGAGCACATGGAGCACCTGTTGAAAACGTCGGAGGAGAACTTAGCATCATGGCGAACAAAAGGCAAACAGTATTTTCGCCTTTCTTTTGCCATCGTCCGGCCTATTTTGCCCTCAGGCGGGCTGAACATCCAGACTTTCCGCTGGGGCAAGTTTCCACTGCCGCTCAGCTGTAGAAGCATCACATTCTGAACCGGTCAAGCCTGCAAAGCGCCTACTGGTAGCCGTAGAAACCGCGACGCGACTTGCGGCCCAGCCATCCTGCGGCAACATATTTCTTGAGCAAGGGGCAAGCGCGATATTTCGGATCGCCGAGGTCTTCGTGGAGGACGTCGAGAATATCGACGCAAACATCCAGCCCAATAAAGTCAGCCAACTCGAGCGGGCCCATCGGATGATTCATCCCCAGTTTCATCACCGCATCCACGGATTCGGGCGTGGCTACGCCTTCCATCACGCAATACGCCGCTTCGTTGATCAGCGGCATCAGCACCCGGTTCGATACAAAGCCCGGCGCGTCGTTCACCGCCACGGGAGTCTTCCCCAACTTCTTGGCCAGTTCCATCGTCAGTTCGAACGACGCGTCCGAAGTCTGCAGCGCGCGAATCACTTCCACCAGCACCATCACCGGCACCGGATTCATGAAGTGCATCCCCACAAAGCGATCCGGCCGTGACGTCAACGCGGCCAGCGCCGTCATTGAAATCGACGACGTATTGCTGGCGATCACCACCTCAGCACGCAAGAGCTTGTCCGCCTCGCCCAGCACCACCCGCTTGATCTCCATTTTTTCCGGCACCGCTTCCACCACAAATTCCGCCTCCGCAATGTCAGCCATGTTGGTCACGGGCTTGAATCGCGCAAGGATGCCCGGCTTTTCCGATTCGGCCAGCTTCCCCTTTTTCACTTCCCGCTCAAGATTCTTGCCGATCGTCTCTAAAGCGCGATCCAGGTAGCGCTGTTCCACATCGCGCAAAATCACGTTGTAGCCGGCCCGCGCAAACACGTGCGCAATACCATTCCCCATGGTCCCCGCGCCCAACACCGCCACGGTCTTGATTTCGGCAAGATTCATACCTGTCTCCAGCGGAAACCGCTACAACTTCCGAACATTCTGAATGGCCCGCGTTGCATTCTTGAGGTCAGCAGGACCCGAACTTCATATTCGAACATGGGCTGCGTTGATCCGATCGTAAGACCTTGAATTGTCAGGCTCGGAGCAACATTCACGTTCTCTTTGTAGTGTGCCGGAATGTTTTTGGTCAGACAGTGCGGTCAGAACGGCATCGAGTGTCCGTTGTGTCCCTCCGGTCCACAGTATCGCCGACCTTAAACGCGCTTGCTCAAGCGTTGGCTCCAAGCCGACTTTGCACTCCCTGCATCGTGTAAAACGTCGCGAAATTCGGCTTGGCATAGTGGGCAAAACACGGAGAGGGAGTTTACTACAAGAGTTCTACGCCGTTCGTTAGTGCTCCAAGTAAGCCTCACCTCTTCAGCGCCGTCCACGCGGCGATGGTGGCGAATTTTTCATCCTGGGTCCACGGGGAGCCAAGCGGTTTGCCAAGATCGCCCGCTACTTTCGCAAGCGTGGCAGGTTTGCATCGAAGAGTCCCACATGCGCAAGCAAAGAGTTCGCGTTCCTTCAGCGTGGTAACTGTCAGTTTGCAATGCACGCAGCCGTGCAGCAGCGCCTCTCGAAAAAATTCGCCGTCGGCCGTGTGGATGAGCGAATGCGCCGCAAGTATCTTGGCCAGTTCGGGCAGCTGGCGTCCGGAAGCAAGCAGCAGAGCAGCTCTGTTGACTTTATAACCCTGCTGCGCTACGTCCCTTTCCATAGCGCGAATCGCCGCAAGTGCATAACATCGCGCCTCCGCTTGCTGCTTCGCCAAAAATTCCCTGGCTTCGTCCAGAGCCATTTTTTCGGCCGTGTGATACGGCTGCCGGAACGTATAGGAAAACGTCTCCACCAGTTGCGGCTGCTGCCG
>Ga0207641_10004783_pt1 | contig 11679 bp, 9 predicted proteins | sample KBSSwiS62_FD_184306 | JGI IMG/M metagenome (GOLD analysis project Ga0207641, IMG submission 184306) | Switchgrass rhizosphere microbial communities from Kellogg Biological Station, Michigan, USA - KBS Switchgrass S6-2 (SPAdes) (version 2) | ecosystem: Host-associated > Plants > Roots >... | reverse complement strand
TAACCAGGGACATAATGGATGGACATCAGGACGTATTGCAACCAATATAGAAAAACTCGGATTGGTAAAGTCTGATGTGTATTCGGTTTTTCTTGGTACCAATGATTGGTGGCATGCAGACACACTGGGAAATTTTACTGATTATAAAAATAACACAGGCAGTAAAACATTGTATGGCTCATTTCGCATCATCATTGATAAGATCCGTAGCCTGAATGAAAAAGCAAAGATCATATTGATCACACCTATGCCGCGGGCAGATTTCGTGTATATAAGTAACCCGAAAAATAATGCGTACGGATCTTACAGGGCAAAGAACGGTCTTACATTAGAACAATTTGCAGTGGCCATTGACAGCATTGGCCACTATGAACATTGTAAGGTTGTCGATCTCTATCATAAAAAAGAGTTGGCTGTAAATTTCCTGGTAAAGTATAAACGGTTAAAGGATCCTAAAACCGGCGTCTATAAAAATTACCCCTATCCTGATTTTATTGATATCCCCTTCAATCCGGAAACAGATGAATACCCTTATCCTGCCGATGCGATCGACATTACTTATGATGGTCTCCATCCGTCAGACAAAGGATATGAGATTATCGCAAACATGCTGATAAAGGTCATGAAGAAGTATTGAGCGATCATTTAAGACAACTCGTCAATAAGTCAATTCTGAATTGATCAAGTAGTTAAATTGTTGCAATTAAAGATTATGTTATTTACTTTTAATGTAAACAGTTAATTGATCTTCTGATATAAGGCTCCAAATATGAATACTGCTTTAAAAACATTTAAGTGAATGGGTGAAGCCGGTCTGCATAAACAGGTTCAAAGAAACAAAATCATTCCTCCTGATATTTCATCAGTGATTGATACGTTGAATTATTTCTATCCTTTGAGTGATGGTATTAAAGATTATTTTAGAAGGCACAGCTATTCTTGTTCATTCCGCAAAGGGAAATTATTGCTGAAAGCAGGCGAGATATGCGAACACATTTATTTTATTAAAAAGGGGGCTGTACGAGGATTTATTAAAGATGGAACAAAAGATATTACAACATGGATAACAGCCGAAAATGAAGTGGTAAGTTCTATTTCGGCTCTCGACATAAAAGAACCTGCCCAGGAAAACATGCAGGCAATTGAAAACTGTGAATTGCTGGCATTAACATATACTGATTTCCAAAACCTATATATCAAGTTTCCCGAATTCAATATTGTTGCCAGGAAAATTTTGCAAAAGTATTACCAGGATGCAGAGAGGCGTGCTTTTATTTCAAGAGTTACCAAGGCTGAAAAAAAGTACCGGCTCTTTTTAACAAGGTATGGCCACCTGGCCAATCGAATTCCATTAAAATATATTGCATCCTTTCTTGGTATTACTCTTGAAACCTTAAGCAGGGTTAGGAAAAAACTTTCTGTGAAAAGTGATCAATGAACTGCCAAACGAAAGCTTGTATTGTTCTCATTTTCCATTATTTGTCCAAACATCTAAAAAAAACTTTGACAATTGTCAAATATTCAGCCTTCCATTTTCTACTGATCGTTATTATTGATAGATCTTCCGTTACTTTATTGTGTTGATTCTACATAAATCAATCGACCATTAAACTTTATCAGATGAAATTGCACAATCCAGTCAAGACAAAAGATTTGCCACCATCCTCTTTTTAATCTTGCTGGATTTGTTTTTTGTGCGACAGTTTTTAATTACAGCTCCATTATACTTTTCAATTTGCCTGGGTTTTGGCTCAAAACCAATCATACTCCGGGAATTTAATATACCCAACCGGTTGTGGAGGCAGACCCTGATGATCACCCATCATTGTTTCACCGATTTCTTCTTCTTGTTTATCAATGGATTTTTCTTTTTGCCTGTAATTATTCACAACCACCTTAAAAAGTGATCTCGGAGGTTCGATAACAAGAAGTTCAGTGTTTTTCCTTGCGGAAATAAAATGTTTTTTTTCTCTTTCTTCAAGTACTCTCATCACAAATGCCGGATTTGGAATTTTAAAATTTAAGTTGGCTGACTTAATAAGCAACAACCATGCAGGAGTAATTTATATTCATTATTCAGGTCTGTAAATTATCCACATAAATTGTAATTTTTGAGTCATGAACCGCATAAAAAATATGCTATCTTAATCATTCAGTGAAAACGGGTACACACAAACAAGCCTGGTATATTATCAATGGAATTACGCTTTACAGAACTATTGCTGCACCATTTTTACTGGTATTGCTTTTTACTAAGCAATATGAAGTATTCAAATGGCTGCTGGGTGTAAGTTTTTTTACTGACCTGGTTGACGGTTATCTTGCCCGAAGATTTAAAGTAACCAGCATCCTGGGTACAAAGCTCGATTCCATTGGCGATGATCTTACCGTACTGGTAGGCTTGATTGCTTTGTTTGTTCTGAAACTTGAATTCATAAAGCAACATGTTATCATATTCATCATACTTCTTGTATTGTTCATTGTACAAACCACCTATGCTTTCATTCGTTATCGAGAAATGACGAACTTTCACACTTATCTTGCTAAGACTGCGGCTTTATTGCAGGGCGTTTTTTTAATACTTGTATTCTTCACCGAAGAGCCCATTCTTATTTTATTTTACGCCGCAACATTTGTTACCATGCTGGAGTTAACCGAAGAGATCATTCTTGTCAATTTGTTGCCGCAATGGAAAGCAAATGTGAAAGGAATTTATTGGGTTTTAAAAAATAAAGAGTAAAATAACTGCCTGGCATCCACGCCACACCGATGCAATACAAAATACCTTCCTGCATAAGATCTGCTATTTTTTTTGAACAGGAATAGGGGTAAATGGTCTGTCGGTTGTTATATTAAAAAGTATTTTTGGGCGCAGCTTTATTAATAGAACCATTATACCGGGCAGAAGGAATGGAACTGGAGAACGAATCCATTGGTACATTACTGGCACAGAGGGACGAAGCAGCCTTTGAACAGGTTTTTAAAAATCATTTTAAACGCCTGCACGCCTATGCTTTTACTATACTGAGCGATGAAATACAGGCGGAAGAAATGGTGCAGCAGGTATTTTTCAAGCTTTGGGAAAGAAATGAAAATCTTTCATTGACCGGTTCTGTTACTTCTTATTTATACCGGGCCGTGCATAACGAAAGCCTTAATTATATTAAACATCAGAAAGTTAGATCAAATCACCAGTTGAATGTTGCTTATAGTATGAAAAATGAAGTGGAACATCCTGCAAAAAAAATAATGGCCGGGGAACTGGAAAAGAAAATTCATTCAGCGCTTAATGAATTGCCCGAGCAGTGCCGCACAATTTTTCAAATGAGCCGCTTTGATGAATTGAAATACCGGGAAATTGCTGATAAACTGGGTATATCTATAAAAACCGTGGAGAGCCAAATGAGCAAAGCATTAAGATTGTTGCGGGTAAAATTGGTTGACTTCCTGATATTTATTTTATTATTTATTCATTTTTAATACCACAACCCTGGAACAAAATTTTTACCATATTGATGATGACCTGCTGGTGAAACACCTGCTGGGTGAAGCATCTCCTGAAGAAGAACAAACGGTGATTGACTGGATGAAGGAGAATGAAACACACCAGGAATATTATAACCAGTTTAAAAAGATCTGGGATCAGAGTAAGGCACTTGCTTCCGGATCAAACATTGATGTGAATAAAGCATGGGAAAGATTTCAAAACAGGATTTCGGGAAAACATGAAGCTGCTAAAATTTTAAAGCCGCGTTTTTCCTGGCTAAGGATCGCCGCATCAGTCATTTTGATAGCGGGGCTTGGCATTGCTGCGTTTATATTGGTTATTAAAAATAGTGTACCAAAAGAAATGGTTGCTCAAACAGGGCAAAATGTTTTAGTCGATACATTGTCGGATGGCTCCGTGATTACATTAAATAAAAGATCGACTATTACTTATCCTTCTAAATTCAAAGGCAATACAAGAGCTATCACTTTGAAAGGTGAAGCGTTCTTTAATGTGGCGCCGGATAAGAAAAAGCCATTTATCATTTCAGTAAATGATGTGCAGGTAACGGTAGTAGGAACATCTTTTAATATAAAAAGCGAAAATGGGAATACAGAAGTTGTGGTGGAAACAGGTATTGTACGGGTAACAAGATCTGGTAAGACAGTTGAATTAAATGCTGGTGAAAAAATAATAATGGCTGCAAATGACAGCATCGCCTCCAAGGAGGCTGTTAGTGATAAGCTTTACAATTATTATCGCAGCAAAGAATTTGTTTGCGATGAAACACCTTTGTGGAAACTGGTGCAGGTGCTGAACGAGGCTTACGATTCCAAAATAATCATTGGCAGAAAGGAATTAAATGAGAAGCGGATCACAACTACTTTTTATAATGAGTCTCTTGAAAAAATATTAGAAATCATACATCTCACATTTGATATAACAGTTATCAAAAAAGAAGACGGACAGATCATTTTACAATAACCCAGATTTATAGTCAATGAAACTCAGTACGGTTTTTAATTTTACCATTCTTTTTATTTTTATCAGTTCTGCAACTTATAGCCAGGCTATTCTGCAGAAAAATATTTCCCTGGATGTGAACAGGCAACGGCTGGATAATGTGCTTGAAATATTGAGCAACAAAGGCGATTTCTATTTCTCTTACAATTCAAACATAGTTAAGAAAGACAGCCTTGTTAGTTTCCGAGCATCCAATAAAACAGTGAAAGAAATACTTACCCAATTGTTTAATAACACTTACGAGTTTAAAGAAAGTGGTAACTATATCATCATACGAAAAGCACCGATCAGGATGACACTGGTGACACAAAAAGGTGTAACAGAGGAAAAGATTTATTCCGTAAGCGGGTTTGTATATGATGAACAATCAGGCGCCGCAATTAATGAAGCCAGTATCTATGAAAAAAAGATGCTTGCTTCGGCTTTGACCAACGAAGAAGGTTATTTTAAGATAAAACTCAAAAGTAGTAAGTCAAGCACGGCTGAATTGACGGTAAGTAAAGAGTTCTATGAGGATACTACAATAAAAATTCAACCACGCTTTGACCAGCAGCTGTCTATCACAATGATGCCGGTAGAAATTCCGGGAAATAATGTGGTGATAAAACCGGAAGATTACCTGGCGCCTGACTCATTACAAGTGATAACAGATACAACAGTAATTGAGCAACCAGTTATTGCAACTGATTCCATCAAAGTGCAGCAAACTGGTGTAGGAAGATTTTTGCTTTCTGGTAAACAAAAAGTACAGAGTCTCAACTTAAAGAATTTTTTTACGACACGTCCTTTCCAGGTCTCACTTGTTCCGGGTGTAAGCACGCATGGCCAGTTGAATTCACAGGTCATCAATAATTTTTCATTAAACGTATTTGGCGGTTATACAGCTGGAACAAATGGTTTTGAAATAGGCGGTCTGTTTAATATTGACCAAAAAGATGTGAAGTATTTTCAGGCTGCCGGGTTATTTAATTCAGTGGGTGGAGCAGTAACAGGTTTCCAGGCTGCAGGCATAAATAACCTCGTGCAGGATAATGTATATGGTTTCCAGGCAGCCGGCATTAATAATTTTGTAACTGGAAAAATGCACGGTTTCCAGGCAGCCGGGATATATAACCATGTCTCAGATAGTGTAAAAGGTTTCCAGGCCGCGGGTATTGGAAATTTTTCAAAAGAAAAAGCAAGCGGAGTGCAGATCGCAGGGGTTGCTAATATCAGCAATAGAGAAATGAACGGAGTGCAAATAGCGGGTGTTGTTAATTATACAAAAAAATTAAAAGGGGTGCAAATAGGGCTTATTAATATTGCCGATACATCTGCAGGATACAGCATCGGTTTGATCAATATTATTATAAAGGGTTATCATAAACTCAGTTTTTCTGCCAATGAAGTAGAAAATGTAAATGCAGCTTTTAAAACAGGGAATTCAAAATTATACAGCATACTCAAGGCAGGTGTAAATCTAAGTGACAGCAACAAGGTTTATTCTTTTGGATATGGTCTTGGCAGCGAACTGTCATTAAATAAAAAGAGGACTTTGTCCATTAATCCCGAACTGAGTTGTCAATATCTCTATCTCGGTTCATGGGACTATACCAATCTTTTAAACAGGTTCGATCTTAACTTCAATGTCAAGCTTGGAAAATATGTTTCGCTATTTGGAGGTCCTTCTTATTCAGTTTATGTAACTGATCAGGATGCTGGCTTCAGTGGTTATCGTTTCCCAGTTCCTCCTTCATCTTACAATACCACAAAATTCAGCAATAAGGTGACTGGCTGGTTTGGATGGAATGCCGGAATTAATTTCTTCTAAAATAATGTTAACGCATAGGGGTAGGTCTTTCTTTAGTTGTTATACTCACAAAGAATTATTTATAACCATTAAAGAAGAAGATGATGAGACTTGTTTTTGTATTCGCTTTATCCTTATTTGTTATTACTACAAATGCTCAGTATTCACAACAATTTCGCGGCACGGTAACAGACCAGGTGCTGCAGCAGCCACTTGCCGGCGCAACTGTTACGATTAGTCCACTTGGTAAATCAGTTGTGACTGACGAAGCTGGCTTTTTTCGCTTTAGCAACATCCCGGTCGGTTCCTATCGTATCAGCATTTCCTATACCGGGTTTAAAGACGGTATACTGGAAAACATTGCAGTTAATTCCGGTAAAGCAACAGTAATTAATGTTTCACTGGAGGCAATGATCCATACGGAAACAGCCGTAATTGTAAAAGCCGGTAGCAAAAAAAATAAGCCGCTTAATGATATGAGTGCTGTAAGTGCAAGAGCATTTACAGTAGAAGAAACTCAAAAATATGCAGCTGCTGTTAATGATCCTCTACGTATGGCTACTGGTTTTGCTGGTGTTTTTGCAGCAGATGATGGAAATAACAGTATCGTTATCCGTGGCAATTCGCCAACCGGCTTATTATGGCGTATGGAAGGAATGGATATTCCTAATCCAAATCATTTTGGTACACCGGGCAATAGCGGTGGTGGCATTTCAATTTTAAGTTCGCAATTACTTTCAAATTCAGATTTTGTTACGGCAGCTTTTGCTGCGGAGTATGGCAATGCGTTAAGCGGTGTGTTTGATCTTAGACTAAGAAAAGGCAACAATGAAAAAAGGGAATATACATTGCAGGCCGGAGTGCTTGGTTTAAATGCGGCAATGGAAGGACCCTTCTCAAAAAAATACAAAGGCTCATATCTTATTAATTACCGTTATTCTACACTGTCATTGCTTTCGAAAACTGGTGTTATACCCGATGATGGCGCAACTAATTTCCAGGATCTATCTTATAATTTTTATTTCCCTACAAACAAGCTTGGCACATTTACATTTTTTGGTTTTGGCGGATTAAGCGATCAGAAATTTAATGCCGAAGAAGATTCATTAAAGTGGGAAACTAAAAGTGACAGGTATTCTTATACATTTTTATCCAACACAGGTATGACAGGTATCACGCATTCTATACTGGTAGGTAATAAGCTAAATATCAAATCAGGCATAGGAGTTTCAAGAACTAAGGTTGGGTATGATGAACATTATACTGAAGATGATTATACGTCAACCAGCACCTACTTTGATAAGTATAAAACCGATAAATTAATTTTTAATTCAACGCTCAATTATAAATTCAGTAACCGGGTGAATCTGCGTGCAGGCGTTATAGCTGATCTGATCAAATATAATTTTTATCGGCTTTCCAGTGAACATGAAGGCGATCCTTTACAAGAGGATCTCAATACTTCCGGAAAAACATCTACGCAACAAGCATTTGCACAATGGCAATACAAGCTATCCAATAATATCACGCTGAATGCTGGTATGCATTATTTCCGGCTTGCTCATAATAATACCTCATCTGTTGAGCCGCGTTTTTCTGCAAAATGGAATATTAACAACAAGAGCAGTGTTGCTGTAGGGTATGGGCTCCATAGCCAGATGCAAACATTGAGTGTATATTTTGCTGAACAGAAATTAGCGAACGGAACGGTTGTGATGCCTAATAAGAACCTTGATCTGACAAAGTCGCATCATTATGTTGTTTCATACAGTTACAGGTTAACTAAAAATTTACTGGCTAAAGCAGAATTATATTACCAGCAATTATTCAATGTGCCAGTCAGCATTTACGATAGCAGCAGCTTATCTACACTGAATATTCTGAATGATTATGTAGTAGAACCAATGGAGAACAGTGGGAAGGGCAAAAACTATGGAGTGGAAATTTCATTGGAGCGTTACCTCAAAGATAATTTCTATCTCACCTTAAGTAATTCTTTCTATCAATCGAAGTACACTGCAAAAGATGGCGTGGAAAGAAACACTCGTTTCAATGGCAATTATCTTATTACGTTGATCGCTGGGAAAGATTTTATAAGCGAAAGAAAATCAAAAATATTTGGAGTTAACCTGAAAACGATCTATGCAGGCGGCCTTCGCACTACACCGATCGACTTTGATGCATCACAACAGCAAGGCTATACAGTGTTCATCGAAAAGAACGCTTACAGTTTACAGAACGAAGCCTACTTCAGGGCTGATATCGGGATCAGCATGAAGTGGAACCGAAAAAATATTACGAGCACCTTATCACTGGATATACAGAATGTCACCAATCGATTGAATGTATTTGGTCAATGGTATGATAATGAGAAAAATAAAATTGTTACAAGTTATCAAACCGGGTTAATACCTATCCTGAATTATAAAATTGAATTTTAAAATTTATCAAAACAGAAATCAAATAAAATGAAAAAACTATTTTTTATGTTAGCATCAGCCGCAGCTTTAATTACATCTTCATCCTGTAAAAAAGTAGTAGGAGAGGGAGACTTACAAACAGAAACACGTAACATCACTGATTTCTCAGGTGTGTCAGCGAGTATTGGGGGAAAGATATATTACAAAATTGACCCGGTTTATAAAGTTGAAATAATAGCACAACGGAACATACTTGATGTGATACAAGCCACTAGATCAAACGGGCACTTGTTACTAAAAGTGAAAGATGGGGTGCGTATTAAATCAAATGAAGAAATAACAGTCAATATCACAGCACCAACGGCAGACTACTTTCATCTCAGCGGCACAGGTGACCTGGCAGCAATAGGAAATCTAATTTCTGCAAACCTCGACATGAGCATAAGTGGTACTGGGAATATCACAGTACAGTCTGTAACAGTAACCGATAAAATAAATGCCGATATCAGCGGCTCTGGGGATATTAATGTACAGTCTGGTGTAGCTAAGAATGAAGACCTTAGAATTAGTGGTAATGGTAAATTAATAATGGACGGAGTAGTTGCTGAAAAAGCAATAACGCATATCAGTGGTTCTGGTGATATGCAGGTAAACTTATCACAGTCTCTTGATGCAACCATTAGCGGAAGCGGTTCTGTTTATTATCGGGGACATCCGGTGATCAGCACCAAGGTTTCAGGTTCGGGAAGTGTGAAACCATTATAATTACAATACTACATTAGATCTCAGCAAATAATAAAATAAAGGCTGCCAGTTAAAGGCGGCTTTTATTTTTAAATAACGTTATTTTTTTTCTTCAGCGCCTCTCTCACTTTCGGTGCGATCTTAGTTCCATAGATCTCTATTGATCTCATCATTAGTTTATGTGAAGGTCCACCAACATCCATATGTGCTGAAAAACGGGAGAGGCCAAACAGTTCATGCATATGTAGGATCTTATCAATGGATTCATTGGCATCACCAATAATTAAATGTCCATTGCTGCCTCTGCCGGTTACATATTGTTGTTGTTGATAAGGAGGCCAGCCGCGACTACGACCCACTCGATCCATTTGTGAAGAATAGATCGGGTAATACTCATCAGCAATTTGTTTACTGTCATCACCAAAAAATGCATGCATGTGTACGCCAACCTGGAATTTATTCATATCATGACCAAAATGATCATACACCTTCTTATAGTATTCAAACAGCGGCTTGAATTGTTTTGGATCGCCTCCAATGATCGCAAAAATGACAGGCAATCCATGTTTGCCTGCACGCAATACTGATTCGGGAGTACCTCCAACGGCGATCCATATATTAAGATGATCATTAGCTGCCCGAGGCAATACTTGCTGATTGTTTAGTGTAGGCCTGAATTTTCCTTTCCATGTAATTGGGTTTTCTTTATTTATTTTCAGCAACAGCTCCAACTTTTCTTCAAAGAGGTTGTCGTAATCATCAAGACTATATCCAAACAATGGAAATGATTCTATGAAACTGCCGCGGCCCGCCATTAACTCAGCACGGCCATCGGAGATCAGATCAATTGTAGCAAAACTTTGATAAAGCTTCACCGGGTCTGATGAACTTAACACGGAGACGGCGCTGCCCAATTTGATTTTTTTAGTAACAGTAGCGGCTGCAGCAATAATTATTTCAGGTGTTGACACGGCATAGTCGGGACGATGATGTTCACCAATGCCATAAAAATCAAGACCAACTTCGTCCATCAGTTTTATTTCTTCTATCAGTTCCTTAAGTCGTAGTCCTGCGGGTTGAGTTTCCCCCTTCTTATTTATATGCAGGTCGCCAAACATACCAATACCTAATTCCATATTATAGATTTGTAGGCGAAGTTAAGTTGAAAAGTATTTTTATATTTTGCATTATCTTTCAATCACTAAACACAAACCTTGTTATGACAAAGATCATTAAGCTCCGCAATGTTCTTATTCCAGTTCTTTTCCTGTTTATATCCTTGTCGGGTCAGTCGCAGGTAATACAAACAGGTGCAAAAAGCAATACTGTTGATTACGAAAGATTGGCGAAGATCGATGGATTGGTAAATGAATATATCAGTAAGAACTGGCTGACAGGAGCAGTTTCTATTGTAATAAAAGATAACCAGGTGGTACAATATAAAGGATATGGATATGCGGATGTCGCTACAAAAAAAATTATGAAGAATGATGCCATCTTCCGCATCATGTCTCAAACAAAAGCTATAACAAGTGTTGGCATCATGATTCTGTACGAACAGGGTAAACTATTACTTGATCAGCCCATTTCTGATTTCATTCCCGAATTTAAACATCCTGTAGTATTGGATAAATTCAATGATGCAGATACAACTTACACTACTATTCCAGCGACCAGCGAGATCACTATTCGCCAACTGCTCACACATACTTCTGGTCTTGATTATACAGATATCGGTAGCTCAAAGGTTGCTGCAATCTATTCAAAGAATCATATCCCTTCGGGTCTTGGTTATTTTGACGCAGATCTTTTAGAGAGAATGAAAGCATTGGGCAAACTTCCTTTAAGCTTTCAGCCGGGAACAAAATGGCAATACGGATTAAATTGTGATCTTCTTGGATGTTTAATAGAAGTTATCAGTGGAATGAACCTTGAAGATTTTTTACGAAAAAATATTTTCGAACCATTAGGAATGAAAGACACTTATTTCAATGTGCCTTCTTCTAAAGCCAATCGTTTGGCAACAGTTTATACAGAGGATGCGTCAAATAAGATCATTCCATGGAGTCATGAATTTCGCAACATAGATCCTGATTATCCCATTATGAAGAAACGTTATTTTTCCGGAGGCGCCGGTCTTTCATCCACTGCGTTTGACTATGCCATATTTATGCAAATGTTATTAAACGGTGGTAAATATAATGGTCATCAAATAT
>Ga0207641_10004777_pt1 | contig 11688 bp, 9 predicted proteins | sample KBSSwiS62_FD_184306 | JGI IMG/M metagenome (GOLD analysis project Ga0207641, IMG submission 184306) | Switchgrass rhizosphere microbial communities from Kellogg Biological Station, Michigan, USA - KBS Switchgrass S6-2 (SPAdes) (version 2) | ecosystem: Host-associated > Plants > Roots >... | reverse complement strand
GGCCGAGTCGAGACCGAGCAGGCTCCCCGTCCAGCCGCAGTCAGGCACGGTGCCAAGCGCCGAGCGGAACCTCCCGATCGCGGCGGCGGCCCGGTTGACCGGCTCCTTGCCACGGGTGAGTGCCGGCAGGTCGATCGTCAGGCCCGACCGCAGCGACGCCGGGTTCAGTGTGCCGGCCGCCTGGGCCATCGGCGGCAGACCACTGGTCGCGAGCCCGTCGAGGGCGGCGACCATCGTGTGCGCGGCATGCATCGGACAGCCGACCACGGGCAGGTGCGCGGCCGCCGACCACACGGGATCGCCGGTCAGCCCCTTGGCCGACGCGGTCCTGTCATTGATCCGGCGCACCTCGGTGGTCAGCTGGTCGGCGGCGGGAACGTCCCCGGCGAGCAGCTGGCTCTGCAGCGCTGTCAGCGCGGACCGGGCCTGCGACAGCTCGTGGTAGGCGAGCAGCCCGCGCACCCCCACCCACCCGGCCAGCGCCAGCACCGGCAGTGCCACGCAGCCCGCCACCAGCAGCGTCCGCCGACTGGGCCGGCGCGGTGAGAACACCACCCGGCCGGGCCACGGGATCAGCCGCACCGCCGCCGCCAGCGCGCGTCGCCGACCAGTCGCCCGGCGGTCCCCCGCCCGGCCGGCGGACGGACGGGCAGGTGACGGTGCCCTCGTGCGCCCGCCGCCGGTGGGGCCGCCGCGGGACCTTGCCGTCTTTCGCGCGCCGTGGGACGGCCCGGCGGATGGCGAGACCTTCTTGGGCGCGCCGCCGTGGGACGGGGCTTTCTCAGTCTCCTGCGCCTCGCCGTCGCGGTCCGCCGCCTCGGCCGGAATCGCGGGCGCGGCGGGACCGCCGGGGTCGGTGCTCGGCGCGTTTGGTGGGGGCGTGCGCTGCGCGGGCACGGGCACGGCGTCGGCGAGGCCGGCGCTCGACGCGTCCTCGTTCGCGCCGGCGCTCCGGCGGGCGCCGGCGCCCTGGTCGGGCGTCATCGCCGCGCGGCGGGGGTCGCGGCGAGGGCGCCGGTGGTGAGGCTGACCGGCTCGCTCGGGTCAGCGAGGACGCCGTCGGACAGATCACCGTCCCCGGGGTCGGCGGCCCATCCGCCGGATGGGGTAGCGGCGAACGGATCGGCGGCAAGAGAATCGGGGACACGCCGGCCCCGTGGAAGACAGCCGCGGTAGCGCGCCCCGAGGCCGTCGTCGGCCTGCTCAGGGGACCCAGCCATGGTCAGGACGGTGCCGAGAATCCGGCCGTCGGCGTTGCGCAGCGCCTTTACCGCCCGGCGGACCTGCGCGCGGCGGGTCCGGCCCGCCCGGCAGACGAGCAGTGCGCCGCCCGCCTGGCCGGCGAGTACCGCCGCGTCGGGCGTCGCCAGCAGCGGGGGCGCGTCGATGAGCACCACGTCGTAGCGGTCGGTCAGCTGATGGATGAGGTCGGCCATGGCGCGGGAGCCGATCAGTTCGCCGGGATTCGGTGGGGTCGGGCCGCCCGGCAGCACGTCCAGGCTCCCGTCGCCGAGTCGGCCCGCGCCCCACGGCGCCAGCGCGCCGTCAAGCGGGGCGGCACCGATGAGCACCGAGGTGAGCCCGACGGTCCGCTCGACGCCGAGGTATTCGGCGAAGGACGGGCGGCGCAGGTCACCCTCGACCAGGCAGACCCGGCTGCCGCTGCGGGCGAGCGTGATCGCCAGGTTGCAGCTTGTGGTCGATCTTCCCTCGGCGCCGACCGCGCTGGTGACGACGATCGAGCGCGGCCCGCCGTCGACGTCGAGATAGCGCAGGTTGGCGCGCAGCCGGCGGAACGCCTCGGCGCGGGGAGAATGCGGGCTTCCGTGCACGATCAGCGGACGCCGGCCGGCCGAGGCCTCGAAGGTGATCGAACCGAGAGCCGGGCCGCCGATGATCGCGCTGGCAGCCTGCTCGTCGGCGAGCGTGCTGTCGAACCGGTGGCGCGCCAGGGTGACGCCGAGGCCGGCGAGCAGCCCGAGGACTCCGCCGAGCGCGAGGTCGCGGACGGGCCGCGGCGCGACCGGGCCGGCGGGCAGCTTCGCCCCCTCCCAGACGCTGACCCGGGTGGCCGGGCGCTGACCCTTCCCGGGTGCCTCGAGCTGCGCGACCGCGGCGGAGAACACGGTGCCGACGGCGTCGGCGAGCCGCTCGGCGCGCGCGGCGTTCGGGTCGCGGACGCTGACCCGCAGCAGTAGCGTGTGCGGCACAACCTGAGCAACGATCCGATCACGCAGAGTGTCAACGCTCTCGGTAACGCGCAGGCGGCTCAGCGCCGCGGCCGCGATCCGGTCGCTGGCGACCAGGTTCGCGTACGACCTGACCCCCTGTTCGGACACGGGCGCGCCAGCGGACGCGCCGCCCGCCGGACCGTCGGCCGTTTCGGCCGCGGCGCCGGCCGCGGGGGACACGACCATCGTCACGGTCGCCGCGTACATCCTGGTAGCCCGCAGGGTCACCATCCCCGCGAACAGCAGGCCGAGCGCCGCACAGATGAGGGTGAGCTGCCAGCCACGGCGCAGGACGCACACACACTCACGTAGGTTCACCCGTCGTCCGCCCTCTTCGTCTCGTGTGTCATCGGTGGAGGCCTGTTGGCCGTCCGTCCGGGCACGCGATTGGCGGGCCCGGGGCCCGTCGCGGCGGGCCCGCCACGCCCGTAGCACAGGCGCTCACTCTTAGCGACGGATCCACCCTTGGTTGCGCTTACTCTATGGCGTCATGTGGAGACGTAGAGTAGACGGCGCGCGTGAGGGGATGTGGACCGCGATGGTCGCGCGGCTCGTGTCGCGACTCGAACTGCGTCAGCGGGTCGGTCTCCAGATCACCCTGGACAGCCTCGCGCTGGTCGGCGGTCTGGCCGCCGCGCAGGCCGGCCGCTCCAACTTCCAGGTGAGCACGCTGCGCGACCCCGGCTTCTGGGTGATCGTGCTGCTGGCTGTCTGCCTACTGCATTTCCTCGGGACAGCGCTGCACCTGTACCTCGGCCGCTACCGGTTCGGCGGGTTCGAGGAGGTGCTGAGCATCCTCGCGTCGGTCACGTTGACCGTCATCGGCGTGGAGGTCGCCGTCTTCGCGTTCGGCCAGCCCAGGCCGATCCCGCTGTCGGTGCCGCCGCTCGGCGGCACCGTGACACTTTCGATCATGTTCGGGGTCCGTTACCTCTACCGCCTGACCGAGGAGCGGCTGCGCCGGCCGGGCCCCGAGGGCAGCGAGCCACTGATCGTCTTCGGGGCCGGCGAGGGCGCCGAGCAGGTGGTCGCCGCCATGCTGCGCACCCCCGACAGCCCCTACTACCCCGTCGCGCTGCTCGACGACGATCCGCGCTGCTGGAACCTGCAGCTGCACGGCGTCCGGGTCCGCGGCGGCCGGGAGGCCATCGCGGCGGTCGCCCGGTCGTCCGGCGCCGCGACACTGCTCATCGCGATCCCTAGCGCGGACGCCACGCTGCTGCGCGAGATCAGCGGCCTCGCCGAGGAGGCGGCGCTGACCGTCAAGGTGCTCCCCCGGGTCGCCGACCTGATCGGCGGCAACGTCGACGTCACCGACATCCGCGAGATCGACATCAACGACCTGCTCGGCCGCCGGCAGATCCGCACCGACGTCGCCACCACCGCCGGCTACCTGACGGGCCGGCGGGTGCTCGTCACCGGCGCCGGCGGGTCGATCGGCTCCGAACTGTGCCGGCAGGTGCACCGCTACCGCCCCGCCGAGCTGGTCATGCTCGACCGGGACGAGTCGGCGCTGCGGGCCGTCCAGCTGTCGCTGCACGGCCATACCGGGCTGGACGACGACTCGGTCGTGCTCGGCGACATCCGCGACGTCGACATGGTCACTCGGCTGTTCGCCGAGCGGCAGCCCGAGGTCGTATTCCACGCGGCGGCGCTCAAGCACCTGCCGCTGCTGGAGCGCTATCCCGGCGAGTCCGTCAAGACGAACGTGTGGGGGACGCTGTCGGTGCTGGAGGCCGCCGCGGCCAGCGGCGTCCAGCGCCTGGTCAACATCTCCACCGACAAGGCTGCGGACCCGTCGTCCGTGCTCGGCTACTCGAAGCGGATCACCGAGCGGCTGACGTCCTACGTCGCCGCCGAGCACGGGCTGCCCTACGTCAGCGTGCGGTTCGGCAACGTGCTGGGCAGCAACGGCTCGGTCCTGACCATCTTCACCAGCCAGCTGGCCGCCGGCGGCCCGCTCACCGTCACCGACCCGGAGGTCACCCGGTACTTCATGACCGTCCAGGAGGCGGTCGAGCTGGTGCTGCAGGCGGGAGCGCTCGGCTCCGGCGGCGACGCGCTGGTGCTCGACATGGGTGAGCCGGTGCGGATCGCTGACGTCGCCGAGCGGCTGGCCACCCGCGCGGCGGTCAAGTCCGGCGGCCGCAAGGTTGAGATCGTCTACACCGGGCTCGGTGTGGGCGAGAAGATGCACGAGGCACTGTTCGGCATGGGCGAGACGGACGACCGGCCGCACCACCCGCTGATCTCCGAGGTGCCCGTGCCGGCGCTGGACCCGGCCCTCGTCGTCGAGCTGGACCCGTGGGCGGACGAGGCGAAAATCCACGCCGCGCTGCTGGAGCTCGGCCGCGACACCGACCTTGCCGCCGTCACCGCCGGCCTCACCCGCATTCCCCGCCAGCCCAGCGGCGCGGACGCCAGGTCCTGACACGCAGGAGGCGGCGTGCGGAGGTCTCGCCGGCAGGGTCCCTGCCGGACCGGCGAACGGGGTCCCTGCGGGATCGACGAACGGGGTCCCTGCGGGATCGACGAAGTCGATCCCGGAGGTCGTGATCTCGGAGGTCGTGATCTCGGAGGTCGTGATCTGGGAGGTAGGGCAGCGAGGGCGAGGCCGCAGCACGCAGCCGACGGAGTGGCAGCGGTGGTACTTAGACGCAGCAGGCAGCCGACGGAGTGGCAGCGGTGGTGGTGAACGGCGCCCCGCGGCCGCCTGGCGCGCCGGACGTCAGCCGGCGTTGCCGCGCACGGCGGGCCGGCGCGGGGCGCTCAGCGGGTGGCCGGCGCGGGCCGCGTACCAGGCGACGGTCGCGTCCAGCGCGCTCGCGAGATCGCCTCCCTCGGCCCAGGGGAACAGCATCCTGGCGGTCGTCGGGTCGGCCCGCCGATGCCGCACGTCGCCCGCCCGGGCCGGCCCGAACGCGACCGGCAACTGGTAGCCGAGGATGTCCTCCAGCGCGGCCACCAGGGTGAGCAGGTCGACCGGGGTGCCGAACGCGAGGTTCACCGGGCGCGGATGGGTGAGCCTGCGGGTGGTCGCGTCGACGAGCATGGCCGTGATCGGGTCGACGTAGCCGACATCCCTGGTCTGGCGGCCGTCCCCGTAGACCGTCAGCGGGCGGCCGGCGAGAGCCGCGTCGATGAACGACGGTACGACGGCCGGGTAGGCCTGCCCGGCTGCCTGGAAGGGGCCGAACACGGTGAACAGCCGGACGACCAGCACCGGCAGCCCGACGCTCGCCTGGAACCCGAGCGCGTACGCCTCGGCCGCGAGCTTGCTCGCCGCGTACGGGCTGCGCGGGTCGATCGGCCCGTCCTCTCGGCAGGGCCCCGCGCCGGCGTCGCCGTAGACCGCGGCGCTCGACGCGACGATCACATGGGCCTCGGCGCGCTGGGCGACGTCGAGCACGGTCAGGGTGCCGGTGACGTTGACGTCGTGGCTGGCCATCGGGTCGAGCAGCGAGCGCTCGATGCTGGGGCGGGCCGCGAGGTGAACGATGCTGTCCACCCCCGCGGCGGCCTCCTCGAGCAGGGCCCGGTCGGTGACGCTGCCGACGACCAGCTTGATGGGCAGGCCGGACAGGTTGTTGACCGCTCCCGTGCTGAGGTCGTCGACGACGACGACCTCACAGCCCGCGACGAGCAACGCCCTGGTCAGATGGGAGCCAAGGAACCCGGCTCCACCGGTCACCATGACCTTCATCGCTCATCACCCTCCGGAGTCGACCAGGTGCCAACAGTAGTAGGTCGGCGCCTAGTCGGAGCGACGATCAGCCTCCGCCGTGGATCCGGAGCGGATGACGTCCGCGGACGCCCCCTTCGCCGCGAATCGTCCGCAGCCGCTCCAGCGGCGGGACGGTGCCGGCAGCGCGCTTCGGCCGGCCGGGTCCGCAGATGTTGAACTCCCCGGCCAGGCGTTCTACGGTCACGTTGTGTCAACACGCCGCCACTTTCGGCAGCTAGTCATCGTGGGGACCGGAGGTTTCGGCCGCGAGTTGCTCGACGTCGTCGAGGCCGTCCTCGATGCCGCCGACGCGGCCGGACCCGGCGCGCCTGCCTTCCGCTTCCTCGGATTCCTCGACGACGAGTCCGACGGCAGGACCCGAGAGGAACGCGACGGCGACGCCGACCTGCTGGCCAGGCGAGGCGCGAGTCTCCTCGGCGGCCTCGACCTGCTGGCCAGCCTCGACGCCGACTACCTCATCGGCGTCGGCTCCGCCGGCGCGCGGGCGCGCATCGACCGGTACGCCAGCGCCGTCGGACGCCGGCCGGCAACCCTCATCCACCCGCGCGCCATTCTCGGCGGCGACGTCAAGCTCGGTCCCGGCACGGTCATCTGCGCCCTCGCCAGCCTGACGACCAACGTCGCGACCGGCCGGCACGTGCTCGTCGACGTCGGCGCCAGCGTCGCGCACGACTGCCGCCTCGGCGACTACGCGACGGTCGCGCCCGGCGCCCGGGTGTCCGGCCGCGTGGAGATCGGCGCCCGGGCCTGGGTCGGCAGCCAGGCCGCCGTGGTCCGCCAGCGCACGGTCGGCGCCGGCGCCGTCGTCGGGGCGGGCGCGGTCGTCGTCGAGGACGTGCCGGACGACCTGGTGGTCGCGGGCGTCCCGGCCCGCCCGATTGCCGCCGGGTGCGTGCTCGGCCCGGCCGGCTCCGAGACGGATCCCGCTGGCGTCGCGGCGCCCGACGTCGCCGGCCTGCCGCCCGACGACGTCCGCCCGCCGTCCTGGCCACCACCGCCGCGTCACGAGCCGGCCCGGCACGGGTCGGCCACCGCTCGCACGCGGTTCGCCAAGCAGGCCGATCCTGAACCTTTTGGGACCTCGCCGTTGGCCAAGGCGTGACTCGCCGAGGTCCGGGGAGATCGCGAAGGCCTACCGTCTGACGCCCGCGCTTGTCCGGAGATGAACAGTTCCCCGCTGGCCTGGCCCGGGCGGCATAACTGGGGCATCCGGGGGTCGTCGCCACCTAGCATCAGAGCCGTGGATCGCTGGTACGAGCTCGAAGAATGCGACAACGTCCGCGATCTCGGTGGGCTGCCCACCGTGGACGGGGACCAGACCCGGTACGGAGTGCTGCTACGCAGCGGCACCCTTCAGCACGCGAGCCCGGCCGACGTGGTGCGGCTGCGCGACGAGTACGGGCTGCGGACGATTCTGGACCTGCGTACCCCGGAGGAGGCGACCCGAGAGGGCCGCGGCCCGCTGGGTGCCGAGCCGATCGCCTACCACAACCTGTCGTTCCTGCGGTCCCGCTGGATCATGCCGAACGAACAGGAGGCGGCGCGGGAGCTGGTCCGCCTCCGCGACACCAAGGACCGGGTCGAGCACTACCTGGACTACCTGCGGCTCGCTCCCGACGCGGTCTCGACCGCCGTCCGCCTGATCGCCGACGAGGCGAGCGGCCCGACGCTGTTCCACTGCGCCGCGGGCAAGGACCGCACCGGCGTGCTCGCCGCGATCGTGTTGTCGATCGTCGGCGTCGAGTCGGAGGCGATCATCGACGACTACCTCGCCACCAACGAGCGGATCGGCCGCATCGAGACCCGCCTCGCGGCGCTGCCCTCCTACGAGAGCGGCATCCGTACCCGCGCGGACGCCGACCAGCTGCGCGTCCGGCCCGAGGTGATGGCCGGCGTCCTCGAGCGGGTCCGGGAGATCTGGGGCGACGCGGCCGGCTGGGCCCGCTCGGCCGGTGTCCCCGACGAATCTCTGGACTCGCTGCGCAAGCGTCTCGTCGTCGCATAAATCCTTCAGCGGCCGCGTAGCCGGTCGATGTTGACGGCTTCCTCCGGGTCCGGGTTCTCGACGGCGAGGAAGGCCTTCACGCAGTCGAGGGCGACGTCCGGGGCCGTTCTCTTCAGGCTCATGGTGAGGACGTTCGCGTCGTTCCAGAGGCGGGCGTTGGTGGCGATCCAAGGGTCCCAGGCCAGGGCGGCCCGCACTCCCGGGACCTTGTTCGCGGCCATCGCCGTCCCCGTCCCCGTCCAGCACATCAGCACGCCGTAGCGGTACTCGCCGCTCGCGACCCCCCGGGCCACGGCCTCCGAGAGATCCGGCCAAGCGGTCGGGTCCACGACGCTGGTGTCGTGCATCGTCAGCAGGTAATCCCGCACCGCGGCGACACATTCGTTGGTGTCATCCGCACCAAAAATGACTTTGATTTTCCCGGCAGTCACCGGTCGCCGTACCTTTCCGCTACCTCGCCGCCATTGAACCTCTTCCAATTATGCGTCGCGCCGATCGACGGCCGATGGACGCAACGCGCCGCCCGGACTCCCCTTACCCGCGTCGGAGGGCTCTCACCCGGAGCCCAGCAGCTCGGGCAGCGCCGCGGCCAGCGCTCGGAAGGCCCGGCCCCGGTGGCTGATCGCGTCCTTCTGTTCGGCGGTCAGCTCGGCGCTGGTCCGCGTCTCGCCGTCGGGCAGGAACAACGGGTCGTAGCCGAAGCCGTTCACGCCACGCGGCGCGGACAGCAGGCGACCGCGCATCTCGCCGTGGACGACCCGCTCGGTTCCGTCGACGCCGACGAACGCCGCCGCGCAGACGAACGCCGCGCCCCGGCGCTCCTGGGGGACGTCGTCGAGCTGGGCGAGCAGCAGCGCGTTGTTCGCGGCGTCCTTCTCCGCCCGCGGCCAGCCCGCCGGGCTACCGGCCCAACGGGCGGAGCGGACGCCCGGCATGCCGTTCAGCTCGTCGACGGCGAGCCCCGAGTCGTCCGCGACGGCGGGCAGGCCGGTCGTCGCGACGGCGTCCCGCGCCTTGATCAGCGCGTTCTCGGCGAAGGTGCTGCCGGTCTCGGGGACCTCGGGTCCGTCCGGCAGCCCGACGAGCTCGACGGCGAGGCCCGCCGCATCGAGAATCCGGCGCAGTTCCACGAGCTTGGCCTCGTTACGGCTGGCCAGCACCACCCGAACCGGCGCGCCGGGCGTCTCGCTCATTTTCCCCGCCCGAAGCTCGCCGGCCGGGCCGGGCCCGCTGGCGGGGGGCCGGCCAGCGCCTCGGCCTGGATCTTGGCGAGCTGGGCGCAGCCGGCGACGGCCAGGTCGAGCAGGCGGTCGAGCATGGCGCGGTCGAAGACGACGCCCTCGGCGGTGCCCTGGACCTCGACGAACGACCCGGCGTCGGTGCAGACGACGTTCATGTCGGTGTCAGCGGTCGAGTCCTCGACGTAGGCGAGGTCAAGCATCGGGACCCCGCCGACGACGCCGACGCTGACGGCGCTGACCCCGCCGGTGATCGCCTTTGGCCGGCCGAGCCAGCCGCACGCGTCCGCCAGGGCGACGTAGGCGCCGGTGATCGCGGCAGTACGGGTGCCGCCGTCGGCGAGCAGGACGTCACAGTCGATCGCGATCGTGTACTCGCCCAGCTGCTTGAGGTCGATGCAGGCGCGCAGGCTGCGCCCGATCAGCCGGGAGATCTCGTGGGTGCGGCCACCGATCCGCCCCTTGACGGACTCGCGGTCGTTGCGGCTGTTGGTCGCGCGGGGCAGCATCGCGTACTCGGCCGTCACCCAGCCCAGGCCGCTGCCCTTGCGCCAGCGCGGGACCCCTTCGGTCACCGAAGCCGCGCACAGCACCCTGGTCCGCCCGAAGCTGATCAGCGCCGAGCCCTCCGCGTGCTCCTGCCACCCACGGGTGATCGTCACGTCCCGAAGCTGGTCGACGGCCCTGCCGTCTTGTCGAGTCACGATCGGACCATATCCGCGACCCCCGACAACCCGGTCGAGGAGAGGCTGCCCGGCAGGGCGGACCTCAGTGGCGCCGGCCAGACCTCGCGGGCCGGTCAGGCGTCTCTGCTGAGCTCCGTCCGCGGCGAACTCCGGCCCCGTACTCACGACCTCCGAAATCGGCTTCGCCGATTCCGCAGGAACCCCGTCGCTCCCACGGGACCTCCGCTCGCCGCCTCCTCCGCTCAGACCTCGAACGAGGCGCCGGGGGTGGCGACGGTCAGCTTGCCGTTGTAGGCGGCGGTCGCCTCGGCCTCGCTGCGGACGGGGTCGCCCCAGGGCACGAGGTGGGTGAGAACCAGCTGCCCGACGCCGGCCGCCTCGGCGTGCAGGCCGGCCTCCCGTCCGGTCAGGTGCAGGTCAGGCGGGTTCTCCTCGTGATCGAGGAACGCCGCCTCGCACAGGAACAGGTCGCTGTCCTTGGCGAGCCGGACCAGCTTCTCGCACGGCCCGGTGTCGCCCGAATAGGTCAGCACCTTGCCGTCCGCGCTGATCCGCGCGCCGTAGGCCTCGACCGGGTGGGCGACCCGGGCCAGGTCGATCAGGAACGGGCCGATGTGTACTCGGCCGGGGACGATCGTCTGGAAGTCGTAGATGTCGGCGAGGGAGTCTTCCGGCCAGCGCTCGAAGGCGCCGCAGATTCGTTCGCGGGTGCTGATCGGCCCGTACACCGGCAGCTTCGGCGGGGTGCCCCGCGGGTGGTAGCGGCGGGCGTAGCTCTGCACGACCAGGTCCAGGCAGTGGTCTCCGTGCAGGTGGCTGAGCAGGACCGCGTCGACGTCCCGCAGGTCGCAGTGCCGCTGCAGCTCACCCAGCGAGCCGTTGCCGGCGTCGACGACGAGTCGGAAGCCGTCGGACTCGATCAGATAGGACGAACAGGCGGAGTTGGGGCCGGGATAGGTGCCGGAACAGCCCAGGATCGTCAGTTTCACCGACGCACCGCCTCAGCCGTCGCCATGGCCGCCCTCGTCACGATGTCGCCGCCCCCGTCTCGTTCACGCGTGCTTCCCGCCATGCTCAGGGGCGAGGGCGCCTGCGCGCCACCGGTGCCGGCCGGAAGGACGGCGGACAGCTCCGGGCCGAGGAAACGACGGCCGACCCGGGTGAACAGGTAAGGGTCGCCGGTGGCCAGGAATCGATGCGCCGGCGGAGGCAGGTCGGGATCGCGGAAGAGGCCGGCACGGGCCAGTACCCGGTAGGTGTCCTTCGCCGTTTCCTCGGCACTGCTCACCAGCGTCACCTCTTCCCCCATTACGAGGCTGATAACCCCGGTCAGCAGCGGATAATGGGTGCATCCCAGGATCAGGGTGTCGATGCCCACTTCCTGCAGTGGCGCGAGATACGCCTCAGTGAGGCCGAGCAGCTGCCGGCCGGCGGTCGTGCCACGCTCCACGAAGTCCACGAACGCGGGGCAGGCCACGCTGGTCAGCGTCACGTCGGGCGCGGCGGCGACCGCATCCTCGTAGGCCCGGCTGGTGATCGTGGCGACGGTGCCGATGACCCCGACCCGGCCGCTGCGCGTGGCGGCGACCGCCCGACGGGCCGCCGGCAGGACGACCTCGACCACGGGCACGTCGTAACGCTCCCGGGCGTCGCGCAGGCAGGCGGCGCTCGCCGTGTTACAGGCGATCACGAGAAGCTTCACGCCTTCGGCGACCAGTGTGTCCATCGCGTCGAGCGCTAGCCGCCGCACCTCTGCGATCGGGCGCGGGCCGTATGGGGCATG
>Ga0207641_10004776_pt1 | contig 11689 bp, 8 predicted proteins | sample KBSSwiS62_FD_184306 | JGI IMG/M metagenome (GOLD analysis project Ga0207641, IMG submission 184306) | Switchgrass rhizosphere microbial communities from Kellogg Biological Station, Michigan, USA - KBS Switchgrass S6-2 (SPAdes) (version 2) | ecosystem: Host-associated > Plants > Roots >... | reverse complement strand
GCTCGGGCCCGAGAGCTTCCAGGCCTTTGTCCAGGCCGCGCGTCGCTACCTGCGGATCACCGTGGGGATCGAGTGCGTGGTCACGGCGATCGGCGAACCGATGTCACCGGCACAGACGATCGCCGTCACGATCGACCTGTCGGGGGACGCCCGTGGTCTGGTGACCTGGGTGTTCCCGCGACGGATCGCGCTCGAGCTCGTGCGCCGCTTGATGTGTGATCCGGACCCGCCGGACGAGGCCGCGGCCGACGGCGCGACCGAGCTCGCCAACATCCTGACCGGGCGCGCCAGCGAGGTGCTCGAGACCGGCGGCTTGCACTGCGAGATTGGCCTGCCCCGGATCCACGTCGGGGCGTTGCCCGGCGGTCACGCGCTGCGGATGACCACGGTCAACGGCCCGATCGACATCGTCATGACGATGTCGAGCCGCGCGTCGCGAACCGCGATCACCCCGTGAGGGGAAGGCGCACCGCGGTCAGCGGTACGAGAACATCGTCATCGCGACCATCTTGGCGTTCGACGGCGTGGCGTAGTCGAAGCCATAGAGCTCACCGTACTTGGGCCGCAGCACCTCGGTCGCCTTCTTGGCGACGAGCTCGGTCCAGGTCGACAGATACGCAGTGTGCGCGTTGATCTTGGTCGCGTCGACGCCGGAGCCGAACGGCGTCGAGCCCAGCGCCTTGCCCACAGCGGCCTCGAGATCATCGAGGAACGCGCTGTAGAATACGAGGTCGTCCTTCGACCCCACGTTGCCGTGGCCGCCGTTCAGGTACTTCCAGTCGAGCGCCGCGAGGGCCTTGAGGTTCGGGCGGTAGTACACGTAGTTCTCGGCGCCGGCGAAGCTCCAGAACGGCGGCTGGTCGGGGTTCACCAGATCGGGCGAATGCACGACCTTGTCTTCGACGAGGAGCCAGGCCGACGCGTCGTCGGTGTGGGCTGCGTGCACGAACCCGTGGAGCTGGACGGTGAGCCCCTCGTACTTGAACGAGCCGCTCGGCCAGCCGACGGTCTCGGTCGGGGCCGGGTGCTTGCTCGCGAGCAGCTTCAGCTTGGCCGCGGTCTCTTGCGAGGCGATCACCCGGAGCTTGGTCACGCCCGCCCGCGCCGACGCTTCGACGATGACCTTGGTGTCGGCGATGTGGTCGGCGTGGTCGTGCGAGTACACGATGGCCGTCACCGGCAGCTTGGTGACCTCGGCGATCGCCTGCAGGATCGCCGGGCCGTGGCCCTCGAGCGGATCGAACAGCAAGACGCCTTTGTCGCCGACGTAGAACGTGGTCGCGTAGTGCCCGGACTCGACGAAGTAGGTCCGCTTCGTCAGGCGCTGGAGGATGTAGGGTGTGGTCTGGTTGAGGCGAAACAGGTGGCCGATCTTGGCCCTCGGCGCGAGCTCGGTGGTGGCGGACGGCGCCACGTACGTGGCCTTCACGGGAGACGGAGCCTCCGGAACCTCGGCGGCGGCGGGGCCAGCGACGAGCAGGAGCGTGGCAAGCAGCGGAGCGCGTTTCATGATCGTCAAGCTGGGCGATCGGCGTCGCCTTGACTAGGCGCAGGCCACGTGCACATTGTTCGGCCAGATCGATCAATGCCCACGTCTCTGGACGACCTGCTCGCGATGGCGGTGTTCGCGCGCGTCGTCCGCGAGCGCAGCTTCACGGCGGCGGCGCCGCACCTGGGGCTGTCGAAGTCGGTCGTGAGCGAACGCGTCACCGCGCTCGAGCGCCGGCTCGGCATGCGGCTCTTGCATCGCACGACCCGCAAGCTGTCGCTGACGCCCGAAGGCGAGCGGCTGTACACGCAGTTCCAGCGCGTGCTCGACGCCGCCGACGGCGCCGCCGACGCGGTGAACGAGGTGAGCACGCGGATCGCGGGCCGCCTGCGGGTCACCGTGGCGGTCGGCCTGGGGCTCGTTCGCATCGCCGGGTGGCTCCCCGAGTTCTCGCGCGCCTATCCGGACGTCTCGATCGAGCTCTCGCTGTCCGACCGGATGGTCGATCTGATCTCCGAGTCGTTCGACGTCGCGATCCGGATCGCTCCCCAGCTCCCTGACTCGGCGCTGGTGGCGCGCCGGATCGCGAGCGATCAGCGGATCGTGATCGCGGCGCCGTCGTATCTCGCCGCGCGTTCAGCGCCGGCGACGCTCGACGATCTCGCGGCGCATTCCTGCCTGCGGCTCGCCGGTGTGCCCGACGAGTGGTCGTTCCTCCGGCGCGACGGCAGCCGGGCGCGGGTGCGGGTGCAGGGGCCGCTGGTCGCCGACAACATCGCGGTGCTGCGCATGGCGGCGCTCGAGGGCATGGGGCTGTCGATGATGGCGCGCTCGCTCGTGGTGGACGATCTGGCGACCGGCCGGCTCGTCCAGGTGCTCGATGGCTTCGTGTGTGAGGAGCTCGGGATCTTCATCGTGTCGCCGCACCGCGAGGTGATCCCGGCGCGCGTCCGTGTGTTCATCGACTTCGTGGCATCCAAGATGTCGGCCACGACGAGCCGCCCGGAGCTCCGGACGTCCGGCAGGTCCGGATCACCGGCGAGGACGCGGAAGAAGAAGTAGCGCGAGCCGAGCCGCGCAGATCCGGCGCTGTCAGTCGACGCCGGGCGGCCGCGCGGGCAGCGGGAACCGCGGCGCGTCGTCGGGCGTCGGCACATGCGACATCGCGCGCAGCGCGACCGGCAGCTGGCCGGTCCACACCGGCACCGCCATGTCCTCGGGATCGTCGATCGGCCCGCCGGTGCGGACCTTCGCGCTGGCCTCGTCGATCGGCAGCGCCAGCACGGCCGTCGCGCGCAGCTCCTTGGCCGACGGCGCGCGGACCTCGCGCGACCGGCCCGGCGCGAAGCGATCGACCAGCGCGTCGAGGAACGCGCGCTTTTCGGCCTCGTCGGTGACCGCGCGCGCGCGGCCGAGCACGACGACCGAGCGATAGTTCACCGAGTGATGGAACGCCGAGCGGGCGTAGACCAGGCCGTCGAGGAGCATCACGCACACCGCGAGGTCCGCGCCGCCGGCGCCGAGCTCGAGCAGGCGGGCCGCCGACGAGCCGTGCAGCACGAGCTCGCGGTCGCGCCGCGCATAGGCCATCGGCAGCACGAACGGATGGCCGTCGTGCACGAACGCGACGTGGGCGACCAGGCCCGCGTCGAGGATCGCGAACACCTGCTCGGGATCGTACGACGCGCGCTTGGCGAGCCGGCGGACCGTCGTGCGCGGCGAGGCGGGCGCCCGGCGATCGCGGACGCCCGCAGAGGGAGGCTTGTCCATGCCGCCAGGATGCGAGATATCTGGTGGGTCCACAACATCCAGATTCGAGAAGTCGAACCCTCCAGATGCCACGTACCTTGCTCCACCTGCCGCCGCCGGATCCCGCGCGCGCGGCACCGCTGTTCGCCCAGATCGCCAATGCGATCACCGATCACGTCCGGCGCGGCCGGCTCGCCGCCGGCGATGTCCTGCCGGGCTCGCGCGCGCTGGCCCGCCAGCTCGGCGTCGATCGCGACACCGTGATCGCCGCGTACGGCGATCTCGAGGCCCAGGGCCTGGTCACCATGGTGCCGCGCGCCGGCACGGTGATCGCCGATCCGCCGCGCGGCGCCGCCGTGCAGCGCGGGCTCGCCCGCCAGGTCGGCTTCGCGCTCGACGCCGGGCCGCCGTCGCTGCATCCGCTGCCACCGCCGCCTGGCGCGATCGTGCTCGCTGCCGGTGTTCCCGATCTGCGGCTGGTCCCGGGCGAGCTGATCGCGCGCGCCTACCGGCGGGCGATGCGGCGCCACGCCGACACCGCGCTGGGCTACACCACGTTCTCGACCGGCCACGTCCGGCTGCGCACCGCGCTCGCCGACCTGGTGCGCGACGCCCGCGGGATCGCGGCGACCGCCGACGAGATCATGATCACGCGCGGCAGCCAGATGGCGCTCGACCTGGTCGCCCGCGCGATCGTGCGGCCCGGCGACGTGGTGTGCGTCGAGGCGCTCGGCTACCGGCCGTCGTGGAGCGCGCTCGAGCGCGCCGGCGCGCGGCTGGTCGGCGTGCCGGTCGACGCCAGCGGCCTCGACGTCGACGCGCTCGCCCGGCTGTGCGCGCGCGAGCCGGTCCGCATGCTGTACGTCACGCCGCACCACCAGTACCCCACCACGGTCGTGCTGGCCGCCGGCCGGCGCGCGCGCCTGCTCGCGCTCGCCCGCAAGCACCGCTTCGCGATCCTCGAGGACGACTACGACCACGAGTTCCACTACGAGGGCCGGCCGGTGCTCCCGCTGGCGAGCACCGACGCCCACGGCACCGTGATCTACATCGGCACGCTGTCGAAGGTCCTCGCGCCCGGCCTCCGGCTCGGCTTCGTGGTCGCGCCGCGCCCGCTGATCGATCGCCTCGCGCGCGAGCGCTTCCTGGTCGATCGCCAGGGCGATCACGCGCTCGAGATCGCGATCGCCGAGCTGATCGAGGACGACGAGCTCGGCCGTCACACCCGCAAGATGCGGCGCGTGTACCACGCCCGGCGCGACGCGCTCGCCAGCGCGCTCCGCGAGCAGCTCGGCGATCGCGTCGTGTTCTCGGTCCCGACCGGCGGCATCGCGCTGTGGCTCGAGACCACGCCGGCGATCGATCCCGACCGCTGGTGCCAGCGCGCGCGCGAGCGCGGCGTGGTGTTCCAGCCCGGCAGCGCGTTCCGCCTCACGCCGGGCCGGGTCGCCGCCGCGCGGCTGGGCTACGGCGCGTGCAACGAGGCCGAGCTCCGCGTCGCGGTGCGCCGGCTCGCCCAGTGCGCGCAGGGCTGACCGGCGCTACGGCAGGACCGTCGTGTCCTCGGTCGCGCTGTTGTTCGCCGGATCGGGGTCGGTCGAGCCGCTGGTCACCGTCGAGCTGGTCACGATCGAGAACCCGCCGGGGCTCGGAGCCTTCCAGGTCAGCACGATCGTCGGCGCCGCGCCGACCGCCTGGCTCGGCCGCGTGCAGGTGAGCACGCCGCCGCTCGGCGCCGGGCACACCCAGCCGGTGCCGAACGCGCTGTAGAACGAGCCGTTCGGCGGCAGCACGGTGGTGACCTTGATCGCGGCGGCAGGATCCGGACCGGCGTTGGCCACGTCGATCGTGTAGCTCACGCACTCGGCGCCGCCGCAACCCGCGACGACCGTGCCCTGCACCGGATCGGGGCTGTCGGCCACCGCCACCGACAGATCGGCGAACGCGTTGGCCAGCGTCACCGTGGTCGCGGTGTTGTTCGCGAGATCGGGATCCGAGGTCAGCGAGCTCACCGCCGCCGTGTTGGTGATGTTGCCGGCGATCGCTGGTGCGGCCGCGGTGATCGTGATCGCGGGCGCCGAGCTCGCCGCGCCCAGCGTGGCGCTCGTGCACGTCACCTGCTGCCCGGTGTTCGCGCACGCCCATCCCGCGCCGCTCGCGGACACGTACGTCGTGCCGTCCGGCAAGGTGTCCACCACCGACACCGCGGTCGCCGCGGTCGGCCCGTCGTTGGCCACCGACAGCGTGTAGCTCAGCTCGTCACCGATCCGCACCGGCGCCGGGGTCTCGCTCGCCGTGATCGACAGGTCGGCGGAGTCGAACACGCTGGTGGTGAGCGACGCGGTGTTGTTGACCAGGTCGAGATCGGCGGTCGACGCCGACACCGTGGCCTGGTCGACGAGATCGCCGCTGGTGCCCGGCGTGGTGATCTGGACCGTGATCGACGGCGCCGCGCCGACGATCAGCAGGGGACGCGTGCAGGTCACGATCTGACCGGCGAGCGCGCAGGTCCAGCCGATGCCCGTCGCGCCGAGGAACAGAACATCGCCGTCCGGCAGGCGATTGGTCACCACCAGGTTGGTCGCGTCGCGCGGGCCGAGGTTGGTGACGCCGATCGTGTAGAACAGGTTGGCGTGCGCCGGCACGGGGCTGGGCTGCGCGGTCAGCGCGAGCGCCAGGTCCGACGGTGCGTTGACCACGGTATCCTCGCTCGCCGTGTTGTTCGCGGCCACCGGATCCGCGGTCGCCGACGCGATCGTCGAGGTCTCGCTCGCGGTTCCGTCGCTCGCGGGCGCGTCGGCCGTGATCGTGATCGCGGGCGCTGTGCCGACCGCGAGTTCGGCCACCGTGCAGGTGACCTGCTGGCCGATCGCGCTGCACGTCCAGCCGATGCCGGCCGCCGACCGGAACACCGCGCCCGCCGGCAGCGCGCTGGTGACCGATACCGCGCTGGCCTGGCTGGGCCCGGCGTTGCGCGCCGTGATCGTGTAGCTCAGCGCGCCGCCAGTGGTCGCCGGATCCGGCGCGTCGATCACGCTGACCGAGAGATCGGCCGCGGACAGCACCGTCGTGGCCGCGGTGGCGACGTTGTTCGCCGGCACCAGATCCGACGACGTCGACGCGACCATCGCGGTGTCGACCAGCGTGGTGGCCTCGCTCGGCGCCTGCACCGTCAGCGTGATCGTCGGCGCCGCGCCGACCAGCAGCGACGGCCGGGTGCACGACACGACCTGGCCGGCCGAGGTACACGTCCAGCCGCTGCCCGACGTGCCGACCAGCGCGACGTTGCCGGGCGGCAAGCTGTCGGTCACCGTCACGCCGGAGGCCGTGTCCGGGCCGAGGTTGGTGACGTCGATCGCGTACTGCAGCGTGCCGTTGCCGAGCACCGGATCCGGCGCGTCGGTGACCGCGATCGCGAGATCGGCGGCGGCGTTCACCGTCGTGCTCGCCGTGGCGGCGTTGTTGCCCAGGTTCGGATCGGGCGTCGCCGCCTGGACGGTCGCGGTGTTCGTGACGGCGCCGCCGCTGGCCGGCGCGATCGCGACCAGCGTGATCACCGAGCTCGCCGCAGCGGCGAGGACCGGGCCCAGGCAGGTGACGTCGTGGCCGGCCGCCGAGCACGACCAGCCCGCGCCCGACGCGCTCGCGAACCCCAGCCCGCCCGGCAGGCTGTCGAGCACCGTCACGCCGGTCGCCGAGCCGGACCCCTGGTTGGTGACCGTGATGGTGTAGGTCAGCGTGCCGCCCGCGGCGACCGGGTCCGGCGCGTCGCTGATCGCGATCGCCAGGTCCGCCGGAGTCAGCACGGTGGTGGTCGCGCTGGCGGTGTTGTTGTCGGAGACCGGATCACCCTGGTCGGCCGCGACGGTCACGCTCGTGGTCAGCGCGCCGCCGGTCGCAGGCACCGTCACGGTCACGGCGATCGACGGCGCGGCCCCGACCAGCAACGTCGCGCGCGTGCAGGTGACGAGCTGTCCAGCGCCGTTGCAGATCCAGCCGATGCCGGTCGCGCCGACGAACTGGACGTTGCCCTCCGGCAAGCGCTGGGTCACCGTCACGTTGGTCGCGTCGAGCGCGCCGTGATCGGCGACGGCGATCGTGTAGGTCAGCGCCGCGCTCGCGGCGACCGGATCCGGCGATGCCGTGATGCTGACCGAGAGCTCCGCGCCGTTGCTCGCCGCGTCGGGGCTCGCGTCGTTGCCGGCATCGTTACCGGCGTCGCCCGGGGCATCGGCCGGCGGTCCAGCATCGACCGTGCCATCGTGATCGGGCTGCATGACGTGAAAGTCGTCTTTGCCGTCACTGCATGCCACGAGGCTTGCGCCGAGCAGCGCGGCGACAGCGCCCGCCCTCCGGCGTCTCGCCCCACCAAGGTGGATGATCGCGCACGCCGCGCCGTAGGTTCTGCGTGTCACCTCGGCGTCATTCGACCGCCGCGGCCCGATATGAAGATATTCCGCGGTAGCGCGTCCTCGCGCGATGCGCTGCGAAGTGCTCTGACGGCCACGCCGGTCCTGCACAGCGAGACGCGGCGTTCAAGTCCGGCGCGCGGACAACCAGGCCGGGGAACCAGCGCACAGCGCAGCCGCCAGGTCGGCCAGAGACGCCGCGGATCAGGTCCGCCGAGCCGGCTTGCCGCGCGACTTCGGCTTGGTCGCTGCGCTGCGCGCCGATCCCGTCGCACGTGCGGGCGGCTGGACGCCACGGCCGCCGGACGCGGTACGGCCAGCTGACTTCGCCGCGGCCGGCCGCGCTGCACGCGCGCCCGCGAGCTTCGAGCGCGATCCCGCGCCGCTGCCGGACCGGGCGCTCTGCACGCGCGATCCGCCACCGGCGCGCTTGGCAGATCTGGCTGCCGGCGCGGGTTCCAGGTGCTCCGGCGGCGCGACCTGGCCGAGCGCGACGATCGTCTGGTACTCGGCCTCGGTCACGGGCTGCACCGAGAGCCGCATCCCGCGGCGCAACAGCAGCATGTCGGACAGCGCCGGCTCGGCGCGGACCCGGTCCATCGTCACGAAGTGCGGCAGCGTCGACACGTACTCGACCTCGACGCAGTCCCAGATCGGCGCGTCGCGCGTGGCCTTGGGATCGTGGTACGGGCTCGCCGGATCGAACTGGGTCTCGTCGATCACGCCGGTGCGCACCACGCGCGCGGTGCCCGCGACGCCCGGCGGCTTGGCGTTCGAATGATGGAACAGCACGGCATCACCGATCGCCATCGCGCGCATGTGGGCGCGCGCGAAGTAGCTGCGCACCCCGGTCCACGGCTCGACCTTGACCCGCGCGAGGTCGGCGATGCTGAACTGCTCGGGCTCGGACTTCATCAACCAGAAGCGCACGATGGAACCGTCCTGCGAGAAGATGGCCACCCTAACACGGGTCGCCCTGGAGACCGCCGCGCGGGCCGGCGGGAAAGCTCCCCGGCGCGCGAGGTCGTTCGTCGATCGTCGGCGCGCGACCGAGGCGATGCGCGCGTTTCGCGACGCGCTGCGCGCCCGACCGTAGGCGGCGGATCACGGTCGGCGCTCGGCGTCGGCGCACAGCCGGGAGCGCGCGGACCGACCACCGGGGCGCCGAGCGCTCCGCGCACACCGCACTTTGCGGGCCCCGACCCTCCCCTGGGCAGGTTCCCGCGCTACAACCAGCGCAACAAGGAGACCCACCATGGCGTTCACACTCCCCGAGTTGCCCTGGGCCAAAGAGGCGCTCGCGCCGACGATTTCGGCCGAGACCATCGAGTACCACTACGGCAAGCACCACAAGGCGTACGTCGACAACCTCAACAAGTTCGCTGCCGGCAGCAAGTACGAGTCGATGTCGCTCGAAGACGTCGTGAAGGCCTCGCATGGCCAGGCCAGCGAGAAGAAGATCTTCAACAACTCGGCGCAGGTCTGGAACCACACGTTCTTCTGGAACTCGCTCGCCCCCAAGGCGGGCGGTGCCCCCACCGGCGCGATCGCGGCCGCGATCGACAAGTCGTTCGGCAGCTTCGCCGACTTCAAAACCAAGTTCAGCGAGGCCGCCGCCGCGCAGTTCGGCTCGGGCTGGGCGTGGCTGGTCAAGAACGCCGACGGCGCGCTGGCGATCGAGACCACGTCGAACGCCGATACCCCGTTCGCGGCGGGCAAGCGCTGCGTGCTGACGCTCGACGTCTGGGAGCACGCGTACTACATCGACTACCGCAACGCGCGGCCCAAGTTCATCGAGGCGTTCTGGAACGTCGTGAACTGGGACTTCGCGAACAAGAACCTGGTCTGAGGCGTCTGGCGCGCGCGGGCGATCCGCCGCGCGCCGATCGGCGCCGCCGCCTCGGCGGCTTGCTCGAATTGTGCAACGAGCCAGGCGCGGCGTCGCCCCGGACGCGAGCGCGGTCACCATCCAGAAACGCTCGCGTTTCTTGGCAGCCGCGCTCGCCTTGCTCCGAACCACGGCGATACCGGCCTCGTTGTATGCGACGTAGTCCACCACACCGGATGGTCACCGCGGATCTCGTCATTTGCATACGACGTAGCGCGCCACACCGGATGATCCCCTGCGGATCTCGTCGAGTCGGACTCGTGCCCTAGCGCACGCGCACGCACAATCTATCTTCGTATCTCACTACGGATCCGCAATAGTGCGCCTATGGATTCGCGTGATATCGCATCTGGCCTTCTGCTGGGACTTCTCGCCGCGGGCTGCGGCTTCCAGTCGTCGCCGAGCGGTGAGCCTCCGGGCGACGCTTCGCCGACGGGGACCAGCAGCTGCGCGTTCGCGACGCTGCTCGCGGTCGATACCTGCCGGCTCGCGTTCGACGGCGATCTCGTCATTCCCGGAGGCACCGCGGTCTACGACACCGCGGCGCACACCGTGACACTCGGCAGCGACGACTTGCAGGTCACGCACACGATGGTCTCGCTCGGCACAGACACCATCGAGGTGATCTCGGCGCGCAACCTGACGCTCGCCGCTGGCGCGCGGCTGGAGGCGATCGGCCCGCTGCCGCTCGTGATCGCGGTCAGCGGCGATATCGTCGTCGGCGCCGGCGCGCAGATCGACGTCAGCTACGGAGGTGCCGGTGCGCAGCCGTCGTGTGCGATGGGCCCGACTCCCGGTGAGTCGGGAACCGGCGGCGGGGGCGGCGGCGGCGGCGGTGGCTTCGGCGCCAACGGCGGCAGCGGCGGGAAGGGCAACAACGGCGGAACACTGGGCACGTCGGCTGGCGGCGTGCGGGGCCAGGCGGTCACGGCGCTGCCGTCCGGCTTGCGCGGCGGGTGCCCCGGCGACGCCGGTGGGGATGGCGGCCTGAGCGGCGTCGGCGGCGCGGGCGGGCGCGGCGGCGACGGCGGCGGCGCGCTCTACCTCGTCGCGGCCGGGCGCATCGAGCTCGGCAGCGGCGCCGCGATCCACGCCGGCGGCTCCGCCGGGCTGGGCGGCAGGTACAGCGCGCTGGGGAGCAACGCCGGCGGTGGCGGTGGCGGCTCGGGCGGCATGCTGTTGCTCGAGGCGCCGCACATCGTCGGCCCCGAGGCGAGCATCGCCGCCAACGGTGGCGGTGGCGGCGGCGGCGCCGACAGCTTCTACAGCGGCGGCGACGGCGCTCCCGCCCTGGCCACGACCAGCCGAGCCGCGGGCGGCAAGGGCACCGCCTCGACCGAGCTGACCGGCGCGGGCGTCGACGGCGGACGAGGCGGCAGCAAGGACGGCCCCGCCGGCGAGGATGTCGTCCGCGGCCTGAGCGGCGGCGGCGGCGGCGGTGGCGGCGGTGTCGGTATCATTCGCCTCCGCGCGGCCGACCTGCAGGTCGGCATGACCTCGCCCGATCCGCGGTGAGTCCTGCGGCGCCGGGCGTCGCGACGACCGATTCCCTGGCCGGCACGATGCGACGGAGGCCATCGTGCCGGCCAGGTTGCCCCCCGCAGCAAACCCGGTGCGCGCAGCGCACGTCGCCGCCCGGCCGGATCCTCGACGGCGCGCGCACGGACGTCCCGCGGATCACGCGCGGGATGCGGCGTCGCCGTCCGCGCTCCACCACACCGCCTGGTCGAGCGGAAACTCGATCCGGTGGATCGCGCCGCGCTCGGGGCACACCAGGAGCACGCCGTCGACCCCGAACGCGACGTGGTACTCGAGCAGCTGGCGCCGCGTCGCCGCGGTCGAAAGGCTCGGCGCTGCCTCGCCGGTCTTGACCTCGGCGACCAGGCGTTCACCGCGCGCCTCGACCAGGTAATCGGCGCGCAGTTCGGTCCGGTGTGGCTCGCCATCGATCAGCGGCGCCCACCAGATCCGCGCCTGGGCCGCGACGATCCGGAACCCCGCGCGCCGCAGCAGCACCGCCGCGGCGTCCTCCCCGGCGCCGGCCCGGACCGCGCGCCGCCGCGCGCGCCGCCCGCCCCGCCAGCGCCCGAGCCAGCGCGCGATCACGAGCGCGAGCAGCGCGCCGGCCAGCATCGCGATCGCCAGCGCGGCCCA
>Ga0207641_10004769_pt1 | contig 11694 bp, 15 predicted proteins | sample KBSSwiS62_FD_184306 | JGI IMG/M metagenome (GOLD analysis project Ga0207641, IMG submission 184306) | Switchgrass rhizosphere microbial communities from Kellogg Biological Station, Michigan, USA - KBS Switchgrass S6-2 (SPAdes) (version 2) | ecosystem: Host-associated > Plants > Roots >... | reverse complement strand
CGGCCACCTGAGCCTTTGAAGACTGGGCCCTTGAAGACTGAGTCTTCGAAGATTGAGGTGCGTCTGAAGGGCGAGCGTCCGGGAGGTGGGCGGCCGAATCGCCATGGTTCGTGGAAACCGGCGGCGAGATCCGCTTCGTGGCGGCCTGGTCTGGCGAACTCCCATCGGAGTCCGGCTCGATCCACTCCTGCCGTGCCGGAAACGACACGATCTCGGCCACCCTGACACGCCCCCTCTTACCTACGTCACGTCTCCTCCAAGCCCAGGGGGTGGATTCGGCGGCCCTTCGCCGTGGGAACCGGGGTGGAAACGAAGGGCCGCCGAAGACTGCGTTATGCGACCAACTCGTCGAGCAGGCCGGGGTGCTGCAAGCCGAGCGCCAGCTCAACCACCGAGACAAACGAGGCGGCGGCGCGCACCAGGTCATCGGCCTCCCGGGCAGTGACGACGCGCGGGATTCCGGCCTCCGCCGCAGCTCGCTTGCCGGCGCTGGCGGAGAAGTAGGCTGCCCACTCACTGAGCTCCGGGGCGATCATCGAGAGCAGCACCCAGACGCTGGTCAGCTTGCTGCGACGGCTGGCCACCGGCTTGGCCCGAGCAGCCACCACCGCGGCCGCGGCCCGAAGGCCGGCCAGGTGGGCGCCCGCGTAACGAAGGCCATCCGACGGCTGCTCCGCCGCTTCTTCAAGACCACGCCGCGCGAGCGCGAGCAACTGCGACGGCGTCCGGTGCGGAAATACATGCGCCGGGACCGACGGCAGCTCGGCAAGAGCGGATCGACGAGCCGCGGGCACCAGGCCCGGTCCGTTGATCTCGTTGAGCTTGGAAATCGTTGCCATGTGTCATTCCTCTTCTGACAACAGCCGTGATGCTCGGATGTCTCGGTATGCCGGCCGGCCGTGGAGCTTCCCCACCACGACCGGCCGACCCCGGATCCTCTTCCGCCGCCCGGGGGTCGGGGAGGCGGCGGACGAGAACCCGCCGACCAGATCGGACCCGCGAAAATCCGATCTTGGGAGGAGGGCACGCCGCGAACGCACCCTCCGCCGTCTAGCGTGGCGCCGACATCAGGCCCGAGACCCTCTGCCGACTCCAGCGTTCGAACAGAAGTTCGAACACATCTACAGTAAACCCCCGGTACGACAAGACCGCAACGATTCCTCGAACAAGTGTTTTAAAGATCTATGAAAGCCCTGGTCAGCAGGCATGAAGTGACCCCGACGGGTGATCTTCACAGTGATCGGCATCGTTGCGGACGGCCGGCTACACCCCCGCCACACGGCCGGGCTACACCCCTGCGGCGTAACGGCCGCGGGGCCGGCCTGTTTGGGCGCCAGCTGCGCAGACTCCGCGCATCGACTCCGACGCCCGGCACGATCCGCATGCACGTGCCTGACGGCGGACCCACCATGCTCTCGGCGCGGCATCACGGCCCGCCGACGACGAGTGAGAACCCCGCTCCCCGGCCTGGCTCGGTAAGGACCGACCTCTACCCTCACACCGTGGCGACCACGACCTTGACCAGCACTCGGACCCGCGTACACCCGGCGCTCGGTGTGGCCATGGTGGCGATCTCCGGGGTGCTGTTCGCGGTCAACGGAACCGTCTCGAAACTGATTCTCGAGGCCGGCGTCGACGCGCAGCGTCTGACGCTCCTGCGGGCCGTCGGCGCCGGCACCGGACTGCTGGCACTGAGCCTGATCATCCCCGGCGGCCAGGCCCGGCTGAAGGTACGCCGATCCGAGATGCCACTGCTGTTCACCTACGGCATCACCGGCTTCTTCCTGGTGCCGATGCTCTACTTCTTCGCCATCAAGCTGCTCCCGGTCGGCATCGCACTGCTCTTCGAATACATGGCCCCACTGCTGGTGGCGCTGTGGGCCCGGTTCGGACAGCACCAAATCGTCAAGACCCGGCTCTGGTACGGACTCGCGCTGAGCCTGGTCGGCCTCGCCTTCGTCGCCGAAGTATGGAAGGGCAGCCTGCAGCTCAACGGCTGGGGTGTCCTGTCCGGACTCGGGGCCGCGGTCCTGCTGTGCTTCTACTACGTGCTCGGCGCCAAAGGTGTCACCCAGCGGGACACCGTCTCGCTGACGTTCTGGGCGTTCGCGGTCTCCGGCGCGGCCGGGCTGATCGTCGCCGCGATCCGTCCTGGAGGCCTGTTCCCGTACGACGTGTTCACCCGCACCTCGCACGGCGTGCCGGTGTGGGCGCTGGCGATCTATCTCATCATCGGCGGTTCGATCGCGTCCTACCTTCTGGTCGCCGCGGCACTGCGGCACCTGCCGCCGACCAGTGTCGGAATTATCGGCATGATCGAGCCGGTGATCGCGTCCGGCGTCGCCTGGGTGGTGCTGGATGAACGCCTCACCGGTGCTCAACTGGTCGGCGGTGCGCTGGTCCTGGTCGGCGTCGGCATCGCCGAGACGGCCCGAACCATGGGACCCGGAGAAATTGCCGAGATCCCGCCCGCGTGACACGGCAAGATAGACCGCATGCGTGACCATCCCAACGTCCGGACCGTGCAGGACGCCTTGATCGCCGTGGACGCGGTCAACGGTTCCGGCCTGCCGAGCGAGATCCGCATCCTGCCGGACGCGGTCACCACCGCGGTCGCAGCCGCAGCGGCGCTCGGCGTTGAGGTCGGTGCCATCGCCAATTCGCTGATCTTCGCCGCGGATGGCGAGCCGGTGCTGGTGCTCACCTCGGGCGCCCATCGCGTCGACACGGTCAAGGTCGCGGCCGGCCTCGGCGTCAGCGGGCTCAAGCGGGCAACCCCCGATTTTGTACGCGACCACACCAGCCAGACCATCGGTGGCGTCTCGCCTCTGGGCCACCCGAAACCCGTCCGTACGCTCGTCGACACCGCCCTCGAGCAGTACCCGGAGGTGTGGGCAGCGGGCGGTGTCGCGCACGCGGTCTTCCCCACGACCTACCACGAACTGGTCCGCATCACCGCGGGTACGCCCACCGACGTAGCGTGACGTAGCGTCTGCCGACATGAGACTCGTCGCGTGGACCGGCGCCGACATGGCGCACCGTCTGGACGACGTCATTTCGGTGTATGGCCAGGCCATGGGTTACACCGCCGCGATGCTGGAGTCGCGCCGCGGCTACATGGCCACTCACGTCCACCGGCCCGGGTTTCGAGCCGTCGCCACCATCGACGAGACCGGCCACCTGCTGGGTTTCGGTTATGGCTACACGTCAGCCGGCGGGCAGTGGTGGCATGACCAGGTGCGCTCTGGCATGACCCGGGACGCCCGCCGGATCTGGCTCGCCGACTGCTTCGAGATCGTCGAGTTGCATGTGCGTCCCAGCGCCCAGGGCTATGGCATCGGGTCCCGGCAGCTCGCCGCCCTGCTCCGGATGGCCCCCGGCAGCCGGGTGCTGCTCTCCACCCCGGAGGCCGACGAGACCGCCTCTCGTGCCTGGCGGCTCTACCGGCGCTTCCAATTCGTCGATGTGCTGCGGCACTTCTACTTCCCGGGTGACGCTCGAGCGTTCGCCATCCTGGGCCGGGCTCGGGTGATCCCGGACCAGACGCTGGACGCCGGCTAGCTGACGCGCCGCCGGCGGCGGCCGGTCAGCCGATGGGCCGCCCGGTTGGCCGCTGCGCTACCTGCGGCGGCTATCAGGGCGCTGTGTCCTCCGGCTCGCTCTTGTCGGCGACCGCATGCCGACCGTGGTCGCTGTCTTCGGCCTCGTCCGGGCCGGCCGAGGTGTAGATCACGCTGGTCGCCGGCAGGTCACCCAGCTGGACAATTTCCCGAAGCAGCTCGTCATCGGCCATCGATTCGGCGGGCGCGGTGTCCGGATCCTCGATCGCCGCGAACGCTTCGGCGGACGGCTCGCCGACCGGACCGTAGCGGATGCCGCCGTCCGATTCGCCGGCGAAGCCGGCATCGCGGTTGTAGCCGGCCTCGTGGCTGAACGCGGCGCTGACACTAAAGCCCGCGCTGTGTGCGTAGCCCGGGCCGGTGGACGCCGGCGCGACCGGATGCGCGGGCAACCGGCGCGGTGCGCCGCCGGGCCGGTCGGGCAGCGACCAGGGTGGCCACTTGCGACCCGCGAGCACACGGTGGACGGTCGCAAACAGCTGCACGAATCCGATCACAGACAGCACAATCCAGGCCCCGATGGCGCACGTGGCGACGCCGGATCCGACGTCCGGATTAGCAAGCGAGACCAGTCCGGCAAGGCCAAGACCGACGGTCGCCAGGATGACCCGGGTGGGCCGCTCGCCGAGAGTGACGCCGCCGATCTCGGTCATCCCCGCGGCATTGCCACGAGACCGGACATATTCGTGCATCCATGTGAGCGTGCCCGCGATCACGACGGCGTACGCCGGAGCGCCGGCCAGCCAGAGCGCCACCAACCAGGTGACCTCGCCGACCCGGTCGACAACGGAATCGTAGACGTAGCCGAGGCGGGTGGTGCGATCGATGAGGATCGCGAGTGCACCATCCACCGTGTCCGCGAGTGCCGCAACCACCACCATCAGCGCCGCGAGCAGCAGGCCGCCAGGACCACGGACCGCGAACACCGGCACCAGCAGACAGGCCAGAAGTCCAAGGGCCGTCACCGCGCCCGGTCGCACGTGGATCCGGGCCAAGAACCGCGCGATGCAATAGGCCATGTACAACCACGTCCGCACGGACGGCCGAGCCCGTCGCGGATCCGCGCCGCCGTGCAGCCGCGCCCACAGGGGTGCGTAATCGTCCCAGCTCGGCAGCGTTCCGGGCACCGGCAACCTCTCTACACGCGGACGGCGGCCAAATCCCGCCACAGCTCGCGGGTCGCGGTCGATCGGTTGAGCGTGATGAAGTGAATTCCGGGAACGCCCTCATCCAGAAGCCGGGCGCACATCTCCGTCATCTGCTCCATGCCCAGGCGGCGCACCGCCGCCGGATCGTCGGCGACCCGCTCGAACTGAGCCGCCAGCGTGGCCGGGAACGGCGCGCCGGACAACTTCTCGGAGCGCGCGATCGTGCCGATGTTGGTCACCGGCATCACGCCCGCGACGATGGGCGTGTCGCAGCCCTGAGCCGACACTCGGTCACGAAGCCGAAGGTAGTCGTCTGCATCGAAGAACATCTGCGTGATCGCGAAATCAGCACCAGATCTGCACTTCGCGACAAAGTTGTGCGTATCGTCCTCGATCGTCGCCGAACGCGGATGCTTGTACGGAAACGCGGCCACACCGACGCTGAAATCACCCGACTCGCGCACGAGCTCGACCAGCTCAGCCGCGTAGCGCAGGCCATCCGGGTGCGCGATCCACTCACCAGACGGATCGCCGGGCGGGTCACCCCGCACCGCGAGCACGTTGCGCACGCCCGCGTCGGCCAGTCGGCCGACCATATGGCGCAGCTCGGCGACCGAGTGATTCACCGCGGTCAGGTGCGCCATCGGCAACAACGTGGTCTCGGTCGCGATCTGCTCGGTCGCTGCCACGGTGTTGTCCCGAGTGGAGCCACCGGCGCCGTAGGTGATCGAGACGAACGACGGCTGCAACGGCTCCAGCTGGCGGATCGCCGTCCAGAGTTGGACCTCCTGCTCCACGGATCGGGGCGGGAAGAATTCGAACGAGAACGTCGGCGCGGGAGCGCGCACGAGGTCCCCGATCGCTGCTGATCCGCCGGGCATCACCGAGGGAAGTCCAAGTGCCACGACTCCGACTCTATCCGGACGCCACGGGTTAATCCGGTCTCCGTCCCAGTCTGTGGAGCGTGCAGGCATGATCATCACGCCTCGCGACTCATGTCAACCACCCTGGATCCAGCTCGACTGAGATCCACAGCGGGTCTCCCCGGCCCGCGGGACCGAGGCACAGTGGCACCGCCACCGGCGCGCCCCGGACGGCGAACCGCTCGCGCCACCGGCCACCGAACCGGCTCGCCGCGAACACCACCGGCACCGGTCCGCGATAGCCCGGCCGCCGGCTGAGCTCGATCCACCACACGCAACACAAGCCGGCGGCTTCGTAGTGGTGGCGGTCAGGCGGTCGCAACCGGCGCCGGCCGATCTCGAGGGCCGTTCCGGCGGCACCGGGAGTCAGAGCCGGGCGGTCCAGTGCCGACCGGGCGGCGACCACTGCTGCCGGCCGCACCGGCACCGGGTTGCCGACGGCGACGACGGACCGGCCGGCCGCGACCCCGAAACCCGCCGGCAACTCGGCACCGATCACCGCGATCAGCCGGTCCACCGCCAGGCCGGCCAGTGTCTGCTGGGTCATTGCCACCTCCGAGGTCGTGCCCTGGTCACCAGCCAACTCCGACACGAAGCGGTTGGGAGGGGCCAGAACGGGGGCCATTCCGGAAGCGCCGGCCCACACGGATCGGCGACCACCGACCCGACTGACCGACGGCGAGGCAACGTCGGGCGGCGCCCGGCCGTCGCCGGCAAGAGTTCGGAAAACCGTCGCACCCGCGAGATAGAAACGATCCGGCGAACATCGCTGGGGTCGCGGTGTTGCCGGTGGGGGTCCTGACCATTCACGTCCATGCGAAAGGCCAGGTCATGGCAATTCTCTCGGAAGTCACCGAAGCGATCAGCGGAGCACCTGCCGTGGTGCCGATCGGCATCGGCCGATCCGCTCCGGCCGAGCCGCTCGGCCCCTTGTTGATCCGGTCCCGGCGCCGGCTCGGCATTTCGCAGGGCCGCCTGGCGGCGTTGCTGTGCGCCTCCGCCGGGCTGCCCACGCTCAGCCGGCACGAGGTGTCCAGGTGGGAGCGCGAGGAGCGGATCCCGACCCGGTTTTGGCGCCCGTGGCTGGCGCTCGTGCTGGGTGTGTCGGTCGACGCTATTGAGGCGGGCGCGATGGAGACCCGCGGCCGGCGCCGGGTTGCCACCAGCCCGCCGTGGCGGATGATCGAAGTCCGTGTCGACCCAGGTCACGATGGGCGACTCCAATTCACCCCGATCCGGACGACCAGATACCGTCCGTGAAGTGAGCGAACAACCCACCGACCGGGCCGACCTGCGGCGCCGGGTCGAGTCCGCGCTGGCCGGCTTCCTGGCCGAGCAGCGCGCTCGGCTCGGCGAGATCGACGACTCCCTGACCGCGGTGGCGGACGCGATCGATGGCCTGGTGCTCGGGCCCGGCAAGCGGCTGCGGCCGGCATTCGCCTACTGGGGCTTTCGCGGCGCCGGCGGTGGCGACGCGGACCCGGTGGTGACCGCCGTCGCGGCGCTCGAGCTGGTGCAGGCGAGCGCCCTGATTCATGACGACGTGATGGATCAGTCCGACACGCGCCGCGGCGAGCCGGCCGTGCACCGCCGCTTTGAGCAGCATCACCGAGACGCGCGCTGGTTCGGCGGACCGGAGGCGTTCGGCGAATCGGCGGCGATTCTGATCGGTGATCTATGCCTGGTCTGGTCCGACGAGATGTTCGGCGAGTCCGGTGCTGACCCGGCGGCGCTGACCCGAGCGCGGCCGGTCTTCGACCGGATGCGGACCGAGGTGATGGTCGGCCAATATCTCGACGTGCTGACCCAGGCCACCGGTGAGATGTCGGTCCAGCGTGCGAGCAAAGTGGCGCGGTTCAAGTCGGCGAAATATACGGTGGAGCGGCCGTTGCTGATGGGAGCTGCGATGGCGGCGGCGCCGCCGGAGATCGAGGCCGCCTACTCCGCCTACGGGCTGGCGCTCGGTGAGGCGTTCCAGCTCCGAGACGACGTCCTCGGAGTCTTCGGCGACCCGGCCGAGACTGGTAAGCCGGCCGGCGACGACCTGCGCGAAGGCAAGCGAACCTATCTGATCGCATCGGCATATGAGCTGGCCGATCGCGATTCGGCTCAGATCATCCGGGACGATCTCGGCGACCCGAAACTCGACGACGATCGCATCGAGCGCCTCCGCGGCATCATCGATGCGTGTGGCGCCCGCGGGCGCACCGAGGCCCGGATCGCGGATCTCGCCGCCGAGGCGCGGGCCGCGCTCGATTCGGTGCATCTCGACCGTGAGGCTGAGGAGGTTCTCGGCGAACTGGTCGGCGCGGCTACCAGGCGCACCCGCTAGACGACCCCGCGAGTGCGGGCCGCGCCACCGGCCGCGGCCACCTCGACGACCCGCCGGTGCGAGCCGCCGCCATCTTCGGAAGCGGGGAGCCGACGCTGAGACCAACCGGACTGGACCAGTCAGATCGGCCCCGCTGTCACGAGACCGGGTGCAACTGCCAGGCACCAGATCCGCTGGCACCGTCGCGCGGTCCTGGATAGAGCACGAATAACGGTGGCACCTCGATCTCGGCCCGCTGCACGATCACGTCGTCGAGGATCTCGTCGACGCGCTCGGCAAGCTCCGGCAGAGCCGCCGCGAACATCGCGTAGTGCTGCCACAGCACGGCCACTCCGTCACCGGGCAGCCAGGAAAGATCACGCAGGCAGTCGACGAACGCATCCCAGTTGCCGCCGAACCAGTCCGGGAAGTTGAGTGCGGTCGCGAACTGCTCGAACATATCGGTCCGTCCGTCGATCTCCCGACCGTGGATCACACCCGCGGACCACCCCGCCGCACCAATTCCGTCGTACGCCTCACGCAGCGAGACTGGACCGGTCAACCGGTAGCGGCCGGGCGGAAACGAGCCGTTCAGCAGTGGCGCAAGGCGGCTGCTCACCTGATCACCTGCCGGAACGTCTCGTAGTGGTCGTCGGTGTAGTAGATGTCGCCATCCTTACCCGCGATCAGGCGACGTGTGCCCCGGTCCGGCGAACCTGGCGTCGGAACCGTGTATTCGTGGTAATACCCACGAGCCTGCTTTGGCAACCGCCCCTCGTTGTTACCGAAGACCGTGTCGTCCTGCTTGTAGCGGAACGGCCCACCCTTGTCGATCAATGCCAGGACGGCCTTGCCCTCCGGTGGCAGATCCGCGGCCGGGATGGTGGGCAGCCCAGAACTCGGCGTGCTCGCGGTCGCCGCGGGTGCGCCACGGGACTCGGTCGCCGGCGAGAAAGCCCATCGCTCGATGCCGAAGACCAGCAGCAGCAGGGCCACGACGATGCCTGCTGCCAGCAACAGCGTCCGGTGGGAAACCGCCGGCACGGACCACTTCCGCGGTGACTTGTCCGCGCCCACCGCACCTCCCGCCGCACACCTCAGACCCGCCGGGCCGTCCGGCGCCCCAACCACACCCACACCGACAGAGTCACCAGGACCAGCGCGAATCCGAACCCGAGGTCTTCAATCGGGGCGTAGGCGATGCGCCATCCTATGATCGCCGACGGCGAAGACCGCACGATGTCGCGGCCGGTGAACACACCGTTGGCGATCAATTGGAAGATCAAGATAATCGGGTACGCGCACCAGAACACCGCGCGCGTCACCAGCCGAGTGCGAAGTACGCCGAGATCGAGGGCGAGCGCGGCGGCCAGCGCGACCAGCACCGCGACCGTGTAGGTCACGACGATTCCTCCGGTGGCTCATCTCCGGCCGGCCGGCACAGCACCGATCGGACCGCCTCGAACCCAAGAATCGCACAGGTCGGCACCACCAGGAAGAACAGCAGTTCGTCGAGCGGGAGGTGCCCGGGAAGCATCACTGGCAGCATCTGCGACCGGTCGTAGTGCCAATGTCCGGCGGCAATGGCCGCGATGTCCCAGCCGCCGAAGGCGATGACCACGACCAGCAACGTGATCGCGAGACGGCGCCACTGCCGGAGCACGCCGACGTGCAGCACCGGCTCCAGCCACAGCGCGCCGGCCAGGCAGCCGGCGAGCACCGCGACGTAGATCAGGTGCCGCATGCGCTGTCCATTCGCTTGATCAACCGGTGCCTGGCCAATTGTGCGGTGTCGCGGCTCAACGCCACAAACGGCCCTCGACGTGCCGCCAACGAACGCTCGAATCGGGGGTGCGGCCCACCCCGCCATGATCGAGTGCGCCAACAAGTGCGGGCAAGGTCGCCATAGCGTCCTCAGTGATCAAGATCATGCACCTGATCACGGAGCGGCTCGGTCAGGTCGATGCCACTCAGCCTGGCACCGAGAACACGGACAGCCGAGCGGCCGAGCAGCCCGAACAAACCAGCCCGCCGAACCGCGCACTGACAGGCGTGCCAGCTTTTCACCCATTGCGGTGGCGAATCGACGACCGCCGGATCGGTTCCGCGATGCCGGTCAGGATCGAGGCGTCAGAAGCCGAGCGCTTGCGCGCGCCGCTTTACCTCGGTCGCCGCCGGACCGCTCAGCGCAGTTGCCGGGGTTCCGGGCAGCGTCGGGTCCTCGGTATAGAGCCACCGGAGTGCCTCTTCGTCGTTGTACCCAGCGTCATGCAGGAGGTTCAGGACACCAGGAAGGTGCTTGCGCACGTTGGCAGACGCGACCAGCTCCGCCGGGATCCGAAGGACACCGTCCTTGCGGACCGCGATGAGCGCGTGCTCGCGCAGCATCTGGTGCACCTTGGTGATCTTGAGATCGAGCATATCGGCGACATCCGGAAGTGCCAGCCACTCGCCCGGCTCGACGACCGAAACCGCCGCATTGGGATTACTCACCGCTCCACGATGCCATGCCGCCGCACATGCTCACCACGAGACCGTCCAAACCACTACCGTTTCGTCGATGAGCACCGATGAGTCGCGCGAGAGGCGTGCCGAGTCTTCGCCGGACGTCTGGTCGCGTCAGGGCAATGGCGCGATCGTCGCACCGCCGCCGGTGGTGCACGCAGGCAGCCCAAATCGGAATCGACCCGGCTCGGACCGGAACCAGCCCGGCCCGGACGGACCAAACGGCCCCGACGGAGCAAACGGCCTCGACGGAACGATCGACCTCGACGATGGCGGTCGGCGCACCTCGGACGGGGCGGCGGATGGGCGTACCGCCGAATGGTCTGCCCTGGTCTCCGGACCGGCACTGGCGCTGGCCGCGTTCGTCTTCGCCAGCGCGCAGGCGATCAGCGGTTTCGTCGCCGCCCAGGCGGCGAATCTGATCCCGAGTGCGGCCGACAGCCCGGCCAACCACGTCCGCGTGGTCGCGGTGATCTATCTCGGTCTCAGCGGCGCCGGCGCGCTGTTCGCCTGGGTGGCGCTGCGCCGAACCGCGGCCGACCGGGCCGACGGCGGCGACCTCAGTGGTGCGGCGGCGCCGAAGTGGGCGGCGTACGTGGCAGCGGCGGCGGTCGTGGTCTCGATCCTGACGATCCTGCAGTCATTGGTTTTGTTGATGTTGTCGATGCTGGCGCCGGCGATCCCGCCGAACTAGCGGTGCGCCGCCGGCCGGCAGAGCTAGCGGTGCGCCGCCGGCACAAACCGGACCGGCTCAGCGCGCGAACGGGGGAAAGGCAGATCACGGTGAGCCTGTGGCAGCGGATTCGGACGGAAACCCGGGGCGCGCTCCGATCGCTGCGCTACGACTTGCGGCGGGATCTGACGCGGGCGCGGACCGGAGTGATCTACCCGGAGTACGACATCTACTCACGACAGCCGCGTCGGCTGCTGTTCGGGGGCGGCGTCGCGGTGCTGGCGCTCGGCGGAATCGCGGGAACCTACTTCGCACTCGCGAACGGTCTGGGCGGATTGATCCTAGGATCGCCGAGTACGTCTACCGGGCGACCCGATCGACCGACAAATGTCGACTCTCCGTCATCAACCGACAACCGTCGGCAACCCCGTCAGATGAGGCCCGCCACATCGCCGGCGTTGGCTCCCGCGGCCCCCGCCGCGGACCCGACCCAGCCGCCGTCTCCGCAGGTCAG
>Ga0207641_10004765_pt1 | contig 11696 bp, 12 predicted proteins | sample KBSSwiS62_FD_184306 | JGI IMG/M metagenome (GOLD analysis project Ga0207641, IMG submission 184306) | Switchgrass rhizosphere microbial communities from Kellogg Biological Station, Michigan, USA - KBS Switchgrass S6-2 (SPAdes) (version 2) | ecosystem: Host-associated > Plants > Roots >... | reverse complement strand
CCAGACCTACAAGGCGAACGACGGCGCCTACGTCCGGGACCACTTCTTCGGCCGGGACCCGCGCACGAAGGCCCTGGTCGAGCCACTGACGGACAACCAGATCTGGGGGCTCAAGCGCGGCGGGCACGACTACCGCAAGGTGCACGCGGCCTACAAGGCGGCGACCGAGCACAACGGCCAGCCGACCGTCATCCTCGCGAAGACGATCAAGGGATACGGGCTCGGCTCGCACTTCGCGGGCCGCAACGCGACCCACCAGATGAAGAAGCTCACCCTGGACGACCTCAAGCAGTTCCGGGACGAGCAGCGCATCCCGATCTCGGACGCCACGCTCGAGGCGGACCCGTACCTGCCGCCCTACTACCACCCCGGTGCGGACGCGCCGGAGATCAAGTACATGGAGGAGCGGCGCCGGGCCCTGGGTGGTGCGCTGCCCTCGCGGCGGACCACGTCGAAGGCGCTCGTGCTGCCGGGCGACAAGGTCTACGACGGGATCAAGCGCGGCTCGGGCAAGCAGGAGGTCGCCACGACGATGGCGTTCGTCCGGCTGCTGCGGGACCTGGTCAAGGACCCCGAGGTGGGCCCGCGCATCGTGCCGATCATCCCGGACGAGGCCCGGACCTTCGGCATGGACTCGATGTTCCCCACGCAGAAGATCTACAACCCGCACGGCCAGCACTACACGTCCGTGGACGCCTCGCTCATGCTGGCGTACAAGGAGTCCGAGCAGGGTCAGCTGCTGCACGAGGGGATCAACGAGGCGGGCTCGGTGGGCTCGTTCACCGCCGTCGGCACGTCCTACGCCACGCACGACGAGCCGATGATCCCGGTCTACGTCTTCTACTCGATGTTCGGCTTCCAGCGCACCGGCGACTCGATCTGGGCCGCGTCGGACCAGATGGCCCGCGGCTTCCTCGTGGGCGCCACGGCGGGGCGGACCACGCTGACCGGCGAGGGCCTGCAGCACAACGACGGGCACTCGCTGCTGTTGGCCTCGACCAACCCGGCCGTGGTGGCGTACGACCCGGCGTTCAGCTTCGAGATCGCGCACATCGTGCAGGACGGCCTGCGCCGGATGGTGGGGGACGCCCCCGAGAACGTGATCTACTACCTCACCGTCTACAATGAGCCGTACCAGCAGCCCGCCGAGCCGTCCGACGTGGACGTCGACGGGATCCTCAAGGGCGTGTACCGCTACCTGGAGACCGGGAAGGCGGACGGGCCCCAGGTCAGGCTGCTGGCCTCGGGGGTCGGGCTGCCGTGGGCGATCAAGGCGCGGGAGCTGCTCGCCGAGGAGTGGGGCGTGGGAGCCGAGGTGTGGTCGGTGACGTCCTGGGGCGAGCTGCGCCGAGACGGCGTCGAGGCCGAGCACCACAACCTGATCCACCCGGACGCCGAGCCGAAGGTCCCGTACGTGACCCGGGCCCTGGGCGGCTCGGACGCGCCGGTCGTCGCCTCCTCGGACTGGATGCGGGCGGTGCCGGACCAGATCCGGCAGTGGGTGCCCGCGCCGTTCCTGTCGCTCGGCACGGACGGCTTCGGCCTCTCCGACACCCGGCCCGCCACCCGGCGGCACTTCGCGGTGGACGCCGAGTCGATCGTCGTCGGGGCCCTGATCTCGCTCGCCGCGCGCGGCGAGGTGGAGAAGGGCGCGCCCGCGGAGGCGGCGGCGAAGTACCGGATCGACGACCCGCAGGCGGCCGGACCGCAGACCTCTGACTCCGGAGTCGCTTAGTCCATAAGGGGAGGGGGCCACCCGAACGGCCCCCTCCCTCCGGACAGGTTCCGCTTCTCGTGTTTCGTCCCGGTTCCGGGTCGAATACACAGCTCACGACCCCTCGGCAAGCGACGCGAATCACGCTAGGCTCCGCGCAGCGTCGACCCACCGACGGTGGAATCGGCGCTCCGACCAGGGCGCGGACAGTAGCGGCCGGTCGGCGTTTCCCGGGGCGAGCGCCCCGTGAGCACGCACGAGGAGAGCAAGAATGGCAGAGGGCACCGTCAAGTGGTTCAACAGCGAGAAGGGCTACGGCTTCCTCGCTCCCGACGGTGGTGGGGCGGACGTGTTCGTGCACTACTCCGCGATCCAGGTCAACGGCTACAAGAGCCTCGACGAGGGGCAGCGCGTGTCCTTCGACATCGAGCAGGGCCAGAAGGGCCCGCAGGCCACCCAGGTGACGCCGATCGCCTGAGACCTGGGGCTTCTGAGGTCGGGAGCTCCTTCCACCACCCACCGGCGCACAACCCGTTCCGCTTCCTGCCTCCTCGCGGTGCGTCACAGCGAACGATCCGTACGTCGTCGACGACCGGGGTGACCAGCGGGATCGGGTCACCCCGGTTCTCGACGTCTACAGCCGCAGATCGCTCCCCATCGTCCAGACCAGGACCTCGGTGCCGCCCGCGCCTGCGGTCAGGGGCTGCGCGGGTTCGTCCGTGAGCCGCAGCTCGTCCCCCTCGCCCAGCTCTCCGGCGGGGGTGGTCGCGCCGCCGCGGACCACACGGACCTGCACGTAGGGCGCCTGCGGCAGGGTCCATCCCGCGCTCTCCGGCAGGCGGGCGATCCACAGAGCCGCGTCGGATCGGCGGAGTGGGAGCGGATCCGCGCTCAGAGCAGGGGTCCGGCGGTGCGGATCCGCGCTCAGAGCAGGGGTCCGGCGGTGCGGATCCGCGCTCAGGGCAGGGGTGATCGTCTCGTGTGGAGCGGGATCCGCGGTGAGCGCGGGTCTCGTTCCACTCGCGGTGATCGTCGAGCCGGCCGCGACCAGGACGGGGCAGCCTGTGCCGAGGGCGTCCGTGAAGTCCCGCGAGTACAGGGCCGGGGGTTCCAGGTCGTCGGGGACCAGCCAGGCCTGCAGGAACGTCGTCGGCGCCGCCCCCGCGAACTCCGCATGCTCGACGCCCGTCCCCGCGGCCAGGACCTGCAGCTCGCCCGGGTGGACCGTGCGAGCGTTCCCGAGCGAGTCGGTGTGCCGCAGCTCCCCGGTGAGGACCCAGGTCACGAGGTCGGCCTCGCGGTGTCGGTGGGTCGGGAAGCCCGCACCCGGGTCCAACAGCTCCTCGTTCTGGGCCAGCAGGGCCCCGAAGAAGGTGTTCTCCGGGTCGTAGTGGGCGCCGAAGGAGATCCCGTGCCGGGACTCGGTGCCCTCGCCCACCGTCCGCGGCCGGTCGGCTCCCCGTCGCAATGTCCGCATGCGTGCCATGCTCTCCCCATGACCCTCTCCGACGTCGAGGCGGTCTCCACCGCCACGCTGCGTCGGCTGGAACGGGCGACCGGGGACCTCGCCGCAGCCTGCCTGTCGGCGATGGAGGAGGGACAGCCGTGGTTCGCGCGGCTGCCCGCGGACCAGCGGGCGGGCGTCCTGCTCGTCACGCAGACCGGGTTCAGCAACTTCGTCGCGTGGCTCGCGGAGTCCGCCGCGACCGGCGTCCCCGCGGACCACCAGCGGCAGACGATCCGGCTCACCGCCGAGGCCTTCCGGATCGCGCCCCGCGACCTCGCCCGGCAGCTCTCCCTGCGCCAGACCGTGGACCTGGTGCGGATCGCCACCGAGGTGTTCGAGGAGCGGCTGCCGCCACTGGCCGCGGACGACGCCGAGTACCGGACCCTCGTCGAGGCGGTCCTGCGCTTCGGGCGCGAGATCGCCTTCGCCGCCGCGACCGTCTACGCGAACGCCGCCGAGACACGCGGCGCGTGGGACGCGCGGCAGGAGGCCCTCGTCGTCGACGGCGTCGTGCGCGGCGATGCCGACGACGCGTTGATCTCCCGGGCCGCTGCGCTGGGCTGGGACCCCGCGGCGCCGGTGCGGGTCATGGTGGGCAGCCCGCCCGAGGACCGCCGCAACGGCGCCGACGTGATGTCGGGGATGCGCAGGCACGCGACCCGGCTCGGGCGGTCCGTGCTGGTGGGGGTGCAGGGCAGCAGGCTGGTCCTGCTGCTCACCGAGCCCCGCGGGCGGAGTGCGACGGAGGAGCCCGCGGGGGCCCGCGCCGTCTCGCCGATCGTCGCGGACTTCGGGCCCGGACCGGTCGTCGTCGGGCCGGTGGCGGCGAGCCTCGCCGGGGCGCACGCCTCCGCCCGCGCCGCGCTGGCCGGGCTGCGGGCCGCCCCGGCCTGGCCGGACGCGCCGCGCCCGGTGGACGCGGACGAGCTGTTGCCCGAGCGCGCCCTGGTCGGGGACGCGACGGCGCTGCGGGCGCTCGTCGATCTCGTCGTCGCGCCCGTGGAGGCGGCGAGCGGGGAGCTGCTGCGGACGCTGGCGGCCTACCTGGAGGGCGGTGGCTCGCTCGAGGCGTGCGCCCGGGCGTTGTTCGTCCACCCCAACACGGTCCGGTACCGCCTGCGGCGAGTGAGTGAACTCACCGGACGCTCCGCCACCGATCCGAGGGACGCCCACGTGCTGCGTACAGCCCTGCTCGCGGGGCGGCTGACCGGGCTCTGACCTGCGCGGGACCCCCCTCCGGGCGTTCGGCGCGGAGGGCGGGTTTGGAGGAATCCCACAAAGCACGCAGGTGAACGTCGTACGCGGCGCTGTTCCGTTCGGAGCGCGCACAGTGTTGGCTCCACTGCTGTGATCGCACTGCTCGCGCCCGGCCAGGGATCGCAGTCCCCCGGCATGCTGGCGCCCTGGCTGGAGGACCCGGCCGCCGCCCAGGTCGTCGCAGGCTGGTCGGAGGCCACCGGTCTGGACCTCGCCCGTCTCGGCACCACGGCCGACGCGGACGAGATCAAGAACACCGCGGTGACCCAGCCCCTGGTCGTCGTGAACGCCCTGCTCGCGGCCGCGCGGCTGACCCTGCCGGAGACCGCCGTGACCGCGGGCCACTCCGTGGGGGAGCTCGCCGCCGCCGCCGTCGCCGGGGTCCTGACGCCCGACGCCGCCGTCCGGCTCGCCGCGGTCCGCGGCCGCGAGATGGCCGCCGCCTGCGCGCTGGAGCCCACCGGCATGGCCGCCGTGCTCGGCGGTGCGGAGGAGGTCGTCCTGGCCCGCCTCGCCGAGCTCGGCCTCGATCCCGCGAACCGCAACGGTGCCGGTCAGATCGTCGCCGCCGGCCCGTCGGACAAGATCGACGAGCTGGCCGCCACCCCGCCGGAGGGCGCGCGCCGGGCCGCCGTCCTGCCCGTCGCGGGCGCCTTCCACACCCGGTTCATGGCGCCGGCCGAGGACGCCGTGCGCGCGGCCGCCGCCGAGCTCGCACCCGTCGACCCCGCGCGGCCGCTGCTCACCAACTCCGACGGCTCCGTGGTGAAGTCGGGGTCGGACGCACTCGGCCTGCTCGTTGCGCAGGTCACCCGCCCGGTCCGGTGGGACTCCTGCATGGCGACGCTCGGGGAGCTGGGCGTCACCGCCGTCATCGAGCTGCCGCCCGCGGGTACCCTCGTCGGCCTGGTCCGCCGCGACCTCAAGGGTGTCAAGACGCTCGCCCTCAAGACCCCGGAGGACCTCGACAAGGCCACCGCGCTCATCGAGGAGTTCGCGTGACGTTCCGACTGCCCGCGCCCACCCCGGGCGCGAAGATCATCGGACTGGGGAGCTCGCAGCCCGAGCACGTCGTCACGAACGACGACCTGGCCCGGCGCGTCGAGACGAACGACCAGTGGATCCGGGAGCGGGTCGGCATCGTCGAGCGCCGGATCGCCCAGGACGACACCTCGCTCGTCGACCTCGCCGTGGACGCGGGGGCCAAGGCGCTCAAGGACTCCGGACTCTCAGGCGCGGACATCGACACCGTCGTGCTCGCGACCTGCACGATGACCAGCCCGATCCCCAACGCGGCCGCCCAGACCGCGGACCGGATCGGGATCTCGGCGCCGGCCGCGTTCGACCTCAACGCCGCGTGCGCGGGCTTCTGCTACGGCCTCGGCACCGCCTCGGACCTGATCCGCTCCGGCACCGCGAGGAACGTGCTGGTCATCGGCGCGGAGAAGCTCTCGGACTGGCTGGACTGGGACGACCGCTCCACTTGCATCATCTTCGCCGACGCCGCGGGCGCGGCCGTGCTCACCGCCGCCGCCTCCGCGGAGGAGATCGGCGTGGGCCCGGTGTCCTGGGGCTCCGCGGGCGACCTGGTCGACACGATCCGGATCCTCGAGGAGAGCACCAACAAGCTCTGGCAGCAGGGCCAGTCGGTGTTCCGCTGGGCCACCACGAAGATCGCCCCGGTCGCGCTCGACGCCGTCGTCAAGGCCGGGCTGAGCCCCGCCGACATCGACGTCCTCATCCCCCACCAGGCCAACCTGCGGATCGTCGAGGCGATCGCGAAGCGGCTGCACAAGGAGGGGGCCCGCGCGGACCTGCGCGTGGCGGACGACATCGTCCACTCCGGCAACACGTCCTCGGCCTCGATCCCGATGGCGATGGACCACATGCGGGCCGCCGGTCGCATCAAGTCCGGCGAGATCGCCCTGCTCGTGGGCTTCGGAGCCGGGCTCTCCTATGCCGGTCAGGTCGTCCGCATCCCCTGACCAGTATGTTCTCCACCGACGCATTCACCGAACAAGGAGCGCATCCCAGTGGCTGACACCGCCGAGATCCTGTCCGGCCTCGCCGAGATCGTCGAGGAGGTCGCCGGCATCGACACCGCAGACGTCTCCGCCGACAAGTCCTTCGTCGACGACCTGGACATCGACTCGCTGTCGATGGTCGAGATCGCCGTGCAGGCCGAGGACAAGTTCGGCGTGAAGATCCCGGACGACCAGCTCGCCGAGCTGAAGACCGTGGGCGACGCCGTCGCGTACATCGAGAAGAACCAGTAACACCCGGCATCCATCGGCGGACTACCTCCCGACCGGTTCGCTCGCCCCACCAGGAAGGCTGCACATGACCGACGTCGTCGTCACCGGCTACGGCGCGACGACCCCGCTCGGCGGGGACGCCGCGTCCACCTGGGACGCGTTGCTGGCCGGGAAGTCCGGCATCGGCCGGGTCACCGCGGACTGGGTGGAGCGGTTCGACCTGCCCACGAAGATCGCGGGCACGCTCGCCGTCGAGCCGTCCGACGTCCTGCCCCGCGTGCAGGCCCGCCGGATGGACCGGGCCGAGCAGGTCGCGGTGATCGCGGCCCGCGAGGCGTGGGCACACGCCGGGCTGGCCGTCGAGGGCGACGCCGAGCCGAAGGTCGACCCGACCCGGCTCGCCGTCATCGTCGGGGCCGGGATCGGCGGCGTCACCACGCTGCTGGACCAGGACGACCTGCTGGAGAGCGGCGGGCTGCGCAAGGTCTCCCCGCTGACCGTGCCGATGCTGATGCCCAACGGGCCTGCGGCGCTGATCAGCCTGGAGATCAACGCGCAGGGTGGCGTGCACGCCCCCGCGTCCGCCTGTGCGACCGGCGCCGAGGCCATGGCCTGGGCGTGGCGGTTGCTCAAGGCGGGCGAGGTGGACGTCGTGGTCGCCGGCGGGGCCGAGGCCTGCATCGCCCCGATCACCGTCGCCGGGTTCGTGCAGGCCCGCACGCTCTCGCAGCGCAACGACGCGCCGCAGGAGGCCTCCCGGCCGTTCGACACCGGGCGGGACGGGTTCGTGATCGGTGAGGGCGCCGGGATCGTCGTCCTGGAGCGGCGCGAGTTCGCCGAGGCACGGGGGGCCACGATCCACGGCACCCTGGCCGGGATCGGGCTCACCTCGGACGCGCACCACATCACCGCGCCGGACCCCAACGGGGGCGGTCAAGGGCGGGCCATGCTCGCGGCCGTCCGGACCGCGGGCCTGCAGACCTCGGACGTGGGGCACGTGAACTGTCACGCGACCTCGACCGTGGTCGGCGACGTGGGCGAGGCCGCCGCGATCCGCAAGGCGCTCGGCGACCATCCGGTGCTCACCGCGCCGAAGGGGTCGATGGGGCACCTGGTCGGCGGGGCCGGGGCGGTCGAGGGCATCGTCACGCTGCTCTCGGTGCGGGACGGGATCATCCCGGCCACGCTCAACCTGCAGGACAAGGACCCGAAGGTCGAGCTGGACGTCGTGGCCGGTGAGCCACGGAAGATGGAGCTCACCGCCGCGGTGAACAACTCGTTCGGCTTCGGCGGGCACAACGCGAGCCTCGTGTTCACGAAGTAGTACTCCACGAGAGAGCCCGGCCCCTCAGCTGAGCGGCCGGGCTTTCTCGCATTATGGATCCTTAACGGGTTCCCGCCCAGGCCCTGGACCCGTTAAGGATCCATAACGGGTTCACGCCGAGGCCCTGGCCCAGGCCTCAGGTCAGCCGACCTGGTGGAGCCAGGTGACCGGGGCGCCGTCGCCCGCGAAGCGGCAGGACTCCAGCTCCGCGTCCCAGGCCTCGCCCATCGCGTGGCTCAGCCGCTCCGAGAGCGTCGCCGCGGGGCCCTGCGCCATCAGGGTCCGGATCTGGTCCTCGCCCAGCATGACGTCCCCGTTGGCGCTCATCCGGCCCGTCCAGAGGCCGAGGCCCGGGACGTGGCAGAACCGCTGCCCGTCCACCCCGGAACTCGCCTCCTCCGTGACCTCGAAGCGCAGCATCGGCCAGGCGCGCAGGGCACCCGCCAGCGCGCCGCCGCTGCCCACCGGGCCGGACCAGCTGAACTCCGCACGCATCTGCCCGGGCACGGCCGGCTGCGCGCTCCACTGGAGCGACACCCGTGTCCCGAGCACGCCGGACACCGCCCACTCGACGTGCGGGCAGACCGCAGTCGGCGACGAGTGGACGTGGACCACGCCGCGCGTACTCACCACTGCAGACCTCCGCTCTCGACAGACGTGGATCGCCTTCCCCAACGCCCACGTGTCGTCACGACGGTCTGTTCTTCGTACTGTGCGTGATCACTCTGCCCGATCCTGCGACGGTCTGCCAAGACGGAGGCTCCGTGCGGCGTGTCGCGCGCGCCCGGGAGTGTCGATCGACTCTCATCGCCGGACCTCTCCCCCGTCGACGAACAGGTTGTCGACGAGCGTGGCCGAGCCTCGGATGCGGACGGTCGCGGCCGCCGCGTCCCGATGGAACCGGTTCCCGGTGATGCGCACGTCCTCCCCGCCCTGCCCGACGTCCTGCAGGAGGGTGTACTGCCCGCCGCCCAGCTCGTTGCCCCGCACCAGGACGGGGCCCTTACGCGCCCGCTGCGGCTCGTCGCTCTCATGCCGGGCGGCGACCACGGGATCGACGAGCACCGCGCTGCCGAGCCCGGGACCGCGCCCGAGGTCGACCCGGTTGGCCTCGACGAGCACGTCGCCCGCGTCACCCGCGGCGAGGGTGACGGCGTCGATCTCGCGGTCGGGACGGGCCCGGAAGTCGTGCAGCCAGCTGTTGCGCAGGGTGGCGCGGGGGCCGAGCCGCGCGCCGTCGGCCTCGACCCCCGTCAGCTCGACGCGCTCGGCGACCCAGGCGGGTCCGTCCACCGCGGCGTCGGTGAATGCCCCGGTGAAGGTGCTGTCCTCGATGCGCACCGAACCGGCGCCGACGGTGCGCACGCCCGCGGGCACGGTGCCGTCCCCGGTGATCCGGCTGCGGCGGACCACGACGTCCGGGGCCGCGACGACGATCCCCCCGACGAGGTCCAGGCCGTCGAGCACGGCGCCCGGAGTGTGGATCTCCAGCGCGGCGCGGAGGGGGCAGAGCGCGAGGCCCGCGGGGGTGCCGACGCTGTCCGGCGGCGGGGGGACGTACGGTCCGGCGGGGGCACAGGTCGGGACGGGCGCGGACGGCGCGCTCGGCTCGGCCCCGCGGCTCCCGACGACCGCACCGGCGGCGAGCGTCGCCGCGACGACGACACCCAACGCGGCCCGGACCGGGATCATGTACGGAGAGTACTGACCTTGCTACTCCATGCAGAGTAACGGGCTCGGCGTGTCGGCGGAGTCACTGTGAGCGAGATGGAGGTGACCGACGGTGGTCGAGGTGTCCCATTCCACCCATTCGAGGAGCAGTGATCGCCCGGACGGTGACGCTCGGTCGTCTACCCTTCCGTCACAGCGACACCACAGGTGACACGAGGCGGAGGACGCGAGGAATGGCTGAAGGGGACCGGGATCGACCGGACGTGATCGGCGGGCCGTTCCTGACCGTGGCCGAGGTCGCCGAACGGATGCGCGTGTCGAAGATGACGGTGTATCGGCTGGTGCACAGCGGAGAGCTCCCGGCGGTCCGCTTCGGGCGGTCGTTTCGCGTGCAGAAGGCGGCCGTCGAGGCGCTGATCTCCGCGGCCCGGTACGAGGCGGGCTGACTCGGCGGGCGCCGTGCGGTGGCGGCGTCGCATCCTTGGGACGATCGCGGCATGCGTCGTGACGTCTCCGCCCGGCTCGCCCTGACCGTCTCCGAACCCGCGCTGCTGGCGTTGCAGGTCGCGGTGGCCGAGCGGGCGACGAGTGAACGGCTGGTCCTCACCCTGGACGAGCGTCCGCTCGACCCCCCGCGCGTGCTCGACGGCGGGCACGGCGGGCGGACCCACGTGCTCGAGTGCGAGCCCGGCGCGCTGGTGGTGGAGTACGTCGCGCAGGTCGACGGCGTGCTGTCCGTGCCGGGGGCCGACGAGATGGACCGGCTGGTCGCGTCGCGGCCCAGCCGGTACTGCCCGTCGGACCGGCTGCTGGCCACCGCGACCCGCGAGTTCGGGGACCTCGACGGGGCGGCGGCGCGGATCGCCGCGGTGGTCGCGTGGGTGCGGGGGCGGCTCTGCTACGTCGGCGGCTCGTCGAGGCCGACCGACGACGCCGTGGACACGCTGCTGCTCGGCGAGGGCGTCTGCCGGGACTACGCCCACCTGGTGATCACGCTGCTGCGCGCGCTGGACGTGCCCGCTCGGCTGGCCGCGGTGTACGCGCCGGGGCTGTTCCCGATGGACTTCCACGCCGTCGTCGAGGCGTGGGACGGGGAGGCCTGGCGGCTGGTCGACGCGACGGGCCTGGCCCCGCGGGCGTCGATGCTGCGGATCAGCACCGGGCGGGACGCGGCCGACACGGCGTTCCTCACGACCCACCACGGGGTGGTCGACCTGACCTCGATGCAGGTGATGGCGATCGTGGACAGCCTTCCCGGCGAGGACCCGGAGGCCGAGGTCGCGCTGACCTGACCGGCGCGCGGTCCCGGCCCGAACCTGCGAGGCCACCTGCGAGCGCGCCCGAGTGCGCCACGGAGCCGCGCCGGTCAGAAGCCGAAGGTCGTGATCGGGGGCAACCCCTCGACCAGCCGCTCGAACACGAACCGCTCGTGGGGCACCACGGGTTCGGGCAGCGCCGCGAGCCCGAACCAGCCGAGCGCCGCCGACTTCTCCTCCTCCACCCGCCGGGGGGTGCCCGACCAGCGCGTGCACGTGTAGAAGAAGTCGACGCGCTCGTCGACCGGCTCGCCGGTGTTGTTCGTGCGGTGCATCGCGGTGAGCGGGGCCAGGTCGGTCGGGTCGATCCGCACGCCGAGCTCCTCGCGCGCCTCGCGCACGGCCGCGTCCACCACGGCCTCGCCACGCTCGACGTGCCCGGCCGCGGCCGTCGCCCAGAACCCGTCCCGGAAGCCGGTGTTGCGGCGCTGCTGGAGGAGGATCTCGTCGTTGCGACGAAGGATCACGTAGGCCGCCGGCACGACGGCGAAGCGGGAGCTCACCCGGATCACCGTAGGAGAAGGACACAGCAGAGCAACACGACGGTGACGCGGCGGCCCTAGCGTCGCTCGGTGATGTCCCGCCCACCCCGCATCCGCTCCACCGGCGGGCGGCTCGGTGCCGTCCCGCCGCGGGACGCCGACCTGCGCTT
>Ga0207641_10004762_pt1 | contig 11700 bp, 6 predicted proteins | sample KBSSwiS62_FD_184306 | JGI IMG/M metagenome (GOLD analysis project Ga0207641, IMG submission 184306) | Switchgrass rhizosphere microbial communities from Kellogg Biological Station, Michigan, USA - KBS Switchgrass S6-2 (SPAdes) (version 2) | ecosystem: Host-associated > Plants > Roots >... | reverse complement strand
CAGAGAAGTCAGAGCCAGCGGCGAACACCTCTCGGGCAGCGACCCAATCATGTTGCGCGTGGCCGCGCAGCGTAAAGCCGGCATCGAAGGCCGCCTCAACGAGCTTCGCTGCTTGTGGACGTTGCGCATCTCCGGCTTCCGCCCGGCAGGCGGCCGTTCGATACCGCGCAGCCATATCTCTCGCGCTTCGGCTTGATTTCGCTGCGTTCTTCGCATCGAAGTAGTCGGCGACGCGCTCGAAGGTGCGCGACAATGCGGCCTCTCGGGCATGCTGCGACCACTCCAGCACCGATGCAACGACGAGCGCCGCTGCGGCGGTCAACTCCGCATCCCACAACACGTCGTGCTGTACGGGTTGATACAGGTGCCCCTGCCACGTGTGCTCAACACTGAGTGCGGCTGACAGCTTGGCAACAAGCGGGTTCGTTCTGGCCAGCAGCACGATCGACGGATGCGCGATCCCTCGCTTGCGAAGCTCCGAGAACATCCAGATGGCAGCGACATGGACGGTCGCGTCGAACCGGTTGCCGCGATACGGGATGACACTCACGTCGTTCGTCGACGGTAGATCCCGATTGGTGAGCACGGCGTTGGCGAACTGGAGGATGCCGGCGTCCGGGCTGCGGTGGTTCTCACCGGTGAGGTCGTACTCGCTTGGCTTCAAGAAGGCCCGAAGGTGATCAAGCCGCTTCGGGTCGACGTTGGTGTCATAGTCGAAGATCCGCTGATCAGGGTCCGCAAGCACGATCAGCCGGGACCTCGCGGACAGCTGCTGAACGAGCTCCCATTGCGCGTTGTCGGTGTCCTGGAACTCATCGAGGATGACAATTGGAAACTTGCTCGCGACCAGCGCCGCCACGGCCGTTGACCTCGTCAGAATCTCAGCTGCGTACGCCGCGAACTGGCTGAACACGTAACGGCCGTCTTCGGACGCCAGCCGCACTGCTTCGTCGTCCCACGGTCCGTCGTGCGACGCCTTGGCGAGCGCCTCCTCGCCTGGATAGATGACTCTCGGCGGCCGCCCTGTGAGGAGGCGACCGTGTGCGCGCAGGATGTCCATCGCAAACGCGTGGTAGGTACGGACGGCGATCAGCTGGCGTTCCACACCGGAGAGGATGTCCTTGCATCGGATCTCGACTTGGCGAACCGCCGCCCGCGAGAAGCTCAAGAAGAGTATTTCCTGCCCTGGCTCAAGATCCGGGACAAGCCTCTGAGCCTTCAGCAGTGACAGAGTCGTCTTACCCGACCCCGGCCCACCAATGACGAGTACTGGCCCTTGATCTTCAAGAGCGCGCTTGGCCGTGTCTGATAGCTCGATGTTCACGAATCATCCCTCGGCACCTGGCTGAGTCACGGCCTCGACCGAAACGTCGGCGCTTGGCTCAGTGGGCTCAACATCGGAGGCGAGGACGAGCTCTGGCTCAGCGCGAAGGTCCTCATCGATCGCGGTCAACACGTCGCGGATGAAGGCCGGGACCTCGTCCTCGGTCTCACACTGCTCGATCAACAGGGCCCCGTAGCCGTAATGATCACCCTTCCGATGCCGGAGGACTTCAACTGCGACTGCCGGCAATTGGGCGTCTGAGGAAGTAGGGTCGTACGCAACTTCGGTCGGGTAGTCCGCTCGCTGCCGCACGTCGTCAAGGAAGCGGCGTAACACCGCAGGCGTCGTCTGACTAACCAAGATGGTCTCGATCGCCTTCTCCGGCGACTCCCACCAGCGGTCGAACGACTTCTTGTCCTCTTCCGCGGTCGCCGCTGGAGGTGAGTTCGGCTTATCCCACGTGCCATAGACACGTTTGCCCAGAGCGGCAAAGATCGGCGCCAACTTCGGCACACTACCGTCGCTCTTCGCATCGAAGATCGACACGCCGGCAAGGTCGACGTGCTCATACTCCGAACGAACCCGTTCGAGCACTGACGATGCAGCCGCGAACACAGCAGCTTCGGTCGACCCTTCGACGACGAGGACAGCACGGCTCAGGATCGCTTCCGCGAACTGCCGACGGTTGGTCTTGTATGTCTTCGGCTTGACGCTAGCGGTGTCAATCGGCGAGCCGGTCAGGGCTTGCTCGTCGCGTGTCAGGATGACGACGTCCTCGGGCCCGAACTGCTCGATCACGTACGGCGAGTGGGACGTCACGATGGACTGACCCATCTGTTGGAGTACGTATTTCGTTACGCGGCGCTGCGTGTGCGGCGGCAGCGCGATCTCAGGCTCCTCCATCACGAAGATGGCGGAACGGTCTTCCTTCAGATCGGCGATGATCGTGAGGAGCGCGAACACAAGGAGATTCACCGACCCAGTGCCTTGACGAACGAACGGTACAAGGTGCTCACTCGGTTGGGTCGCGACGAACAATCGAACGACGTCGCGCAGATGCTCGCGGGTTAAGTCGGATGCGAAGAAGGCGGCCGAGTCGTCCCTGTCGGCGAGGTTGACGAACTTTCCGAGGCGTTCCCGGATCTGCGAGCGAATGACCTTGAGCTGCTCGATGTCGCCGATAGCCGGGTCGAGGTCCTGCAGCGTGGTAAGTGTCTGCGACCACATTTCGGCGGAGCCGTCTCCTGCAAACCTCAAGATCGTGTCGAGCAGCGAGCCGCGGTGAAGGCTCAGCGCGCGTGAGCCCGTCCGTAGCGCTCGAAGAAATACGAAGCCACAGAGTCGCTTGTGCGCCCTGCTGAACCTCGTGCGGCCTGTACCGATTTGAGCGCGTGTTTCATCATCTAGGTCATCAAGATCTTGCGCCGGATGGTCGAAGAAGGTGTCGCCGTCGAAGTCGTCCTCCTCGGCGTCGTATCGACCGATAAAGACGACGGGAAGCGCCCAGCAGACGCCCTCGTCGTCGGCTTGTTCGAGCGCGCCGGGTTCTTCGTCGATGAACTTGAGCTCGGCGTCGTCCCAACGCCTCATGTGACTCTGGAAGCGACGCTCCTGCTCGTCGGAGAGGTCTGTCAGAACAACACGGATGCGGATGTCTTGGGAATTGCCTTCGTCGTCGAGGTACCTGCCGCCTGCGAAATCATGCTCGTCGACAACCGGACGTCGAGACATCCGCTCAGGGCCCAAAACGAGCTCAAGCGCCTCACACACTGTCGACTTGCCGATGTTGTTGCCACCGATCAGCAGTGTGTGCTGCCGGAACACAACGCGGCCTGTCGTGATGCCGCGGAAGTTCTCGATCTCAAGGAGTCGAACCCTCATAGGACGCCCTCGGCCTGGCTGGTCATCATGCACCGTCTCCGTTCGAGCTCATGCCGAAGAAGCGATCAAAGAACGCGGTGAGCTTGCCGAGCACGCGCTGCTTCTTCTCACCGTGGCCGCCGTCGTTGGCGAATCGCGAGACCGGCGGCAGAATCTTGGTGACTGCCGTACCAGTCACGGGGATCCGGCCGTCACGGAAGGCGTGCTCGATGAACGCCTTGGTCTCGTCCGACTTCAGTCCTTCGTCCGCGATCAGATCTTCGAGCTCAGCGACCCGCTTCGCTTCGACGTAGGCCTGCCATTCCTCGTCAATCTCGCCGCTCGCGGACACACGGTCCACGAAGTCCATGATGAGATCCTTCTTGTTGCGCAGCGTCAGGCTGGAGTCGACGGCGCTCTCGATCTTCGACTTGGCTTCCAGCTCCTTGTCCGCTCCGTCACCGCGGATCTCGCGCCACTTCTGCACGAGCATGAGGATGTAGTCGACGTTGATCTCGACGTGCTTGATGAGCTCGATCTCGAAGACGATGTCGTCGTTGATCGACTCCTTCTCGGCCGTTGCGTCCTTCCGGAACTCGGCATAAAGGTCGAGGTAGACGCTGCGGTAGTCCTGAGCCTGGCGCTCGCTGAGCATCTCGTTGCCGGCGAACTCGTCGAAGGCGGTCAGGATGTTCTCCAGCCGCAGGATGTGACCGTAGAGCGCGATGAACTCCCGCTGCGCTGCCTCGCCGATGATCGGCTCGTCCAGCGGGAACTTTTCCAGCAGCTCCTGGGCGCGCTCGGCGTAGTCGGTGTAGTACTCGGCGTACGGCTTGAGGAGGACGATGCCCCGTGCTTCCTTGTTCCCGAACAGTGCGATGGCCTCGTTCGTCTCTTCCTCGAGATCGCGGAACGAGACGATGTTGCCGTAGTTCTTGACGGAGTTGAGGATGCGGTTCGTCCGTGAGTAGGCCTGAATGAGGCCGTGGTTCACCAGGCGCTTGTCGACGAACAGCGTGTTGAGCGTCGTGGCGTCGAATCCGGTCAGGAACATGTTGACGACGATGACCAGATCGATCTCGCGCTTCTTCAGGCGCTCCGAGATGTCCTTGTAGTAGTTCTGGAACTTGTCCGACGAGGTGTCGAAGCTCGTCCCGAAGATCTGGTTGTAGTCCTGGGTCGCGGCGTCGAGGAAGTCGCGCGATGACTTGTCGAGGGCGCTTGTCTCGAAGCCTTCCTCGTCGAGGTAGTCGTCGCCGACGTCCTCGTTCGCTGCGTAGGAGAAGATCGTGCCGATCTTCAGGCGCCTGTCCGAGGGCAGATCCTTCTGCTGCTCTTTGAACTCGGTGTAGTAGCGCTTGGCGGCATCGATCGAGGCAGTGGCGAATAGCGCGTTGAAGCCATGGACGCGCTTGCCCTGGAGCGAGTAGTGCTGGGCCCGCTTGGTCTTCTGATCGAAGTGCTCCCGGATGTAGTCGACGACCTGGCGGAGCCGCTCTGGTGCCAGCAGCGCGCGCTCGGTGTCGATCGCAGACACCTGCTTGTCGTTGACGCCGTCAGGCAGCTTGATCGTGTTGACGTAGTCGATCCGGAACGGCAGCACGTTCTTGTCGTTGATGGCGTCAACGATCGTGTAGGCGTGGATCGCCAGTTGGTGCTGGTCCTTCGGGCACTTGGCCGGGTCACCGTGCAGGAAGCACCCGAAGGCCTGAGCCGTGGTGCGAAGGTTCGGGTTGCCCCCGCTGCTGGAGTTGACCGAGAAGATCGGCGTGCCGGTGAAGCCGAACAGGTTGTAGCGCTTGAACGCCTTGGTGATGGCGGTGTGCATGTCGCCGAACTGCGAGCGGTGACACTCGTCGAAGATGATCACAACATGGCCGTCGTAGACAGCGTGGCCCTTGTTGCCGCTGATGAACGTCGCCAGCTTCTGGATCGTCGTAATGATGATCTTGGCGGACGGGTCTTCGAGCTGCTTCTTGAGGATGGCAGTCGAGGCGTTGGAGTTGGCCGCGCCCTTCTCGAACCGGTCGTACTCGCGCATCGTCTGGTAGTCGAGGTCCTTGCGGTCGACGACGAACAGCACCTTGTCGACGCCATCGAGCTTCGATGCCAGCTGGGCTGACTTGAAGCTGGTCAGTGTCTTTCCTGAACCAGTGGTGTGCCAGACGTACCCGCCGGCGGCGAGACTGCCGAGTTGCTTGTAGTTGGTCGAGATCCCGATCTTCTGAAGGATTCGCTCGGTCGCCACGATCTGGTATGGGCGCATCACGAGCAGCAGACGATCGGCGGTAAGGACGCAGTAGCGCGTCAGGATGTTGAGCAGCGCATGCTTGGCGAAGAACGTCTTGGTGAAGCCGGTCAGGTCGCGGATCGGCTTGCTGGTGGCGTCCGCCCACCATGACGTGAACTCGAACGAGTTCGACGTGCGCCGGCTCCGTTTCGAGCCTTTCGACTCGTCCAGGTGCTGTCGACGCGTGGTGTTGGAGTAGTACTTGGTCAGCGTGCCGTTGCTTATGACGAAGAGCTGGACGTACTCGAACAGGCTGGAGCCAGCCCAGAAGCTCTCCCGCTGGTAGCGGTCGATCTGGTTGAACGCCTCGCGGATGTCGACGCCGCGGCGCTTGAGCTCGACGTGTACGAGCGGCAGGCCGTTGACGAGAATCGTCACGTCATAACGGTTGGAACGCGCGGCCCCACCGTCGCCGGCACCGATGTCGTACTGATTGATCACCTGGAGGCGGTTGTTGTGGATGTTGGTCTTGTCGATCAGGGTGACGTTCTTGGTCGAACCATCGTCACGCTTCAGGACCTGGACGTGGTCCTCGTGGATGCGGACCGTCTTCTCGACGATGCCATCGTTGGCACCGGCGATCTTCTCGCGAAAGAACCGGTCCCACTCGTCATCCGTGAACGTGATCGAATTCAGTGCTTCGAGCTGCGTCCGCAGATTGGTGACGAGCTGCGCCTCTGTCGTGATCGGAAGGTATTCGTACGCCTGAGACCCGAGAAGTTTGATGAACTCCCGCTCGAGGTCCGCCTCGGACTGGTAGGCGGTCTCAGTCCCTGCATCCGCAACAAACTCCGCGACGACCGTGCTCTCGGCGGAGACGGCAATCGGCTCATAGTGAATCGCATTGCCGTCGCTCACGAGACTGCCCCTAACGAATTCATGAATCTACTTCGATAGTAGGCGTACTGGTTGCGACGAGCATCGAGTTCGGCGGGGATTCCAACGATACCGTCGTTAGCGAGAGCATCAAACTTGTCAAGAGCAGATACGATCCGATCCTGCTCCTTGCGCGAAGGGAATGGCAGCTTCTCGTGCTCGAAAGTTCCGAGATTGATATTCGCCTGGGCTGTGCCGTGACCCTTTGCCGCCAACTTTTCTTTGAACGATTTTAGGAGATACTCAACGTAGTATGGCGACGTCCTGTTGGGGTTCGCAACGAAGCCGATCACGCTGTCAGGAAAGCATGCCTCGAAGTTCAGAATTCCTGTCTCGGCAATATTTGCGGCGATCGTGATACATACTGTACCTTTGGGCCAGAGCTTGCTTTGAGCAAGTCCATGCTCATTATATGTCTGCGAATACGCGCGTATCAGGTGCCCGCTACTTCTGACGTCGCCAGTTTGAATGAACGGGTAGTGGCCTCCGTATAGCTTGGGGTCGTTGCGAGGGCGGTGCTTCGACTTCCCTCGACCAAAGTCGACTGCTACCTCACGCAGCGTAAGCCATTCACACTCAGACTCATCGAAGTTGAGAAGCAGATTGCTATAGTGCGAATACTGAAGTCGGCGAGCGTCGATCTCGGCACGTAGCGAATCGGCCAACTCGGAGAACCTACTGAGAATACTAACTATCTCGCGTTGCATTTCGATTGGCGGCAACGCGATCTCGAAGGCTTCAAACTGTTCCTCTTTCCAACGTCGCCGACTCTTTGTACCTCCCATGGCCTGTGCGGCCGCTGCCCCGACGGTTGCTGGCTCTTGAAATTTGAGGAGCAGCCACTCCGGTACGACTCTCTTCGTATCGAGGTCGTATACGGGGAACTCATTGGAGACCACGCCCTTCGCGAACTCCTCGCCAACCAGGCCGAACGCGCCTTCGGTCACGAACATTCGGTTATAGATGAACTGGCCGGGCTTGACTCCGAACAGTGTTGTTCCCTTGATTTCCCGTCCAAGTTTGGATTCGCGTGCAAACACGCCCTCGCCATACCACTTTACGCCTAAATTGGTGTAGAGTTCAGCAGCTTTGACAGGCTTGGGCACAACGTATTGCTTAGCTATGGAGCCAATCGCAACACGCTCAAATGTCGACGATGCAAGTTCGTCGAGCATCCCATTTGCACTGCTCATGAGCCAGCCTCAAGCTCCTCGACGATCGCGTCGACTTCCTGCCTCAGTGTCGACTGTTTGGCGACAATCCGCGCGATCTCCGCGTTGAGGTCGGCGATATCAACAATGCTACGAACATCAGCGGCCTTGACGTATGACGTGACTGCGATGCTATAACTATTCTTCGCGATCTCGGTGTTTGGTACGACCTTGGCAAAGTGTTCGGCGTCTTCGCGAGCAACAAAGGCATCGAGGATCTTCTGCCGATTCGCCTCGGAGAGCTTATTCTTATTCCCGGGACGTATCGACTCGCCAGTGGCATTCACAAAGAGTACGGAGTTGTCCTTCTTTGACTTCTTCAGAACTAGAATGCACGTGGCGATCGTTGTTCCAAAAAACAGGTCGGGTGGAAGCTGAATCACTGCGTCGACATAATTGTTGTCGATTAGGTACTTGCGAATCTTTTGCTCGGATCCGCCGCGGTACAGAACTCCCGGAAATTCGACGATGGCAGCAGTGCCGTTGACCGAAAGCCAAGACAGCATGTGCATTGTGAAGGCAAGGTCCGCCTTCGACTTGGGAGCAAGTACGCCTGCTGGCGAGTACCGAGGGTCGTTGATCAGAACTGGGTTGGCGTCCCCCTCCCAGTTGATCGAGTAAGGGGGGTTGGAGACGATCGCCTCGAAGGGCTCATCGTCCCAGTGCGCAGGATCCGTCAATGTGTCGCCATGGGCGATTTCAAACTTCTCGTAGTTGACGTCATGCAGGAACATGTTGATGCGCGCGAGGTTGTACGTTGTCAGGTTGATCTCTTGGCCGTAGAAGCCCTGCCGCACCGCGTCCTTACCGAGGACCTTGGCGAACTTGAGGAGCAGCGATCCCGAACCACATGCGGGGTCGTAGACCTTGTTCACCGACTTCTTGCCAACGACGGTGATCTGAGCCAGCAGCTCACTGACCTCCTGCGGCGTGAAGAACTCGCCGCCCGACTTCCCTGCGCCAGAGGCGTACATGGTCATCAGGTACTCGTACGCGTCGCCGAAGGCGTCAATCGTGTGTTCGGTGAACTCACTGCCCAGATTTAGATCACCTATCGCGCCAAGGAGCTTGACCAGCTTCTCGTTCCGCTTTGCAACTGTCGGACCTAGCTTGGGGCTGTTGACGTCGAGGTCGTGGAACAGACCCTTCAGGTCGTCTTCGCTATCGGTTCCGAGAGCCGAACCTTCAATGTGCCCGAAGATGCGCTCTAGCGTCTCGTTGAGGTTCTCGTCGGATGCCGCGCGCTTGCGGACGTTGACGAAGAGCTCGCTCGGAAGGATGTAGAAGCCTTTCTCGGCCACTGTCTCCCGGCGCCCCACCTCGGCCTGCTTGTCCTTCAGGTTCGTGTAGTCGAAGTCCGCATCGCCGGCCCTATGCTCGCCGTCGTTGACATAGGCGGTCAGGTTCTCCGAGATGAAGCGATAGAAGAGCATCCCGAGCACATAGCTCTTGAAGTCCCAGCCATCGACGCTGCCACGGAGGTCATTCGCGATTCGCCAGATCGTCCTGTGCAGTTCGGCGCGCTGCGATTCCTTGAGCCCGTCGGCCATCAAGCAGCCCTTCCAACGGGTGCGGCTTGGCTCGATGACGCTGGACCGACGCGATTCATACTTGACTCCACAATGTCACGAAACCGAACAAACGGTCGATACACTCGACCGGTCGACCAGGCGCTTTGAACGGTCGCGCTTACTCCACCGAAGCAAGGATGTCAGAGGTGTCCGTCAAAATCTGGACCTACGCCGACTATAGGATCGTCGGCAGGTGAACGCCGGACTTGGGCCCACGTGCGGGCCTTCGAGCTGCGCCGGGGGCGCGACAGGCTGAAGCTAGGATGCGCATCTGCCGTCGAATCCTGAAGTTTGATGCTACGGTCTGACGTGCCAGCCTGAAGCTACGACGATCGGACCCGCTATGACTGCGATCCTCTCCGACACCGGACTCGACGTCATCCTCAGCGCTGCGGACACCCCGATCGACTCCGACACGTTCCGCGAGCGAGTGTTGGCCAGGATCCGTAACGGCATCGAGCAGGCCGGCGACGCCTACGAGTTCTCGCCGCACTCCGACGGGTTCACCTACGGCGTGAGCCGCTGGCGGTTCGTACTCGCCGAGCTCGGCCTGGCCTTCACCGACGTCGACAACCTCCAGGTGCTGAACAGTGGCGGTATGCGCGTCACGATTCTGCCTATCGGCGGCGACAAGACGGCGCTGGTCTACCCGGTTTGCTTCGCCAACGATGCCCACACCCCGGCGCACGGCGTTCGAATCCACCCCTCGCGCCTGCGCAAGCTGCTGTTCGCCACGCCGGGTACGCCTCGCCAGGGGCTCCAGATGATGCTGCCCGGCGCCCTCGGCTGGGAGCCGGACGCCGTCGACGAGGCGAGCGACCCAGAGATCGCGGGCGAGAACGCGGCGGCGGCCGAGGTCGAAGCGGCCATCGCTGAGCTGCCCGAATTGCCGCGGACGATCATCGTCGGCTACGCCAGCAATCCGAAAGGTGGCCTGCTGCAGCTCATCATCGGCGAGGCCACGATGGCCAGCGACGGCACCCTGACCTTCTCCTGGATGGAGCAGTTCGACCTCGTGAGCGGCCTGCCGAACCTGCACCTGGTGTCGGACGCGCCGACCGCTTCCTTCTCTGATGAGCCGGAGCCGCAGTACGACGTTGTTGTTCGTGAGGAGGACGACGCAGCTGGAGCAGATTCGGATGACTGACAATCCAGGTCTGTTCTCACTCCCCGGGGGACGTGAACGTCTCGACGCACTTACTCAGGTCTTCGACCCAACCAGGCTGACGCAAGCCCGGCAGGCCGTCAGCTGGACGAAGAAGCGACTCGCCGACGAACTTGTTGTCTCGCCGGCAGCGGTTGGGCAGTACGAAGCCGGCGTCATCCGCCCCCGTCCCGAGCAGCTGGTCAAGATCGCGCAGCTCCTCGACGTGCCGCCGGACTTCTTCGCGGTCGGTCGGCCCAAAGCCGATGTCGACGCAGCAACATGCCACTTCCGCAGCCTGCGCTCGATGACCGCCTACGAGCGCGACCAGGCAGTGACCTACGTTGAGCAGCTCTGGGAGCTATGCCACGCACTCGAACTCAGCGTCCGACTCCCTCAAGTCGACCTTCCGGCGATCGATGGTTTGAGCGGCGACCAGGATGACGCGGCGCTGGTCAGCCCGGCGGAATTGGCACGCACCGTCAGGAAGGCCTGGGGCCTCGGCACCGATCGGGTGCCCCATCTCGTTCGAACGCTCGAGGCGCACGGCGTCCTCGTCGGGCTGCTGCCGTTCTCCGACTCGCGGCGCGTCGACGCCTTCTCGACTGCCCACACACCACGGCCGATCGTCATCCTGGCGTCGGACAAGACCGATGTCTATCGGCACCGATTCACCGCGGCGCACGAACTCGGACACTTGCTGCTGCACCGAGATGCGCAGCCTGGCGACGTACGGCACGAGCGCGAAGCCGATCAGTTCGCCGCCGAGTTCTTGATGCCGACCTCGACCATCAAGCCGATGCTGCCTCGCCGTCTCGACTTCGCACGTCTGATCTCTCTGCAGTCGCACTGGGGCGTCAGTGTTGAGGCGCTGCTCTACCGAAGCCGCGAACTTGGTGTCATCAGCGACGCCACGCACCGACGGGCCCGAATCAAACTGCACGAGCTCCGGAAGCACGATGTTGTGCGGACCGAGGACATCACAGACTTCCCCGGCGAGCAGCCGCAGTTACTCATCCGAGCAGCGACCGCGTGCGGGAATCCGGTTGCTCAGCTCGCACACGATCTCGCGTGGTCCGAGGAACGCGTCGTACGGATGCTGGGCGTTCCGTCCGATCGCCCTCGCCTGCACTTGGTCACTCCAATGGACTGACCCGACCGGTTACCGATCGAACGATCAGCGCTCGTCCTTCGCGTCACCTCGTCGAAACCGCGCAACGCGCTCTGCCACTGTGTCAGCGAACTTGCTCGTTACCGACTTCGCAGTGTCGTAGGCCTCGCCCGAGCCGCGCCTCACCGCATCGACCCGCTCGCCGGCCGCATCGACCCAGCGGCGCGCTTCGTAGTTGTCGCGTCCGTACTCGATGCCGAGCGGCCTATGGAAGCCCTGAACGGCCGAGACGACGGTGCCGCTCGCCTGGACG
>Ga0207641_10004761_pt1 | contig 11700 bp, 11 predicted proteins | sample KBSSwiS62_FD_184306 | JGI IMG/M metagenome (GOLD analysis project Ga0207641, IMG submission 184306) | Switchgrass rhizosphere microbial communities from Kellogg Biological Station, Michigan, USA - KBS Switchgrass S6-2 (SPAdes) (version 2) | ecosystem: Host-associated > Plants > Roots >... | reverse complement strand
CTTGCGGCGTCAGGCTCAGGGCCAGCAGCGAAGGCACCGGATTCGTGCTGGAGGGAGAGAAGGCGCTGGTGGCCTATGCCGGTTCGGCCGAACGTCTGATTGTGGCGGCCCGCAGGGAAGACGGAGGCCTGAGCCTCTTTCTGGTCGATCCGAATTCTTCAGGCGTCAGTCTGGAGCGCACGCCGAATACCGCCGAACTGCCGCTTTACCATGTACGCTTTTCTCGCACGAAGGTGGGCCCTGAAGACCTGCTCGGGGGGGAAGGCGACAGAAGTACGGCGTTACATTCAGTCCAGATGCGGGCGGCCGTCCTGCAGGCGGCGATGATTCAGGGTGCGGGCGAGCGTCTTCTCGATTTGACCGCCGACTATGCGCGTATGCGGGTGCAGTTCGGTAACCAGATCGGCAAGCATCAGGCGGTGCAGTATCTCGTCACCGACATGGTCATTCATACGCACAATGCGGGATTGCTGGCGTTGAACGCGGCCTGGCGGATCGCGGGAGGGATGGATTTTCTGCGCGAGGCGGCCTTTGCCAAGGCCGCCGCTAGCCGGGCGGCGCACTCCGTCACCTTTGCCAGTCACGAAGTGCACGCGGGGATCGGCTTTATGGAGGACTATGATCTCCAGCTCTTCACCCGGCGAAGCAAGCATTGGGAGTTCAATCTTGGTGATACGCGCTGGTGCCTAGAGCAGGCACTGGCGGCCTGACGCCGGGCCATAAGGCGCAAATACAGGCCGTCGTCGTTGGGAACGACCGTGTAGACGCAAGGGCGCGACATGCCGCAGGGGGGGCCGGCCATATGGTGCTTGTGCCGCTATTCGGGCCTTTCGCGCGCAGAATTGCCGGACGCGTGCTGGTGTTGACCTGCCATTCCCCCGGAAGTTAATCGAATCCGTCCCGGCCGGGGGGCCGGCCGCCATCCCGGAGCTTTACCGATGAGTTATGATCCAACCGGCACAACTCGCACGCCTTCGTTTGACGAAGTGGTGCTCGGTCGCCGCAGCACGCGCGGGTTCAAGCCCGACCCAGTGCCGCGACAGCTGATCCGGGAAGTGCTGGAGGTGGCGATGCGTGCGCCGACATCGTTCAACACGCAGCCCTGGAACTTCTACGTTGTCACCGGCGCACCGCTCGACCGCATTCGCCAGGGCAATACGGAGCGTAATCTGGCCGGCGTGCCATCGTCGCGCGAGATCCGCAGTCTCGGTGAATATGGTGGGATACACCGCGAACGGCAGATCGAGATCGCCAAGCAACTTTTCGGCGCCATGGGCATCGCACGCGATGATAGGGAGGCGAGGCAGGACTGGGTCCTGCGCGGCTATCGCCAGTTCGACGCACCGGTTTCAGTGGTCGTGACTTATGACCGGGTACTTCATGGGGGAGACACCGCACCCTTCGACTGTGGCGGCGTTGCGAATGCCCTGGTCAACGCGGCATGGTCGCGCGGGCTGGGCTCCGTGATCAACAGTCAGGGCATCCAGCAGTCTCCGGTGGTGCGCGAACATGCACGCATCAGGGACGATCATGTCATCATGACCTGTGTTGCGATGGGTTTCCCTGACGAAAGTTTCCCGGCCAATACCGTCGTGTCCCGTCGCAAGCCAGTCGAAGAGGCGGCGACTTTCATTGGCTTCGACGACTGACCGAATGCGACGGAGTTCCGCTTAGACGTCCGAATGATCTGGTCTTCGATAGTGCCGGGCAGATGTGGTTTACGGATCTGGGGCGCATTGGCGCGATCAGATCGACTGGGGTGTCATTTATTACGCGAATGCGGATGGCTCCTCGATAAGGCGTGTGCGAGGAAATCTTCTCACTCCAAACGGTATTGGCCTGTCTCCCGATGAAAGCAGACTATATGTCGCGGAAACGTTCACCAGCCGCGTCTGGGAATTCCAATTGTCCGGTCCGGGGCAGCTTGCCCCAGATACGTCTGGCGAAACCGGCCCCCTGGCATCGTCCACCTCGATCCGCGCCTTGGGACCAGTTCCCGGTGTCGAGTATCTCGACAGTCTCGCGGGTCTATAGCGAGGGGTGGTCTGCGTAGATGCATTGAAGAGGGAGGAATCTCATGCTTCCACCCCGATGGGAGATACTGGCTCACTAAAGCCCCCGATGACTTTCTCACCAATCTCTGCTTTCGGGGGCGAAGACATGCGGGATGTCTGGATAACCGCTGGTGCGACGGGCAAGCTTTTCAAAGGGCGCTGGCCCGACCCAGGCCTTCCTATTCCCTATTATGCCTAGACTAGGCGTCCTCATTCTGGTTCGCGCTTACATGCATGCCGCCGTCCACGACTACGACCTGGCCCGTGATGTAGCGCGCCTCGGGCGAGGCTAGGAAGCACCCGACATGAGCGAGGTCGTCGGGTTCTCCGATGAAGGGCACGCACATGTCGGCAAGCGCCTGCTTGAGATAGGCCTGGGAAAGGCGGTCGCGCGCGACCGTGGACATCACCAACCCCGGCACGAGAAGGTTGCACCGAACATTGGCCTTGCCGTACGTCGCTGCTATATCCATCGTGAGGCTTTCCAGCGCCTTTTTTGATGCTGAATAAGCGGTCAGCGTTGGCCGACCCCGCAAGACGATCGCCGAACCGGTGTTGACGATTGCACCCCGGCCGGACTTGATGAGGTGCGGTATGGCATGTTTGCATACCAGCATCGGCCCGCGCAGGTTGATCGACATCACCTGATCCCAATAGGCCAGGTCCATGTGAACTACATCGCCGTCTTTCTCCTGTAATGAGTGGGAGAGGGCCGCGGCATTGTTGATGACGATGTCGAGCTGGCCAAATTCCGCAATGGTCCGTTCGATCATCGCGGCGACGGAAGACTCATCGGCCTGGTCGACCTGGATGGCGATGGCCCTGCTGCCATGCTCAGAGCACAGACGAACCGTTTCCTCCGCGCCTTCGGCATTGCTGTGATAGGCAATAGCGACCTTGGCTCCGTCAGTGGCCAGAAGCCGCGCTGTCGCACGACCGATATTGTCGGCGCCGCCCACCACCAGCGCGACCATTCCATCAAAGCGAGGCATCCTTTTCTCCTTTTCCCAGGTCGATTTTTGTTCAGCCTTATCGTCTCTATCGGATATGACAAATCTTCAAATCGGTATTGGCTGCCTGTTTAGGCCATCCCGCAGGTGCCGCAAGGGAGCAACGCTTTTCCTTGGCCATTCAGTCGCGCATGCAGATCGTGGCCAGCCCTATGCTGGTTGGCATCCCGCACGTGGGCCAGGGTCGAAACGACATCAAAAAAAGAGGAGCTGACATTGGACGTCAACGGCAAGATTGCGCTGGTCACCGGCGCTGCAAGCGGCATCGGCTTCGCCATCGCGCGGGCACTGGCGGAAGAAGGTTCTCGCGTCATACTTGCTGATATCGATCGGGACGAGCTTGGGCGCGCCGCTGCCGCCATCCCAGGCGCCGAGACTATCGTGCTGGACGTGACCAATCGAGATCAATGGGCGATTGCCGGGCAGCGGTTCGGCGCGATCGACATTCTGGTCAACAATGCTGGCATCGGTCCTGACGGCTTCCCGCTGGCCGACATGGACGCGGAGTCTTTCGACCGTATCATCCGCATCAACCTAACCGGCGTCTTCAACGGCATATCCACCTTTGCTGCCGCGATGCGGGATCGCGGGAGCGGCCATATCGTCAATACAGCGTCGATGGCCGGTTTGACCGCGTCGGCCAGGCTGGGCGGCTATGCTGCGGCCAAATTCGCAGTGGTGGGGATGTCGGAAGTGCTTCGCGCCGAAATGCTGCCGCACGGCGTTGGAGTGTCCGTGCTATGTCCGGGCTATGTGCCCACAAGGCTGGCGGAGACGACCGGGAAGGCCGGTAGTGCCGTCCCGTCCACCGACCTTTCGAGCACCACCACCACGCCGCTGGACGCTGCGATAGTGGGTCGGCTGGTCGTCGACGCGATCCGTTCCGGCAAGCCCCTTGTCGTCACGCACGGAGAGTATCGCGGCGCCGTCGAAGCCCGCCTCGAGAATGTCTTGGTGGCATTCGACGGCGTGCCTGCAAGCACCGATTACTGATGAGCGGCGTGAGCGGAACTGTGGAGCCAGGAAGGCGGTATCTTCCTGCTCTCCTTCAGGTCAGATCAGCGAACCATTAATATCCCGCCGTCGACGGCGATCGTCTGGCCCGTGATGAAGCCGGAATCGTCGCTGACAAGGAAGCGGATCACCGGCGCCAGATCCCGGACAGGGTCGCCCAGCTTACCGCCGAGAGGAAGATCGCGCGCCAGCATCCTTTCATGTTCGTCCAGTTGTTCGGGGCTCATCAGGCTGCGCGTCTTGGCGTACATGGGCGTCGATATGGCCGGAGCTACGGCGTTGACCGTGATGCGATAACGGCCCCATTCATGAGCGATGGTACGAATCCAAGCCAGCACCGCGCCCTTCGCGGCGGCATAGGCCGCCTTACCGGGATAGCCCATGAGGCCGGCCGAAGAGGCGAAGTTGATGATTCTTCCGCCCGCGTCCTTCAGCAGGGGGAAAACCGCCTGGTTGATCAGGAACGTGCCGCGCGCGTTCACCGCGAAAACCTGGTCCCATTGCGCGAGATCGATCTGCTCGGCGGGCGCGCCCGGGGCGATGCCGGCGGCGTGCACAAGCGCATCGAGCCCCCTAAGCTGATTGGCGGCGGCAGCGACCGATTCCTGCACCGATGACGCCGAGGTGACATCGCAGCGGACAAAATGGGCTCCGGCTTCTGCAGCCACGCGAGAGCCATCATCCGCGTTGACGTCGAACGATACGACCCGCGCGCCATGGGAGCAGAGGTCTCGCACGACCGCTTCGCCCATTCCGCTTGCCCCGCCGGTGACGATAACGCGTTTGCCGTCGACACTGCTCATAACGATTCCTTCGCGTCGCATCTGGAGGGGGTAGGTCTAAGCTGCGGCCCGATTTTCCTGCAGGATATTGACAGAAACGTCAAACACCTCATTGTCGCGATCAGGGAAGAGGGTCTAGCCGGAGTTGGCACATGGAGCATCAAGAGGCGCATGCCCGGCAGGAAATTGCCAATCTGTGCGCGACTTACACCATGTCGGCCGACCGAGGTAGGCCGGATGGCGTCGTGGCGGTGTTCGCGCAGGACGCGATCTTCGATATCCAGTCAGGTAAGCTGGAGGGCCGCGAAGCGATCAGGGCCTTCTTCAGCGACCTCATCGCTTCGGCGGTGCTTGGGCCGGGCCGGCAATCGCCAGCCCGTCATCACCTGACCACCAGCCAGGTGACGTTCGACGATGGCAGCCATGCGTCGGGCAGAACCTATTTCATCGTCGTTCGGGACGGGACGATCATCCAGACCGGCATTTATGTCGACAAATATGTATTGGCCGAGGCGCAATGGCTGATCGCGTTCCGTCAGGTTCGCATGGAGTTCGATCTTCTCGCCGACCAATATCTTGAGCGTCCCGACAGCCCGCCCGCCAGTTGAAGGACCTTTGATGACACACGCCCTGTCGCGCCTGAATTTCCGGGACATAGGCGGGTTGCCGGCGGGCGCTGGCAGCCGGGTTCGGCGTGGCGTCCTGTTCCGGTCGGAAGGACCCGGCAGCTTCGTCGAAGATCATCATGCGGAACTGGCCGATCTTGGTTTTCGGTCCGTTGCGGACCTTTTGTCGGAAGGTGAGCGGAAGGCGGCGCCCCATCGCTGGTGCGGCGCTGGATGCCGGGTCTTGACATTGGACATGAACACGGACCTGCGGGCGCAGGGCGAAGACCAGTGGAGGGCGCTTCGGAACAATCCGACAGCGGCTTCCGCGGTCGAGGTGATGGCTCACAACTATAAACTGATGCCGCAAGCATTCATGCCGCACGTGTCGGTCATGGTTGACACCTTGCTATCGGGCGAAACGCCGATGTTGGTCCATTGCACGGCCGGCAAGGACCGGACTGGCGTGGTCATCGCGCTGTTCCTCGAGTTTCTGAAGGTGCCCCGCGACGCGATCGTGGCCGATTACATGAAGTCCGACATTTTCCGGCAGAATATGCAGGCTTCCGGGCGGGTGAAGGCCAATCTGTACAAGAGTTTCGGCTTTGTCCCCCCCGATGAGATGGTCGCCGTGCTGACGGGCGTGCAGCCGGATTTCCTGAGCCTAGCCCTTGACGCGGTCATCGGGGAATGGGGAGGGGTGAGCGACTATTTTGAAGCGGCCGGGATAGATTCGGTAGGACGTCAGGAACTCGCACGGTTACTGACCGAAGACTGACGGGCGGCAGGTGGTAACCAGTACAGGCATCCGGTGATTGCGGCTGCCTGGATGAGAGGTCTTTTTGGAGGATCAGCAGGACGGTGACCCGACCAGCTGACCAGGGCATTAAGGAGCGAAGATGAGCGGCGGCGATCTACGATCTTGTGATCTGTCCTTGGTCATCCGCAACGCCCTGATCGTCAACGGCACGGGGAAACCTGCGTTTACCGGTGACGTCGGCGTTGCCGGTGATCGCATCGTGGCGGTGGGGCAGGTTTCTGCAAGAGGGGCGAAGGAGATCGACGCTGCGGGCAAGGTTCTCGCGCCTGGCTTCATCGACGTGCATACTCATTACGACCCGCAATTCTGCTGGGACAAGTTGGCGACGCCAACCCCGGAACATGGGGTCACGTCCCTTATCATGGGCAATTGCTCTGTCAGCCTTGCCCCGGTCGCGCCCGATGCCAAGGACATGATGATCGGCTGGTTCAGTTCGGTGGAGGACATGGACGCGGACCTGCTTAGCCGGAATGTCTCCTTCGCCTGGGAAACATCGGCCGAATATCTGAACGAACTGCGGCAGGGGCTGGGGCCGAACGTGGGTGCCTTCGTTGGCCACGCTGCCATTCGCGCCTATGTGATGGGGCCGGCTTCGCAGCAGCGCGCCGCCACCGCGAATGAAGTCGCCGCGATGGTCGGGATATTGCGCGATGCTTTGCAGGCGGGCTCCTTCGGCCTGTCCTTCACCTATAATCATCTGGACCATCATGGGCAGGAACTGCCTTGCGTGTATGCCGATCGAGCGGAACTGGCCGCGCTGCTGAAGGAAGTCGCGTGTCAGGATAAGATGGTGGAAGTATCGCCCGATTTCCGCGCGGGGGCCGACACGATCAAGTATTTCGATCTGTTCGGCGAACTGTCTCTCGAAACCGGCTGCCGCGTCACGATGTCCCCGATATTGGTCATCGGCGGGAAGGATGGAGCGTGGAAGGACCGTCTGGCGCGGCTGGAATATTGGCGGGACAAAGGCGCTAAAGTCTTTGGCCAGACCCAGGTGCGGCCGCTCGATATGACCATCAACCTTGGCCAGGGCGCGGTGCTGTTCGGCAAGACGCCCTTGTGGCGATCCTTCATGGACCAGTCCATCGACGGCAAGATCGCCATGCTCGAAAATCCCGCCGATCGGGCGACGCTGGTGGACGAGGCGGACAGTTTCGCCGCCACCATCGCCAAGCTGGTCGTGCAGGAGGTGGTTGCCGAAGCAAACCGCCCCTATGTCGGTCACAATCTGAAGGCGTTGGCCGACGGGGAGGACCGGCGGATCGGTGACGTCCTGATCGACATCGTGCGAGCGGACCGGCTGGAAACGACCTTCACGCTGACCGGCGTGGTCCATGCCAACCCGAAACATGTCATCCAGTTGCTGGATCACCCCTATATGCATATCGGATCGGCCGATGCGGGGGCTCATATCACGGTATTCTCCGGGGCAGGCGACACCTGCTATCTGTTCGAGAAATATGTTCGGGACGAGGGGCTGATGACGCTGGAGCGGGCGGTCCAGCGACTGACGTCCGATATTGCGCGCGACTGGAAACTGACCGACAGGGGTGAGATAGCGCCGGGCAAGTTCGCCGACCTTGTCCTGTTCGACCTGGATAAGATCGGCCGCGAGCCTGAAACCTGGGTCAACGATCTGCCCGGCGGCGGCGGGCGTTATGTCCGGTCGGCGCGCGGCATCGACAAGGTCGTCGTGAACGGCCAGATATTGGTGGACGACGGGCACTATACCCAGGCCCGCGCCGGCCAACTGCTTTGAGGGGGAGGGAGGGCAGATCGTTCTTCCGATCCGACAACGTCGGAATATCTGCGGTGATTACGCCGTAGCGGCGCTGTCAGATGCGTCCATGCGCGCTTCGGCCACGGCTGCCCGCATCGGCTTGAGTGAGAAATGGAGGCATATGCAGATGATGGAGATGCCCGTTCCCATGATGATCGACAAAACGGTACCGAGTGCTGCCTCATCCTTCCAGACATAATGGGTCAGGAAGCCCACAAGTGCAGGGCCGATCGCCAGACCGGCGAAATTGACGAAGGATAGAAACAGCCCGGTGACGCCCCCCCGCAACTGCGTGGGTGTGAAAAGCTGTAGCGAGGTAGTGGCAAAGCCGAGACTGGGAATGAGGAACAGTTTCAATGCAATCAGGCTGGCGATAGCGAGCACCGGACTCGCCGTCGCATAGGCGAGGATGCCGAAGGGCAGCGAAACAAGCGCCATCCAGAAGAACAGCCGAAGCGGGGCATCGTCAATGCGGCGCACAGTCATGCGGTCGACGAGCGTGCCGGTGATCGCATGGCTGATAAAGGGCGGGACGAGCAGCAGCAGGCCCAGCGTCAGCCCGATCTCCGACTTGGACCAGCCGAGCTTGCGGTAAAGATGCTCCGCGCTCCAGTAAGCAAAGGCGTATGACACCGTGACATTGGCGGCGAAAGCCAGCATGAAGAAGAAGAACAGGCGTTTGTGCCTGACGATGAACGGCCATACACGTGCGGGTCGCGACCCGCCGGGCGTCGGCTGGGGCGTCAGCGTGGATGCGCGCTTTCTTGGCTCAGGCAGCCTGATCGCCAGCAGGGCCAGCAGACAGCCGGGGATGCCGACGATGAAGAACACCATTTGCCAGCCGTGAAAGCCATGCCCCAGCAACTCCAAGCGTGCACTGACGTGCGACAGAGAGTCGATCAGCAATCCGCCGGAAATCAACGCCATCGCCGATCCTAGATGCGTCGCAGCCTGATAGAGCGACAGTGGAAGACTGCGCTTTTCCGGCGGGAACATGTCAGCAATCAAAGGGATGGCGGATGGCGAAAGCGCCGCTTCGCCCAGCCCTACTATCATGCGCATCAGGAACAGCGAAAGGAAACCGTTGGCGAAGCCGCAGCCGATGGTCGCCACGGACCAGATGAGAAGGCCCGCCAATATGATCCATTTGCGCGGAAAGCGATCGGCCAGCAGACCGAAGGGGACGCCGCTGATGACATAGGTGAGGGCAAAGGAGAGCCCGATTAAAAGGCCAACCTGAAAGTCGTTGATGCCAAGGTCTGCCTTGATCGGGCCGATCATCATTGACAGAATGACTCGGTCCAGCATCGCAATGGCGTAAAAGACCGAAAGGACCGCGACCGCTTTCCAGGCCCGGCTTCGTGGTACGGAATTGCCATCGGCCAGCGTCATTTTTTCTGCTCCTGCGAAACAGGCGGCGGCGGTCAGTCGAGCCGACCGCCGCCGCCCGGCAGTTCTATCTGAAGTTCACGGAAAGCCGGACTCCATAGGTTCTGGGCTGCGCATATACCTGGCTGTCCGCGGTCGTCGAGGACAGAATGAAGCGAGGATGTTTGTCGTTGAGGAGGTTAAGCCCCCACACGGCGATGCGCATGCGGCCCGACGGTTCCAGATAGGAAAGCTCGCCGTTCAATATGTCCGTCCTTGGCTGCACCACCCGGTTGCTTGCTTCCCAATAGGAACGCCGCTGTGGAAGAAGTTCGCTGTCGCCGCCAGTTCAGAGCCGTCGGCGAGGGGCAGGCGGTAATCGGCGCCGACGTTGAAGGTGAATGACGGTGTCCGGATGAGGCGGTTGCCGCTCGCGTCGATGGTTGCGCTGGCGTTCCCGCCAAGGCCGGTCGGCACGAAGACCTGCGCACTTTTATAGTCGCGATATTTCGCGTTGAGCAGCGAGAGGCCGCCACGAATGTTCAGGTTGCGGGTCGGGCGAAGAATGACGTCTCCATCAAGGCCGTATATGCGCGCGCTCGCCGCATTCTCAAGGCTGGACAACAGGGTGAAGGGATCCCGGACGTTGACCTGAACATTCTTGTAGTCGGTATAGTAGCCGGCCAGGTTGAGTCGCAGCCAAGATGTAAGGTCGCCCTTCAAACCCAGTTCATATTGCGTGACTGTTTCGGGATCGACGGGTTTGGCCGAGAATGTGGAGCTGGCGTATACGCCCGCCTTGAAGGCCTGACCCGCCTTCACATAAAAATTGAGGTCTTTCGTTGGCGAGAACTTGAGCGTCGCCGTTGGTGTGAACTTGTTCCATGTCCGATCGGTATCGATAAGCGCGCCGCTGATATTGTTACGGGCATCGAACTGCTTTTTGTCGCGGGTGTACCGGCCCCCGATCGTCAGGTTCAGTTGATCCGACAAATCATAGCCCAGCTGCCCCCACAGGGCGATCGAGTCCGTTGTAACGGCTGTCGTCAGGCTGGTCGTTGTTTGGGTGCGGCTGGGAAATGCAACGTTGACGTTGACGACCCGGGGATTGGCGGAACGGTCATGATAATAAGTTGCGCCGACAATCCAGTTGAAGGGACCACTGCCGGTCGAGACCGCATAGAGATCCTGGATGAACGAATGCGTCTTACGCGTGCCAAGCGAGGTGCCAACGAATTGGGGTGTGGTGTCAGTATCGGCAATGCTGTCCAGGGTAGTACGCTGATATCCGCTGACGGAGTTTATAGAGAAGCCAGGCCCTTCCCAGTTCGCGATCAGCGCGGCGTTCGTGGTCGAGCTGTCAATGGGGGTCTGATCGGTCGCTGATGTTTCAAACGGATCGGCGGGGATCAGCACTGCCGGATTGAATTGCCTGGCCAACGTGTTGCGGTTTCTGGCCTGGGTTGAATAGGATACGGTATCGTTGGACCCGGCCTTGCTGCCGATCAAGGTGAACTTGAGATCATCGACGGGCTGCCACAGGAACTTGGACCGCACGGAATAGCTGCGGGTCTGCCCCGACATCTGCCCAGTTGCGATGTTGCGGATATAACCGTCATCATTGCTGTAGAGCACGGCAAGATCCGCCGCGACATTGCCGGTGCCCCCAGTCACATAGGCTTTGCCAATGACCTGATCGAAACTGCCATAGCTGATGCTGAAGTCCATTCCGGGATCGACTGTGGGCGACCGGGTGATGATGTTGATCGCGCCACCCGTTGCGTTGCGGCCGAGCAGCGCGCCTTGGGGCCCCTTGAGCACTTCGATCCGCTCAATGCTGTTCAGTTCGATGACCGTGGAATTAGCGCGGGCTGATATACACCGTCAACATAGACGGGGACCACGGATTCATCCCCGCTGTCACGCCGCGGGTGCCGATGCCACGGATGGTCGGCTGGGGCGAGAAAGATGACTGCGTGAAGTTGAGCCCAGGCGTCACCTGGGTCAACTGCTGGGTCGAATTGATGCCTGCGCGATCAAGCTGCGCCCCTGTCAAAGCGGTGATCGTTGCCGGAACATCCTGCAGGCGTTCTTCGCGCCGCTGCGCCGTGACGACGATGTCCGCATCCCCCTCGGTCTCAGTCGCGCCGGTTTGTGCAATGGCTGGACCAGCCGTCGCGATGAGTGCAGCCGCCGCAACAGTCGACGATAAGCGCAGAAATTCTTGAGTTCTCATGCAACAATTCCTCCCGTTATTTGGTCTGAAC
>Ga0207641_10004760_pt1 | contig 11700 bp, 11 predicted proteins | sample KBSSwiS62_FD_184306 | JGI IMG/M metagenome (GOLD analysis project Ga0207641, IMG submission 184306) | Switchgrass rhizosphere microbial communities from Kellogg Biological Station, Michigan, USA - KBS Switchgrass S6-2 (SPAdes) (version 2) | ecosystem: Host-associated > Plants > Roots >... | reverse complement strand
CGCCCTGCTCGAACGCGACGCCGCCGCCGCGTTGCGGATCGGCGAGCAACTGATCGACCAGGGGGAGAACGTGACCGGGTTGATCTACGGCCTCGCCTCGCGCCTGCGCGGCGCCTGCGCGGCCGCCGGGCAGCTGGCCGAGGGGGTCCCGCCCAACCAGGTCGAATCGTCGCTGAAGATGCACCCCTACGCGGCCAAGCAGCTGGTCGCCCGCCTGCGCAACGCCGACGTCGCCGACCTGCGGATGGCGACCGAGGCCCTGGCCGACCTGGAGCTGTGGTGCCGCGGCGGCGCCGACTACGGCGACGAGCTGGCGCTGACCCTCGCCTTGAGGCGAGCGGCGGGCGCTACGGCTGCGGCCTGACTACTTGGCGGCGGCAGAAGCGGCGATGCGAGCCGCTTTGGACTTCTTGCGGGCGCCGGTGTTCTTGTGCATGGCGCCCTTCTGCACGGCCTTGTCGATCTTCGAGACGAGATCGCGCTCCTCGGTGCCGATCGCGGCGGCGTCGCCACCCTCGACGGCGCTTTCGAGCCGGCGGAAGTGGGTCTTGACCGTGCTGGTGAGCAGCCGGTTCTCCGAGCGCTCGCGCTCGCTGCGTAGGATCCGCTTCTTCTGTGAGGCTATGTTGGCCATGAGTCAAGTGCCCGGGCTGACGACGTGCCAGCCCCAAGCGGCCGCCGACTATAGCGACTGAGAACCAGCTTGGAGACGCCCAAGGCACCCGACACACCCGGAGACGACGAGCGAGCGGCTGTCGACGCCGACGCGGCACTGCGTGAGGCCGAGGCTTTCGACCCCGGTGAGGAACTGTCCGGGAGCCCCGCGCCGGGTGGACGGGCCGGCCGGATCGCCCGTTCGACCGCTTTCTTCTCCGTCGCCACCGCCGCCTCGCGGGTGGCCGGGCTCGGCCGCGAAGTGGTCGCCGCCGGCTTCTACGGCATCAGCGGTCCAATGTCGGCCTTCACGATCGCCTTCCAGGTCCCGAACCTGGTCCGCGCCCTCTTCGCCGACGCCGCCCTGCAGCCGGCCTTCGTCCCGATCTTCACCGAACTGATCGGTAAGAAGCAATACAAGGAGGCGTTCCGGCTCGCCTCGACCCTGTTGCTGCTGGTGACGATGGTCCTGGGCGTCATCACCGCCCTCTTCGTCCTCCTCGCTCCGGTCCTGATGCCGATCTTCGCGCCGGGCTTCAAGGATCAGCGTCAGCTCCTCGACCTCACGGTCACCCTCTCCCAGGTGATGTTCCCGATCCTGATCCTGCTCGGGATCAGCGGCGTCGTCGTCGGCATCCTCAACAGCTACGACCGCTTCGGCGCCTTCGCGATCTCGCCGCTGTTCTGGAACCTGACGATCATCGTCGTCCTCGTCGTCCTGGAGCCGAGGTTCCACGGCCAGAACAAGATCTACGCCTACGCGATCGGGATCCTCGTCGGCACCCTGGTCCAGCTGCTGATCCCGGCCTGGGACCTGCGCCACACGCCCTTCCACTTCACGTTCAGCTTCGACTGGCACCACCCGGGCCTGCGGCGGGTGCTGTGGTTGATGCTGCCGGTGACGATCAGCCTCGGCCTGATCAACTTCAACCTGCTGATCAACAGCTTCTTCGGCAGCCTCGTCTCCAACCAGGCGCCGGCGGCGATCGACAAAGCCTTCCGCATCTACCAGCTGCCGCAGGGGATCTTCTCGGTCGCGATCGCGACCGTGCTGTTCCCGACCCTGGCCCGCTTCGCCAACGCCGGCGAGATCGACAACCTGCGGGCGACGATGGCCAACGGGATGCGCCAGATCCTCTTCGTCCTGCTGCCGGCCGCGGCCGCGATCCTGGCGCTCTCAGACCCGATGATCCGGCTCGTCTACCAGCGTGGGGAGTTCAACCCGGCGGAGACGGCGGTGGTGGCGACGGCGCTCTTCTGGTTCGCCTTCTCGCTGCCCACCAACGGGCTCTACCTGTTGCAGACGCGCACCTTCTTCAGTCTCCAGCGCCCCTGGCAGGCGACCGCCCTGGCGGTGATCGACCTCGTCATCTCCGCTCTCGCGGCGCTGGCGCTGTACAAGCCCTTCGGGGTCGGCGGCATCGTCGCCGGCACCGGCATCGGCACCAGCGCCGCGGTCGTCGCCCAGGCACTGATCCTGCGCCGCGAGTTCGGCGGCCTCGAGCTCGGCCGCCTGTTCTCGACCGCGAGCCGGATCACCGTCGCCTCCGCCGCGCTCGCCGGCGTCAGCTGGCTCGTCTGGGACCTGCTCGACCAGGCCCTCGGTCGCGACCTGGTCGGCCAGATCGTCTCCCTCGGCGCCGGCCTCGCCGCCGGCGGCCTCGTCTACGTCGCCGTCGCCAAGCTGCTGCGGGTGGCCGAGCTGGAGCAGATCACCCGCCTCCTCCGCCGCCGCTAGATGCTCGGCCCGGGCCGCTACCTCCTCGGCGCCGCCGAGATCACCCTCCTCCTCGGCTCCGCCTACCTGGGCGCCTCGACCCTTCGATCTCGATTGCTTCCAAGGTTCGCGGGCGCCCCAGCCCTTCTCGCTTCAACCGTCCTGGCGCTGGCCCTCCTCCTCTGGTCCGCCGAGCTCCTCGGCACCGTCGGCGCCCTGGACCCTCTTCCGTACCTGGCCCTCGTCTGCGCCCTAGGCGTGGGGCTGCGGACGCTCCTCCCGCGGGTGGCGTGGGGGCGGGGGTCCCCCGCGGCGCGCAGGGGCGAAGCCCCGAGCACCGTGGGGGATGCCCCCACGACAGGACCCGCGGGCGGGAGCCCCGTCGTCCCTACTCTCATCGCGCTCGTCATCGCGGCAATCGCCCTCGTCCACTTCGCCCTGGAAGCCAAGACCCGCCTCTCGACCGGCATGACCGGCTTCGACAGCACCTGGTACCACGCCCCCTTCGCCGCCGGCTTCTTCCAGACCGGCAACACGATCGACCTGCACTTCATCGCCCCCCAGTTCCTCGCCTGGTTCTACCCGGCGAACGGCGAAATCTTCCACTCGGTCGGGATGCTGGCCTTCGGCCGGGACCTGCTCTCGCCACTGCTCAATGTCGGCTGGTTCGCCGGCTGCCTGCTCGCCTGCTGGTGCGTCGGCCGGCCGTACCGGGTCGCTCCCTGGTCGTTGGGCCTGGGCGCCATCGCGCTCAGCGTGCCGGCGCTGGCCGACCAGGCGGGGGAGGCCCGCAACGACATCGTCGGCATCTTCTTCCTGCTTGCCGCCGTCGCCATCGGCCTCAACGCCTGGGCGGCGCGAAAGGACGATGAGCGAGGGCTTGGGGCCGGCGCCCTCGCGGTCGTCGGCCTGGCCGCCGGTCTCGCGGCCGGGACCAAGCTCAACTTCCTCCTGCCCGCGGTGGTCCTGGTCACGGGGCTGGTCGCCACCGCCCCGCGCGGCGCTCGCTGGCGAGCGTTTGCCGCCGCCGGCCTGGCGGCGCTCGCGGGCGGCGGCTACTGGTACCTGCGCAATCTCGTCCACAGCGGCAACCCGCTGCCCTGGGTCCACCACCTCGGCCCGATCTCGCTGCCGGCGCCCGAGCAGGCGCTGGGCGGCCGCGAAGCCCACAGCGTCCTCGGCTACCTCACCGACAGCACGGTCTGGTCGGACTGGCTCCTGCCCGGCCTCCACCACGGCCTCTGGCTGATCTGGCCGCTGCTCGGGCTGGCCGCCCTCGCGGGCCTGCTGCTCTGCCTGCTGGGGCGCCACGCGGGCCCGCTGCTGCGAGTCGCGGCCCTGGTCGGCCTCGCCACCGCCCTGGCCTGGCTCGTCGCCCCGACCTCTGCCTCCGGCCCCGACGGCATGCCCCGCGGCTTCGAGTCCGGCCTCCGTTACCTGGCCCCGGCGCTCCTCCTGGGCCTGGCGCTGCTCCCGGCGGCGCCGCTGTTGCGCGACGCTTTGGCGCGCCTGGGCGGAGCGCGCATGTCCTTTGTCGCCCACAGGGATACAAAGGACATGCGCACCCATCGGGGGTGGCTGCTCGGCGCGGGCGTCGCCCTGGTTCTGCTCGCGGTCGCGATCGGCTACCCGGTCCAGCGCCACTACCTGCAGAGCCGCTACTCGGACCCCAGCTTCACCACCCCCGGCCTCGACGCCGCCTTCGCCTGGGCTGACGACGTCTCCGACGCCCGCATCGCCACCACCAGCACCCGCCAGTACCCCCTCTTCGGCACCGACCTCTCCAACCACGTCCAGTTCATCGGCACCGAAACCACCCACGGCGGCTTCGAGCCCCCGACCACCTGCCGCACCTGGCGCACCGAGCTGAACGAGGGCCACTACGACTACGTGGTCACCACCTACGACCGCCTCGAACCCGGCAAACCCCCATACCCCGAGCAGGCTCGCTGGACCGAAGCACCCCAAGCCAAGCCGATCCTGAGAAAGCCCCCGACGGTCGTCTTCCGCCTCTCGGGAAACCTGGATCCCTCGGCGTGCCCGAACTGAGCGTGCTTTTCAGCTGAGTACCGGCTGCGGTTCACCGGGCGTGTCCGATGGCGCGCGCCCGTTGGAGGCACGGGGGAAGGTGCCGAGAACGTAAGCCTCGCCCGCAGGCGCCTTCCCCCGGGCCTCCCGCCGCCCCTCCACCATCGGCATACTGCGCTCCCGATGGACCGCATCCGCAACTTCTCGATAATCGCCCACATCGACCACGGCAAGTCGACCCTGGCCGACCGCATCCTTGAGGTCACCGGCGCCGTCGACCCGAAGAAAATGCAGGCGCAGATGCTCGACTCGATGGACCTCGAGCGCGAGCGCGGGATCACGATCAAGGCGCAGGCGGTGCGGGTCGAGTACGAGGCGGCCGACGGACAGAGCTACCACCTGCACCTGATCGACACCCCCGGCCACGTCGACTTCTCCTACGAGGTCTCGCGCAGCCTCGCCGCCTGCGAGGGAGCGCTGCTGGTCGTCGACGCCGCCCAGGGGGTGGAGGCGCAGACCGTCGCCAACACCTATCTGGCGATCGACGCCGGGCTGGAGCTGATCCCGGTGATCAACAAGGTCGACCTGCCCGGCGCCGAGCCGGATCGGGTCGCCCAGGAAATCGCCGACCTGACCGGTGGCGATCCCGAGGAAGCGCTCTGGATCTCGGCCAAGACCGGGGTCGGCGTGCCGGAGGTGCTGGAGGCGATCGTGGCGCGGATCCCGGCGCCGAAGGGCGAGCCCGAGGCGCCGACCCGGGCGCTGATCTTCGACTCCGAGTTCGACCAGTACCGCGGCGTGATCGCCTACGTGCGGATGGTCGACGGCTCCTTCCGCAAGCACGAGCGGATCCTGGCGATGCAGAACGGGACGGAGGCCGAAATCGACGACATCGGCTTCTTCCGGCCGGCGATGACCGCGGTCGGGGGGATGGAGGCCGGCGACGTCGGCTACCTGATCACCGGGATCAAGGACGTGACCAAGCTGCGGGTCGGCGACACCCTGACCACCCAGGGGCGCCCCGCCGCGGAGGCGCTGGAGGGCTACCGCGAGGTCCGCCCGATGGTCTTCTGCGGCGTCTTCCCGATCGACACCGACCGCTACGAAGACCTCCGTGACGCACTCGAGAAGCTGGCCCTCAACGACGCCGCCCTCTCCTGGGAGCCGGAGACCTCGGAGGCGCTCGGCTTCGGCTTCCGCTGCGGCTTCCTCGGCCTCCTGCACATGGAGATCGTGCGCGAGCGGCTGGAACGCGAGTACGGCCTCGACCTGCTCTCGACGACGCCGAACGTGCGCTACGAGGTCCACCTCACCAACGGCACTTCCAAGGAAGTCCGCAGCCCCACCGACCTGCCCGACCCCGGTGTGATCGAGTCGGTCGAAGAGCCCTACATCCGGGCCACGATCATCTGCCCCTCCGAGCAGGTCGGCGCCGTGATGGAGCTCTGCCAGCAGCGCCGCGGCACCCACGTCGACATGCACTACCTGAGTCCGGTGCGGGTGCAGATCCGCTACGACATGCCGCTGGGCGAGATCGTCCTCGACTTCTTCGACCTGCTCAAGAGCAGCACCCGCGGCTACGCCTCGCTCGACTACGAGCCGATCGGCAACCGCGCCTCCGATCTGGTCAAGGTCGACATCCTGCTCGCCGGCGACAAGGTCGACGCGCTCTCGATCATCGTCCACCGTGACTTCTCCTACGAGCAGGGCAAGCGCCTGGTCGAGCGCCTGCGCAAGACGATCCCGCGCCAGCTCTTCGACGTCCCGGTGCAGGCGGCGATCGGCTCCAACATCCTCGCCCGCGAGACCGTCAAGGCGCTGCGCAAGGACGTCACCGCGAAGCTCTACGGCGGCGACGTCACCCGCAAGAACAAGCTGCTGAAGAAGCAGAAAGCGGGCAAGAAGCGGATGAAGTCGGTGGGCCGGGTGGAAGTGCCGCAGGAGGCCTTCCTGGCCGTGCTCCAGATCGACGAGTAGGGCACCGCGCCGCCTGGCTGGGCGGCCAGTTAGAGTGCCCGCCATGCCGATCAAGACTGACGCCATAGGTAAGGAATGGCCCGGGACGACCTACCAGGTCGGCCGGGAGAAGATCAAGGAGTACGCGAACGCGCTGGGGATCGACAACCCGGTCCACTTCGACGTCGAGGCCGCCCGCGCGGCCGGCTTCCGCGACGTCCCGGCGCCGCCGATGTTCGCGGTCGTCTACAGCGGTCCCGCCCTGGGGCCGGTCCTCTTCGACCCCGAGGTGGAGATGAACTTCGCCGCCATGGTCCACGGCGGCCAGGTCTTCGAGTGGGGCGAGCCGGTCTGCTCCGGCGACGAGATCACCACCACCTCCAAGTGCCTCTCGATCGAGGAGAAAGACGGCAAGGGCTTCTACGTCTTCGAGACCGTCTCCGTCAACCAGGACGGCGCCGAGGTCGTGCGCGGCACCTGGACCAACATCGTCAGGGGAGTCTGAGATGAGCGACTTGAACGTGGGGGACGCGGTCCCCGAGCTGAGCGTGACGCCGGACAAGTACCTGCCACACCGCTACGCGGGCGCCTCCGGCGACTTCAACCCGATCCACATCGACGACGAGTTCGCGAAAATGGTCGGCCTGCCGCGCAACATCCTTCACGGCCTCTACTCGATGGGCCTGGTCGCCAAAGCCAACGCCGCCCTCGCCGGCGGCGACCCGCGGGCGCTGAAGCGGCTCTCGGTCCAGTTCCGCGGCATGGGCATGCCCGAGCAGGAGATCGTCGTCTCCGGCACGGTCAAGTCGGTCGACGGCGACCGCGTGGTCGTCGACACCGTCGCCCAGCAGGGCGAGACGGCGATCATCAAGAACGCCACCGCCGAAGTCCAGCTATAGGCATTCCTACAATGGGGGGCTGATGCTCTCCGAGCGACAAGAGTTGATCCTGCAGCTGGTGGTCGATGCCTATCTGGCTTCGGCGCGGCCGGTGCCTTCGAAGGAGGTCGCCGAGCGGCCCGAGGTTGCCTGGGGCCCGTCGACGGTGCGGTCTGAGCTGGCGCTGCTGGAGGCAGAGGGCTATCTGACCCACCCGCACACCTCGGCCGGACGGGTGCCGACCGACGTCGGCTACCGCCGCTACGTCGACCAGCTGATGGAGTCGGGCGCGCTGCCGGCCGAAACCGCCGTCGAGCTCGAGCTCTCGCGCCTGCGCCGCGAGGTCGACGAGGCGATGCGGGAGACGACCGCGGCGCTGGCCCAGGTCACCGACCTGGTCGCGATGGCGACGGCGCCGCGGCCCAGCTGGGCGGCGACGATCCACCGGGTCGAGGTGCTGCGGCTGACGCCGGCCAAGGTCGTGGTGATCGCGATCGCCTCGACCGGCGACGTCGCCCGCCGGGTCTTCGAGTTCGAGCGCCCGGTCGACCCCGGCCTGGTCGCCTGGGCCTCCAGCTACCTGAACGAGTCGCTGACCGGGCTCGGCGTCGGCTCGCGGATGATCGCCGGCCGCCTCGCCGATCCCGGCCTCGACAGCGTCGAGGCCGAGTTCCTCGCTACCCTCGGCGCTGCCTTCACCGAGCTCGAGCCCGAGAGCGGCGCCGACCTCTACTTGGACGGGGCCTCGCGCCTGCTCTCGGAAGCGCACCTGGCCGACCTGCCGCGGGCGGATGAGTTGATGACGGCGCTGGAGCGCCGCGCCGGCGTCCTGCAGATGCTGCGCTCCTCGCTCGACCAGCGCTCGGTCTTCCACTGGATCGGCGACGAGAACCCGCAGCCGGAGCTGCGCTCGGTCAGCGTGATCGGCGCCAACTACGGGCTCGGCCACCGCAACCTCGGCTCGGTCGGCGTGGTCGGCCCGCTGCGGATGGACTACGCGACCGCGATCGCCTCGGTCCGCGGCGCCGCCCGCGAGCTCTCGCGCTACTTCGAGACCGTGTACGGCGGCTGAGCGGGCGATGCCGCGCGACTACTACGAGGTGCTCGGCGTCGGCCGGGACGCCGGCGAGGCCGAGATCAAGAAGGCGTTCCGCGGCCTCGCCCGGGAACTGCACCCGGACGTCAACGACCACGACCCCGAGGCCGAGGAGAAGTTCAAGGCCGCGGCCGAGGCCTATGAGGTTCTCTCCGACGCCGAGCGCCGCCGTACCTATGACGCCTATGGCCACGAGGGCCTGCGCTCGGGCGGCTTCGACCCCCGCAGTGCCTCCTCCTTCGGCTCGATCGACGACATCCTCCAGGCCTTCTTCGGCGGCGGCGGGAGCCAGTTCGGCTTCGGTGGCGGCGGCCGGGCGGCGGGCGGCGACATCCTGGTCGAGACCGAGATGACGCTGGCCGAGGTCGCGACCGGGGTGCGGCGGGAGATCTCCTTCGACGCCGTCGGTGCCTGCGAGCACTGCCACGGCAACGGGGCCGAGCCGGGGACCCCGATCAAGACCTGCGAGCGCTGCGAGGGCGCCGGCCAGCTGCGCCGGGTGGCCCGCACGCCGTTCGGCCAGATGGTCCAGGGCGTTCCCTGCGATGCCTGCGGCGGCGCCGGAAAAATCCCTGAGACCCCCTGCGGCGAGTGCGGTGGCAGCGGTCGCACCCCGGGGCAGCGGACCCACGCGGTCGAGATCCCGGCCGGGATCGAAAGCGGCCAGCGCCTGCGGGTCTCCGGCGCCGGTCATGCCGGCGAGGCGGGCGCCCCCGCCGGCGACCTCTATGTCGAGGTCGCGGTCGCCGAGGACGAGCGCTTCCAGCGCGACGGCACCGAGCTGATCAGCGTCGTCTCGATCCCCGCGACCGAGGCGATGCTCGGGACCACGGTAACCGTGCCCACCCTTGACGAGGAGCGCGAGATCGAGTTGGCCCCGGGCACCCAGCCCGGCCACGAAGAGCTGCTGCGCGGCGCCGGGCTGCCGCGGTTGGGAGCGCGTCGGCGCGGCAACCAGCGGGTGATCCTCAACGTGATCGTCCCCACCAACCTCAGCGAGGAGCAGCGCGAGCTGACCGAGCGCCTCGACGAGTCGCTGGAGGAGGACAACCTCGGCCCGCGCCACGGCGAGGGAATCTTCAGCCGCGTGCGCCGGGCCTTCGGTTGATCCGACTGGCGGTCCGCTGTCCGCCGGAGCAGGCGGACCTGGTGCTGGCCGAGCTGACCGTGCTGGCGCCGAACGGGGTCGAGGAGGAGCGCGGCCCCGGCTACGTCGAGTACGCGATCTACGGCGGCGAGGGGGAGCTGCCGGAGCTGGGTGAGCTCGACGCCGTCGTCGGCGAGGGCCGGATCGAGGTCAGCTCGACCGAGATCCCCGACGACTGGGCCGACCGCTGGCGCGACTTCCACAAGCCCCTGCTGGTCGGCGAGCGGCTCTGGCTGCGACCGTCCTGGGAGCCCGCCCGCGAGGGCACGATCGACGTCGTCGTCGACCCCGGCCAGGCCTTCGGCACCGGCGCCCACCCGACCACGCGACTCTGTCTGGAGTTCCTGCTGGAGCTGGCGACGGCGGGAGAGGCCTCCGGCCCGCTCACTGACCTCGGCACCGGCTCCGGCGTCCTCGCGATCGCCGCCGCGAAGCTTGGCTGGGATCCGATCCACGCTTACGACCATGAGCCGCCGGCGCTTGAGGCCGCAGCGGTAAACGCCGCCGCCAACGGAGTCGAGCTTGGCTTGGAGCGGATCAATCTTCGTGAGCGCCTCCCGGCCCTTGCGCCAACCGTGGTCGCCAACATGACCTCGCCGATCCTTCGCGCCGTGGCGGATCAGCTTTTGAGCCCTGAAGGGGGTTCGGGGAGGACTCGACGGAGCCTCCCCGCTGTTGCTCCGACGAGTCCTCCCCGGAGCCCCAACACGCTCGTCTGCTCCGGACTCCTTCCAACCGAGTTGGATGAGGCGGCCGAATTCTTTAGTGAGGCCGGACTGACCGAGGTCGAGCGGCGCCGGGACGGCGACTGGGCCGCGATGCTGCTCCGTCGCCGTTGAGAGATAGGGTTTCGCCGTGCTCCTTGGCTCGATAGTCGATCCCGGCTACAAGATCTTGCTGTTCCTGCACATCCTTGCGGTGGTGCTGGCCTTCGGCCCGACCTTCGGCTACGCCTTCTTCTTCTCGGTCGCCCCGCAGTATCCGAAAGCGACCCCGGCGATCCTGGCCGGGGTTCAGAAGGTCGACAAGTACCTGGTCAACCCTGGGATGATCGTGTTGCTGCTGGCGGGGTTCGGCCTGGTTTCGGCCAGTGATGGAGCCTGGGATCTCAACGACGTGTTCGTCAGCGTTGGGATCTTCGCGATCATCGCGCTCTTCGCGCTGCAGCACGGGTTCTTCCAGCCGAAGGTTCGGGAGGCGAAAGCGATCGCCGAGCGGGACCTGAAGAGCGGCGACACGCTCAGCCCGGAGTTCGAAGCGCTCGGCGACCGGATCGGGAAAGCCGGGGCGCTGGCGGGGATCGTCGTCGTCGTGGCGATCTTCTTCATGACTTACAAACCGTTCCTGTAGCGGCGCCCGCGCGAGTGGAACAGCTCGATCCCGCGCTGCCGGTGGCGATGTTCGACTCCGGGGTCGGCGGTCTGACCGTGCTGCACGAGTGCCTGGTCTCGCTGCCGGAGGAGGACTTCGTCTACCTCGGCGACACCGCCTGGTTTCCGTATGGCACCCGCGACCCCGACGCCCTGCGGCAGCGGGTCGAGCGGATCGCCGAGCTGCTGCTCGGTCGCGGCGCCAAGCTGCTGGTGATCGCCTGTAACACCGCGACCGCGATCGGCACCGACGTCGCCCGCGCGGTGGCGGGGGTCAGCGGGGTGGAGGTGGTGCCGGTGGTCGAGCCCCAGGCCGAGATCGCCGCCGCGATCACCGACAACGGCAAGGTCGGGGTGCTGGCGACGCCGAACACGGTTGAGAGCGGCGCCTACCGCCGCGCCCTCGAAGCCGAGAGGCGGCCGCTCGAGGTGACCGAAGTCGAGGCGCCGAAGCTGGCTCCGTTCATCCAGCAGGGCTCGCCCTTCGACGAGAGCGTGATGGCGATGGCCCGCGCCTACTGCGAGCCGCTGAAGCGGGCCGAGGTCGACACCCTGATCCTCGGCTGCACCCATTACCCGCTGGTGGCGCCGATGCTGCAGCGCATCCTCGGCCGCGACATCCGCCTGGTCAGCGGCGGCCACGCGGTGGCGGCGGCGGTCCAGCGGACGATGGAGCGCGCCGGCATCGCCCGCGAGCGCGACGGCGAGGGCGACTACCGCTTCCTCTGCACCGGCGACACCGACTCCTTCCGCGACCTCGGCACCCGCTTCCTGCAGATGCCGCTGGGCGAGGTGGAGCGGGTGGAGATCGCCGGCGGTTCCTGAGTTGGGCGAGGATCGATCAAGAGTTGGCG
>Ga0207641_10004757_pt1 | contig 11701 bp, 6 predicted proteins | sample KBSSwiS62_FD_184306 | JGI IMG/M metagenome (GOLD analysis project Ga0207641, IMG submission 184306) | Switchgrass rhizosphere microbial communities from Kellogg Biological Station, Michigan, USA - KBS Switchgrass S6-2 (SPAdes) (version 2) | ecosystem: Host-associated > Plants > Roots >... | reverse complement strand
CACCGAAACCCGACGGGCTGGGAAAAGTGATTTTTCGTTTACTGGTTCGCTGAACTGCCGTGTTTATCCAGCCATAGGAATTGCCGCTGGCCTTTGTGCCGTGAATGTCGTCGAACAGCGTCGCATTTGTTGAAGCTGTTGCGCGGCCACCACGTGGCGGGGCCGCCGGTTGAGACGGGTCGCCCAGTTTAGGAAGAGGAAAGGGATTGGCAAGTGAGCCCGCCGTCTTCTCGCCGAGCATCCACTCGACGGACTTGCGAATGTCGGTCACTTTTTTCTCCCATTCCGCTACCGAGGTGGCACTGAAGATACGAGCAGGCGGCTTCGGGACATCGACCGGGTCTTTGACCTGCGCCTTCCACTTGTCGTAGTCCCAGGGATAGACGAATTCGTTCGACCATTTTTTCTGAGACCTGCCGAATTGATAATCGAGCCAATCCATCGCGGCCTGCACGTCGTTGGCTCCGTGATAACCGGGACTGTGCATCACGCCCAGCGCGTCGGACTTTCCCAGCAGGTCGTAGGCACGCAGAGCAGACCGGAAGGCCTGCTCCATGGGCCAGGGTTGAGACACCTCATCATTGTTGCCGTAAGTAATAAGGACGGCCCTCGGAGCCACGAGCGCCACGAGCAGGTTGCCGTCCACCGGAAGCCGATCCTCTCTGCCTGAGAAAAATCTGAGGCGAGGAAGGAACCACGTCGGGAAGTTTCGCGTCGTGCTTTCGATGCTTTCACCGAAGCCGCGTTCACTGCCCAGCCGCCACGGCATCACGCCGCCAACGCCTGTACTACCGGGGATCACCGCAGCGATGCGAGTATCCAGACCCGCAGCGATGAGAGCCATCTTGCCGTCGCGCGAGTAACCGTTCAATGCGATGCGCGATTTATCGACCTGAGGCAGGGTGTAGAGGTAGTCGACGAGCATTTGACTGGACCATGCGCGGCGAGGAAGATCCGCGAAATCGAATTCCGGATACAGCGGGATGTAGGCGTTAGCATCGTTCTGTCCATCGTTGCCTGCGAAACCGGCTGAGATATAGCCGCGGGCGAGTGCAACTCCGCCAAATCCTGCTGCGCCCGGGGCGTTGATGCTCGGACTGATCATTACTGGGAATGGGCCATCGCCGGCAGGAATGGTGATGGTGGCTCGGAGTGTCGCCTTCTGGTCCGGGCCAAATTCGAGTCGAAGGTTCCGCGTGATCTGGCCGTTGGTGCTGTTCTCGCTCAGCACGACAACATTGGCAAGCTTAGGTTTCGGCGGAAATGTGCCGACATCGTATTTCTGTTCCAACGCAAAGATCTCGGCGCGACGCGCCTTCCAGTCTTCGGCATTCTTCACGGTACGTCCGTTGACGAAGCGCAGCGGGTCGGGAAGACTATTGATCTTCGGCAGCACATCGAAGTCCGGAGGCAGTTCGCGCGTACGCTCGAGCCAGGTGTCAAACGAGGGGACCTGGGGCAGAGTTTGAACGAGCTTCTCCAGATAAGCCTTGCGCTCCTCGGAAGTCATCGCCAAGGTGGGGAGAGCAAGCGTGAGCAATGAGAAGAGAGCGAACAGAGCGAGGAGTCGCTGTTGCTTTTTCATGATTCCGCCTTTCTCGCTGCTGAATTATCCCTGTAAAGGGCTTCGCGTGGAAGAAATCGGGCAAGCCGAGCGTCAGAACTGAAGATCCCTCATCCGGCCCCCGCATCTCTTGATATCCCACCTTTTCCCGGGGGGAAGGACAGTCTCGAAAGCTACCCTTCTCCCCCCGGGAGAAGGTGGCCCGAAGGGCCGGATCAGGGATTTCCGTTTTACGCTACAATCTTCTTGCGGCCCGCAGAAAGGTACTCTCCCTTGAAACCGCGCCGCATTCCCACCGATCCCGAAATTCTTGCGTACGCCAGAAAAATGCGTCACTCCGCCAGGCGCGCCGAAAGGCGCGCCTGGGTCTTGCTGCGGGAGCGCCGCATGCTTGGGCTCAAGTTTCACCGCCAATTTCCGATTGCGAACTACATTGTCGATTTTTACTGCGAGCAGTTGCGCCTAGTTCTGGAACTCCATGGCGGTGTGCATGACGATCCGAAGCAGGCTCGGAACGACGAGCGTCGCAATACTTACCTTCAGGACCTTGGATACCACGTGTTTGTGTTCCGAATGGCATGGTGCTACAAGCGCCGGATCAGCTGGAGTGTGAGATTAAGAAATTTCTCATTGGGGATTGCGTAGAGGGATTGAGGTGTACTGAGGATCCCTCATCCGGCGCTTCGCGCCACCTTCTCCCGGAGGGAGAAGGATAGCCCCGGAAGGCCGTCCTTCTCCCCCCGGGAGAAGGTGGCCCGAAGGGCCGGATGAGGGATCCTCAGGTACGAAACAACCTGGCCCCGATTTCAGTCGACACAACCCGCCCGCTGTAATAGCTTTCCCCTCAGTGTGAAGCCGTGAAATTTCGTCTCATCCTTGCAGGATTCCTCCTAGCCGGCACAGCATTCGTTGAGGGCCAGAATGCTGGGATTTCTCCACAGTCTGCGCGTGCAACTCTCGATCAATACTGCGTGACCTGCCACAACGAAAGACTGAACACGGCGAATCTTGCGCTCGATAAACTCGATCCCTCCCACATGGAACAGAACTCCGAAATCTGGGAGAAAGTTGTCAGGAAACTTCGCGCAGGCATGATGCCGCCACAGGGATCGCCTCGGCCCAATACCGTCGTCTACGAATCCCTGACCTCGCAAATCGAGTCGGATTTGGATCGAATCGCGTCGCTGCATCCGCATCTGCCAACGCCCGCGGTCCATAGGCTGAACCGAACGGAGTACGCGAACGCGATTCACGAGATCCTTGGATTGGAAATCGACGCGGCGACGTACCTCCCCGCCGATGACTCCAGCTATGGGTTCGACAACGTCGTCAGCGGCCTTCAAGTCTCTCCGACTCTTGTCGAGGCCTACGTCTCCGCGGCGTCGAAATTGAGTCGCCTGGCTCTCGGCCACGAAACCGCACCCAGCCGCAAGACTTACTACGCTCGTGAAGACTACTCGCAGGAAACCCAGGTGGAAGGATTGCCGTTCGGCACACGCGGCGGATTACTTGCGCGTCACTACTTTCCTGCAGACGGAGAATACCTTGTCTCGTGGGTGCCGGTGCGAAACACGGTCGGCACCCTCTATGGCGGCGACTCTCCGAATGAGTTCGTCGAACTCACCCTCGATGGCGCGAGGATCAAGTTATACGAAATAGGTAAAGACATTCCTCTGGCCGCGAATGTTCAGTCGGACAAGAACGAAGTTCGTATCTCTGTAAAAGCCGGCGAGCATGCGGTGGGTCTCACGTTCCTTGCGAATACTCTTATCCCGCATCCTTATTTGAACCGCTCGTATCGGCGAAGCGTCCTCGACGACAATCCGATAGACGGCATCATGCAATCCCCGCAAATCAGTCAAATGACGATTCAGGGTCCCGCCGCCGGCGCCGCGACCGGAGAGACCACAAGCCGGAAGAAGATTTTCGCTTGCACACCGGCATCACAAGCTCAGGAGACGACCTGCGCAAAGACAATCCTGACATCGCTTGCGCGACGGGCTTATCGAAGACCTCTTGCTACCGGCGACATTGATACGCTGATGAGTTTCTACCGCAGCGGCAGTTCGGCGGGTTTCGAGCAGGGCCTGGAGAAGGGCGTGGAGTTCATCCTCGCTCATCCGGAATTCGTTTTCAGGACGGAGACCGTACCCGCCGGGGTCAAACCAGGTGAGTCCTACCGCATCAGCGATCTCGAACTTGCCTCACGATTGTCGTTCTTCCTGTGGAGCAATGTTCCCGATGACGAACTGCTCACTCTCGCCGCCCAGGGGAAACTGCGAGACCCGTTAACGCTGGACCGTCAGGTGCGTCGCATGCTGACCGATCCGCGTTCGCACCAACTCGTGAGAAACTTCGCCGGTCAATGGCTTAACCTGCGCACGCTGCAGAGCCAGACACCCGAAGGAACCGTTTACCCCGATTTCGATGACAATCTCCGGCAGGCAATGCGCACGGAATCCGAAATGTTTTTCGAGAGCATTGTCCGTGAGGATCGCGGTCTGATGGAGTTGCTCACCGCCGATTACACCTTCGTCAACGAACGTCTTGCAGCACACTACCGCATTCCGAACATCTATGGGCCGCAGTTTCGGCGTGTCAGCCTGCAGGGAGACCTCGATGTCCGGAAAGGACTGCTGGGCAAGGGAAGCGTGCTGCTCGCCACATCCAATTCGGACCGGACCTCGCCGGTACTTCGTGGCAAGTGGGTGCTCGAAAATATTCTGGGCACGCATCCTCCCGATCCGCCTCCAAACGTTCCCGCGTTGAAACCTAATCCTGCGGTTGGGCCGCAGACGATGCGCCAGCGCATGGAAGAACATCGAGCGAATCCCGCATGCGCCAATTGCCATCGAATGATGGATCCTATCGGTTTTGCTCTCGAGAATTACGACGGCACGGGAAGATGGCGTAGCAAAGACGCCGGCCGCGCCGTGGACGCGGCCGGACAACTTGTGGACGGCACGCCGATCGATGGAGTCATCACGCTGAGGCAGGCTTTACTGAGTTACTCTCCTCAGTTCGCGAGGACAGTCACGGAAAAGCTATTGACGTACGCGCTCGGGAGGGGCGTTGAGTATGACGACATGCCGGTCGTGCGCTCGATCGTGCGCGAATCGGGAAAAAACAACTATCGATTCTCTGCGCTGATTACCGAGATTGTTCGTAGCGCGCCCTTCCAGATGAATCGCAAGCCCGCGACAACGTTGACGGCGGGTGCAGACGGAGGAACGAATCGTGTTCATCAGTAAGAAGCATATCGCCCGGCGCACGTTTCTTCGTGCGGGCGGCGTCACGCTGGCGTTGCCTTTGCTTGACTCGATGTTTCCAGCGCTTGTCCCTGCCGCAAAGGCGGAGGCCGCCCAGGGCGTGCCACGATTTGTCGGCATCTTTAATCCGCACGGTTGGGAACCCGCGCACTGGGAGCTTCCCGAAGGTCCTCTCGGTGAACTGCCTTTTATTCTGGCGCCGATCGCGCCGTGGAAGGACTCCGTCACCGTGATCAGTGGATTGGACGCCACGTCTTCGATGCCCGCGCCCGGCGAGACGGGTGGAGACCATTCGCGCTCCGCGGCAGTGTTCAGCGGCGTTCGTCCGAAGAAAACAGTCAGCGCCGATATTCATCTCGGGCAGACGATCGATCAGATCATCGCCGAGAAGAATGGACAGGATAGCCTGCTGCCATCGCTTCAGGTGAAGTGTGAAGATCAAAGCTCGCTGGCGACGTGCCCGTGGGGTTATAGCTGTGCGTACGTGAATTCGATTTCATGGGCAGGTCCGTCGAAGCCGCTACCTTTCGAAGCCAATCCACAGGTCGTTTTCGAAAGGCTGTTCGGCGATGGAGCAACGCCCGCCGAGCGCGCTGCTCGCAAACAATCTCGGGCGAGTCTGCTTGACGCGGTATCGACGGAGGTCGCGCGGCTCAACAAGTCGCTTCCTTCCACGGACCGCACACGGCTCGATGAATACCTCGACGACATCCGCGAAATCGAACGGCGATTGAGTAATGTCGTGAAGTCCGCTGAGCAGTCTCCAGACATTCAGGTGCCATTCGGCATTCCGGAGTCGTTCACCGAACACGTCAACCTTCTCTGGGACCTCCAGGCGCTGGCGTTCCGCGCGGACATCACACGAGTCTCGACTTTGATGTATGCGCACGACGTGAGCATGCGCGTCTATCCGGAGTCAGGAGTGACGAGCGGGAACCATCCCACGTCGCATCATGGAGGCCGGCCGGCAATGGTAGAGGCGTGGGCGCGCATCAATCGATTCCACGTGCAGTGCCTTGCGCCGTTTCTCTCAAAGCTTCAATCCACGCCGGACGGCGACGGCAGCCTGTTGGATCACACACTGATTTTCTGGGCGAGCAACATGTCTGACGGAAATCTGCACAGTCACAAGGCCGTGCCGAACATGTTTATCGGCGGAGCCGGCGGACGTCATAAGGGAGGTCGCCACATCGTGAGGTCGGGAACGACAGCGAATCTCTTATTGAAGACACTCCATCTCTTTGGCATCGACGAGAAATCCATAGGCGATAGTACGGAGCCGCTGTCATTGTGAGTCCTCTACCCAGGCACGTCATTCTCATCCTGCTCGCGCTCTTCTTTGGCGACTACTGTCTGGCTTCGCCAGGCAGCGATCTGGCCGACGCCGTGATGCGTCGAGATGCCACGGCTGTGAGAATGCTGCTTCGGCAGAACATGGACGTCAACGCAACGCAGGCCGACGGCACCACTGCATTGCATTGGGCCGCTCGCTGGGATGATCTCGACACCGCGACCAGCCTGATTCGCGCTGGGGCCCGCGTCCAGACACCGAACCGCAATGGCGCCACACCCATGTTTCTTGCAGCGATAAACGGAAGTGCCGCGATGATCCGCACATTACTGGATGCAGGCGTCGATGCCAACGTGCCGGTTCTTTTGCACGGAGAAACGGCTTTGATGGTGGCCGCGCGCACGGGAAAGCCGGAGGCTGTCCGAGCGCTGCTTGATCGCGGCGCCAGGGTCAACGCTGTCGAGGATCTTCGAGGAACAACTGCGCTGATGTGGGCGGCGGAGCAGGGCCAGTCGTCTGTCGTCCAAATGTTGCTCGAACGCGGCGCTGACGTTCGCGCGCAGTCGAAGTCCGAGCGAGCGCTTGGACGGAACGGCCTGGTTCTGGGGCGCCCTGGTCCAAACGGGCAACTGAACGGCGATCCCGTTGGCGGCCTCACCGCTCTTCACTTTGCCGCGCGTGAGGGAAACATGGATAGCGTCCGCCTGCTCGTGACTACCGGTGCGGACGTAAAGCAAGTGACTGCGGACGGCACCAGTCCGCTTGTCGTTGCGATTCAGAATGGCTTTTATGATATCGCGCGGTTCCTGTTAGACCGAGGCGCCGATCCGAATCAAGCGAACGCGAAAGGCTGGGCGCCTCTTTATCTCGCTGTTGCGAATCGCAATGCACTCACCACTGCAGTGCCGGCCCCGAGCAATGAAGGAGCCCTGGAGTTCATCAAGCTACTGCTCGAACGGGGAGTCGACACGAATGTACGCATTAAATCGCGACTGGAAGTGCACCAGGCAAACACGTCGTTGTGGCTTAAGGAGGCGGGCGCGACTCCTCTGCTACGCGCCGCTCTATGCGGTGACCTCACAGTGGTGCGACTGCTCCTCGATCATGGCGCGGACCCGCGTATTGCAACACTCGATAACACAACGCCGCTGATGGTTGCCTCCGGAGTGGGTTGGGCCGAGGGGTTCACATTTCAGTATTCGGAAGATGAGACGTTCGAACTCGTAAAGCTGCTGATGGAGAAAGGCGCCCGCGTTAATGACGCAAATGACGATGGAATTACGGCACTGCATGGCGCAGCCTACAAGGGGGCGAACAAAGTGGTGCAGTGGCTCGTGGATCACGGCGCGGATCTCGCGGCAAAGGACAAGGGCTCCGATTATGGATTCGGAGTGAGCACCGTTCGCATGACCCCTCTGAATTGGGCAGAAGGCGTGCCGATAGGCATGTCGTCGGCGATCTATCACGATGAGACGGTCGCGCTGATTGCCCGCCTCATGAAGCAGCGAGGTATTCCCGTCGTTTACAACTCTTTCCAGGGCAGGAAAGAGGGCGACGCCCCCATCATCGAAACGCCGAAGTAGTGGCCGGCGAAAACTCGGCAGAGCAACCTACTGAATAAAGTATTGCGACTCCCCGCTATTGAGTGCCGACGTAGTGTGTGGCGTCCCTTTCCTGGCAGATGAACTCGATCAATTCAGTATCAGGATAAATGCGCTGATCCAATTTGACCGTCCAAGGCCTGGTGTATGCCTTGGGATCGTCAACGGTGATCTCGATCTGTAAGTTTCCGAAGTTTGGCCGCCGAAAACGTTCCGTGACTTTGGCTTCGGAGGTCATGGGGCTGCCTCGAACATCAAGCCACATGTTGTCAATGAAGCCGGTTGTTTCCACGACCAGCGTGTCGCCCTCCCACTTTCCTACCGAATAGCCATACCACCAGGGTTCGGCATCCTTACCGGGCAACGGCCGTCCATCGGTGTAGATCTGTCGCAAACCGCTGTTTGCCTCGTAAACAATCAGAATCAGCCCCGGAGTCTGAACGATCTTGCGAGGCTGGGAGTGGGTGTGAAACTGCATGAACCCCATCGGAAGGCAGTGCGCATCCGGATTGTCCTTGCTGTTGTCCGCCATGCGCTTCTTCACGAGGTCCTCAGCCCAGGGCTGAAAGGGCAGACGGCCATCAGGAAAACCTGCGCCAACGTTGGAGAACGTTGCATTCGGTGGTCCCGCGTTTGCCGCTGCGGCCTGGCCGCGATTCGCCGGCGGAGGCGCATTGAAGTCTGCTCCACGGCCGCCGCGCTGGATGTTCGTATTGCGCCCATTGTCCCAAATTCCTGACAGGTCAGGCTTGCCATCCGCGGTTCTCGGAGTTGGAGCATTGAGGTCGGGTTTGCCATCCGCGGTTCTCGGAACTCCACGCGTTGGAAAGGCAGGCCATTGCGCTGCGATGGGTATTGATGCTGCTAAGAGCGCAACGAGCCCGACGATTGGCCTGTAACAGAAATAGCGGCGCCAGCGTCGGCGACTACCAACGATGACATTGTTGGCGACATTGGAACCTCGGGTGTCACATCTGTTTGCAACGTTGTTCATGCGCGCACATTCCTTTATGGCCAATGTATTTGTGCCGTTCCGTAAAAGCAAGCATAGCCAACCGCTACAGAGACGTATCATCGGAGTAGATATCGTCGAGGATCGTGTTGCCGATCATCGCGTTCACGCCCTCGACGGTGACGCCGGCATCTCCGGCGGATTTCACGATGTCTTTGCGATGAAGGAAATCTGCAAAGCTGGCGTGGTAAATGCTGTAGAAGATCTCACCTTCACGATCGGCCGAGTGGATGAATTGCCTCCAATCATCGAGTACTTCCTGGACGGTTACAGGGTCCTCGCCACAAAACCTCTCAATCTGCCTTCGGGAAACTGCGCGCGTCACTTCCGCGAGCACGTAGATGATGTTGAGTTTGGTGCGGGGAAAAGGCTTGGCTCTCATGCCCATGCGTTCCCAATGATCTTCGTAGTAGCCTTCCAGACCCTGAGGCAAATGGGTCGGCGTGAGATCCTGGTAAAACCCGTGCTCGATTGCCGGCAGAACGTTCCGTAGGTACATGAAATTGCAATCGCTCTTGCGGACAAGTTCGTTGATGAACACTTCCGCATCCACGCCACGAGCGGCGATCCGCGCCGCCAGGGCGGGTCTTTGCACCGCAGCATCCAGGTACGTTCGGATATCCGATTCGCTCTCTCTTCTAAACGTCGATAAATCAATCGTCGGGCGCTGAGTGCCTGCTGAGGCGACAAGCACCGTCGTTTCGCGGCGTGCCGTCAATACGAAGTAAATCCCGCGAGGCAGGTGCGGCGGCAGGCACAAGGTGTTCGTTCCAGATCGCCGAGCAGTAGCATCTACCTCATCCAGCGCGTCGACCAGAATGACCAACCGCTCCTGGTCGTTGAGTTTCGCAGCCGCTTCATCGAGGACGCGTTTCAAAAATGCGCCGTCCTGCCGCGAGTTCGCGGGAACGGACGGATACGGAAGGCCGAATCTGCCAACGATTTGAGCGGGCACGTTCTCCAAAAAATCTTCGGGACGATTGATTCCGAGGGCTCGGTTATTGAAATGCGCGACACAGCCCGTCCGTTTAACGAATTCGGCCGCGATCGCGCTCTTTCCGGCGCCGGGATCTCCTTGAACGAGAACATAGCCGCTGCGATTCGCGTTCAGAAACTGCTGGATCGCGTCAAAGATATAGTTCCGCCCGACGAAGCCTTCCGTCTTTTCGGCAATGATCGATTGAATTTCTTGCGGTATCGGCGGAGCGAGGCCGACGGCTCGCGCAATCGCATCTAACTGCGCGTGGAAGTCTTCGTAATATGGAACATGCTGAAGGTCTTCGATATAGTCCTTTCCCGCGTATGCCCCGATGTGGCCGATGGGCAACGGAAGGATCTGAAATCCAGAGTCGCTGGTCTTGCGTTGCCGCGCGATCTCCACCTCCTTGAGCACCCAATCTGAGGCGACGCTTGCCGCTGTTAGGACCACCAGGAAGTGGCTCGATTGTTCGAGCAATCCGCGAACCAGTTCTGCCTTCCAGTTCGATCCGGCCGGTATGCTTTCAGGGGCAATCCAAACTTTTGCTCCGCGGTCCTGCAGGGTCGCAGCCAGCCGATGCGCTAATTCAAAGTCTCGCGGATCGCGGATCGTATGCGAAATGAAGATGGTGGCTTTGTTGATCAAGCCGCACCTCTTGACGCGGGCGAGCTCCGCATTGCTCGCAGTAAATCGGCACGCGTGTGCTCAGGAAATGAGGGGAGCGTCGATAGCTCAAACCAGAGATCCGGAAGTTCCGCAGGATATGACCGGCTGAGCCAGTCGCAAGCGAGGATTGTGCACCACCAGGCGGTATCGGAATCCCGTTGCAGCATGCGGTCGATCCAGTCCACGATAAGACGTCGGTCATCTCTTTCCAGTACAACCTCCGTCGAGTGATCGACCCACCAGCTGAATGGCATTTCGGAGAGGAAGGCCAGATCCCATTCATCCAGCCTCGTTAGGCCTTCGCGTTCGTAATGTCGCATTAGAAGTTCACGAACCCGACTACGCATTGCCGGATGCGAGCACTCGACGTAGACGCGAGCGGCATCCGAGTGTTTAAGCGTAGAGGGAACGCCAGGCGATTTGTCGAGCAGGCGGACGAACGCGTCAAGCACACCAGGCGATGCGCCCCGTCCCTGGTGTCTGAGGCTTGCAATCATCAAAGACACCAGCCGGTCGATTTCGGGAATGCCCGGTGCTGGTTGTTTATTGCGCGTGCGATCAAGCCATTTAGAAATTGTCGATGCTGCCAGATCAGCATCGATTGGATACTTCGGCAAGTTCTCCATGAACTGGTCGAACACCCAGCCATGCAGCACGTCGAGTGCTTTATCCAGGGCAAGCTCTTGCACCGCGCGCCGGTCCTCTCCAACGATGTCAGAGCTTACTTTGAGAATTTCGCTGAACACCTGATGACGGATGTCCTCGTTTCTAACCATGGGCATGGAAGCGGCCCAATTGATGACTCTTGTGAACTGCACTCGCGCCGATCGGATCCCAAGCGCGAGTTCTGCTTCCAGAAACATTGGGAAGTAGTTGATGGCGAGTGGATGTTCGGCAAACTTGTCGAGTTCATCCCACAGCGCCTGTAGGCCGGCGTCGCAAACTTGTTGCAAAGGGGTGCCGGTTAGCTCGGATGCGGCCTCCATTAGTGGAGGTCTGGCGCTCCATTCGAATGAACGAATCCTTTCATCGAACACTTCCACAATCGGCGGCGAAAGTTGAATCCAAATGCGCTTGTAGAGCCCACACAGTTCGACGAAGAGCGCACTGTGCTGAGCTTCCGCTGTGTCGAACTGCGATATCAGCGATTCGGCCGCCTCGTCAATCACGCTCTTCTCTCCAGCATCCACTGCAGCCTCTGCAACAGCCCTGAGAAATCGCGATCGCCCGAGCGGGTCTTCAACTTCCCGACAAAGTTTCAGACCCAGGCGTCGGTCCCCGCCAATCGCCAGTACGCTTTGAAATAGTTCTGCCTCGGA
>Ga0207641_10004756_pt1 | contig 11704 bp, 12 predicted proteins | sample KBSSwiS62_FD_184306 | JGI IMG/M metagenome (GOLD analysis project Ga0207641, IMG submission 184306) | Switchgrass rhizosphere microbial communities from Kellogg Biological Station, Michigan, USA - KBS Switchgrass S6-2 (SPAdes) (version 2) | ecosystem: Host-associated > Plants > Roots >... | reverse complement strand
TCGTGCACCGCCTGGGTCTCGCCGGTCGAGATCGTCCGCCGGAAGATCCGTGTATCACCTGAGAGCGTGAAGTAGATCTCGTCGCTCGAGCTGCCCACCGCGAGACCGGAGGCCTGGTCCGTGCCGTTCCGCATACCCCCCGCTGGTATGTTCGGCGCAGCGACCCCGCACACTCGACGGAGGGAGGCGCGATGCTCACGGCGGTTCGGCTCGGCGGGTACGTCGGTGTCCTCGGCGTGGTCTTCGGGGCCGCGTGGGGCGGCGGCGCGCTGCTGCAGGAGGACCTCGCCGCGCTCCCCGTGCCCCTGGCCGAGCACAGCGTCGCGGACGCCGTCCGGGAGGCCGCAGCGGAGCGGGTCTCCGCGCCCGCCCCGCCGGCGGCGACCGTGACGGACGGGCTGTCCGCCTCCGCCGACGGCTACACGCTCACCGCCGCGACCAGCACCTTCACCGCGAACCGCACGGCGGACCTGACCCTGCGCCTGACCGGGCCGGACGGGCAGCCCGTCGCCGCCTACACCGGTCGACCGGACGGCTCCGAGCTGCGCCTGCTCGTCATCCGCCGGGACGGGGTGGGCCTGCAGATCCTCTATCCGGAGCGCACCGACGACGGCGCCTGGACCACCCCGCTGCGGCTGGCGGGCGCGGGGGCCTGGCGGGCGATCGTCGAGTTCACCCCCGGCGGTGCCGCGCCGCTCACCCTCGGCACGGACCTCTCCGTGCCCGGCGACTTCCGGCCCACGGACCCCGCCCCCAGCCGGGCGGCCGAGGTGGACGGCTACCAGGTCCGCCTCGACGGGGACCTGCGCCCGGGCACCGAGTCCGCGATCTTCGCCACCGTCAGCCGGGGCGGGCGCGGGGTCACCGACCTGGAGGCCCAGCGCGGGACGTTCGGCGAGATCGTCGCGATGCGGGCCGGTGACTGCGCGATGGTGCCGGTCACGGCACAGACGCGGGCCGAGCCCATCGACCACTCCGGCCCGGGCATCGCGTTCACCACGGTCGTGCCCACGGACGGGGTCTACACGCTCTACCTGCGCTTTCACCACAACGGGGCGGACCATCTCGCGACCTTCACCGTACCGACGTTCGGGCTGGGGACCGGCCCGGCCGGGGTGAGCCGATGAGTGCGCCGACCACGCCCGAGGACCTGCGGATCGAGCTCGCGATCGGCGGGATGACCTGCGCCGCCTGCGCCAACCGCATCGAGCGCAAGCTGAACAAGATGGCGGGCGTGTCCGCCTCGGTGAACTACGCCACCGAGAAGGCGACCGTCACCTACTCCCCCGAGATCGCCCCGGACGCGCTCGTGGCCACGGTCGAGGCCGCCGGCTACACCGCCCGGCTCCCGCAGCCCCCGACCCCGGAGGGCCCCGACGAGCAGCCGGACCCCGCCGCAGCCCACGTGCGCGACCTGCGGAACCGGCTGCTGCTGAGCGCCTCGCTCGCGGTGCCGGTGGTCGTGCTCGCGATGGTCCCCGCCTGGCAGTTCACCTACTGGCAGTGGATCTCGCTGGCCCTGGCCGCGCCCGTCGTGGTCTGGGGGGCGCTGCCCTTCCACCGCTCGGCCTGGACGAACCTGCGCCACGGCGCCGCCACCATGGACACGCTGGTGTCGATGGGCACCCTCGCGGCGCTGCTCTGGTCGGTCTACGCGCTGCTCTGGGGCGGCGCGGGCACCCCCGGGCTGACCCACCCGTTCACGCTGACGATCCAGCGCGGCGGCGGCACGGACGCGATCTACCTCGAGGTCGCGGCGGGCGTCACCGTGTTCATCCTGGCGGGCCGGTACTTCGAGGCGCGCGCCAAGCGCGTCGCGGGCGCGGCCCTGCGCGCGCTGCTCGAGCTGGGCGCCAAGGACGTGGCGGTGCTGCGCGGGAGCACCGAGCAGCGGATCCCGATCGACCGGCTCGCCGTCGGGGACCGGTTCGTCGTGCGACCGGGGGAGAAGGTCGCGACCGACGGGGAGGTGATCGAGGGCACCTCGGCGGTGGACGTCTCGATGATCACCGGCGAGTCCGTGCCCGCCGAGGTCTCTCTCGGCTCCGCCGTGGTCGGCGGCTGCGTGAACGAGGGCGGGCGGCTGCTGGTCCGGGCCACCCGCGTCGGCTCGGACACCCAGCTCGCGCGGATGGCGCAGCTGGTCGAGGAGGCGCAGAGCGGCAAGGCCGCGGTCCAGCGGCTCGCGGACCGGGTGTCCGGCGTGTTCGTACCGATCGTGATCGCGCTGGCCGTGGGCACGCTCGGGTTCTGGCTGGGCGGCGGCTCCGGCGTGGCGTCCGCGTTCACCGCCGCCGTCGCGGTGCTGATCATCGCGTGCCCGTGCGCGCTCGGCCTGGCCACGCCCACCGCGCTGCTGGTCGGGACCGGGCGCGGCGCGCAGCTCGGCGTGCTGATCAAGGGCCCCGAGGTGCTGGAGTCCACGCGCAAGGTGGACACCGTCGTGCTGGACAAGACCGGCACCGTCACGACGGGCCGGATGCGGCTGCTGGACGTGCACGTGGCCGGGCGCGAGTCGCCCGACCAGGTGCTGCGGCTCGCCGCCGCCGTCGAGGACGCCTCCGAGCACCCGGTCGCCCGCGCGATCGCCGCCGCGGGCCGCGAACGGTTCGGCGGCCTGCCCGGCGCGTCGGACTTCGAGAACCGCCCCGGGCTCGGGGTGCAGGCTGTGGTCGCCGAGCTCGCGCAGCTCCCGGGCCTGCCCGCGCCCGCCCGGCCGGCGGCCGGGGCCGCACCGGTCACGCCGTCGGGTGGGACGGGCCGGGTCGTCGCGCACGCCGTGCTGGTCGGGCGGCCCGCGCTGCTCGCCGAGTACGGCATCGAGCTCCCGCCGCAGCTCGCGCGGGCCAAGGAGGAGGCCGAGGCCGCCGGGCGCACCGCGGTCTGCGTGAGCTGGGACGGCTGGGCGCGCGGCGTGCTCGTCGTCGCGGACACCGTGAAGCCCACCAGCGCGGACGCCGTCGCGCGCCTGCGCGAGCTCGGCCTGACCCCCGTGCTCCTGACCGGGGACAACGAGGCCGCGGCCCGGGCCGTCGCCGCCGAGGTGGGGATCGACGAGGTCCGCGCCGAGGTGCTGCCCGAGGAGAAGGTGGCCGTGGTCCGGGCGTTGCAGGCCGAGGGCCGCAGCGTCGCCATGGTCGGGGACGGGGTGAACGACGCCGCCGCCCTCGCCACCGCGGACCTCGGGCTGGCCATGGGCACCGGCACGGACGCGGCGATCGAGGCGAGCGACCTCACGCTCGTCCGCGGCGACCTGCTCGCCGCGGTGGACGCGATCCGGCTGGCCCGCCGCACGCTCGGCACGATCCGCGGGAACCTGTTCTGGGCCTTCGCCTACAACGTCGCCGCCCTGCCGCTCGCCGCCGCCGGGCTGCTCAACCCCATGATCGCGGGCGCGGCCATGGCGTTCAGCTCGGTCTTCGTGGTGGCGAACAGCCTGCGGCTGCGCGGCTTCCGCAGCGCGGTCCCCGAGGCGCACGTCCCGCCGGCGGGCGCGGGTGTGCACAGTGCTCGCACGCGTCGTCACACATTCGGGCCTACCGACGCGTAAAGTGACCTCGCACGAGCACGGCGAGGGGAGCACGATGAGCGAGGCGGCATCGGCGGCGTCCGGATCGGTCGGATCGGTCCAGACCCCTGCGCGGGGTGCCCGGCTCTCCCGCAGCGCGCGGCGGGCGCAGCTGCTCGTCGCGGCGCGGGACGTGTTCGCGGCGCAGGGCTACCACGCCGCGGCGATGGACGACATCGCCGAGAAGGCCGGGGTCAGCAAGCCGGTGCTCTACCAGCACTTCCCCGGCAAGCTCGAGCTGTACCGGGCGCTGTTGACCACCTACGCGGACGAGCTGGTGGCGAGCGTGCAGAAGGCGATCGAGCAGACCCACGACAACCGCGAGCGCGTGCACGCTGCCGTCGCGGCCTACTTCGACTTCGTGGCGGGCGAGGGCCAGGCGTACCGGCTGGTGTTCGAGTCGGACCTGCGCGGCGAGCCCGAGGCGTCCGCGCTGGTGGACGGCGCGCTCACCAGCTGCATCGACGCCGTGGCCGCGGTGGTCACCGAGGACGCGGGGCTCGACGCCCAGCGGGCCCGCCTGCTCGCCGTCGGGTTGGTGGGGTTGTCGCAGGTCACCGCCCAGTACTGGCTGGACTCGGACCAGCAGATTCCCCGGGACGAGGCCGTCGGCCTGATGTCCGCGCTGGCGTGGAAGGGCCTGGCGGGCTTCCCGCTCGTGCACGAGTGACCCGGCCGCCCCGAGAGCCCTGGGGCGGCCGAGAGCTCAGTGCGCCCCGACCGGCGCGTCCAGCAGCGCCGCGATCCGGTTCGCGACGCCGTCGGTGCGTTCCAAGGGAAGCATGTGACCGGCGTCGCGGAACAGGGTCAACCTCGCCTGGGGCAGCCCCTCCCGGATCCGCCGGGCGTAGCGGACGGGCGTGAGCCGGTCCCGGGTGCAGGCCATGACGTGCACCGGGACCTGGGCGTACGCGGCGAGCGCGGTCTGCTCGATGACGGCGGCGAGGTCGTCCGCGAGCTGCTCGATCGTCATGGTCGCGGTGTCGACCGCGGCGGACCGGCCGTGCCCGCGGTGGTCGTAGCGCACCACGCGACACCCCGGCAGCCGGTCGACGACACCGGCCCAGCAGGTCTCGTCGAGCGTCCAGCCGTGCACCAGGACCACGGTGGTGTCCGACGCCGGCCCGGTCACCACCCCGTGCAGCTCGACTCCGTCCGCGGCTCTCATACGAGGTACGCCTTCCGCCAGAGCAGCTCCGACGGCCCGCCGACCAGCCCCTGGTCGCGGAGGAACCGCACGCACTTCTCCGCGAACCAGCGCAGCGACTCCTGCCAGTGCGGATTGGCGAGCGCGGCCTTGCGCCCGACGCGGGGATCGATACCGACGGCGACGTAGACGTCCGGGTGGACGAGGTTGCGCGCGACCACGAACGCGATGCGCGCCAACACGTACCGGGCGAGCTCCCGCTCCGCGCGGCCGGCGTGCGGCATGATCCGCGCCAGCTCCTCGCGGGCGTAGCGGACGTGCCGGGCCTCCTCGGTCACGTGGATCGTGTTGACCCTGCGGGTCAGCGGCTGGACGGTCTCGTCCCGCATCGACTCGCGCTGGAAGCGGTCCAGGATCTCCTCGACGAACAGCGCCCCGCCGAACATCGCGGGCCCCGATCCGACGGTCTTGAAGAACCGCCCGAGGTTGTGCGTGAGGCCGGTCGGCGCGTAGTCCGGCACGCCGTAGCGGTCGGTCATCTTCGCGAACATGACCGAGTGCCTGCACTCGTCGGCGATCTCGGTGAGCGCGTACTGGATGTGCGCCTGGCGCGGGTCGCGGTCGTAGGCGTAGCGCAGCAGCATCTGCATCAGGATGATCTCGAACCAGAGTCCGATGCGGGCCACGCTGCAGACCTCGTGGACGGTCAGCGTGCGGCGCTGCTCGTCGGTCAGCCCGTCCCACAGCGCCGTCCCGTACAACGACGACCGGTGCGCCGGGAGCCCCCACAGCCCGTCGACGAGCGGGGCGTCCCAGTCGACGTCGACGTGCGGCTCGTAGGACTTCTCCACCGAGGACTTGATCAGCCGCGTGGCCGTGGCCTCGCGGTCGCCGATCCTGGCGTTCATCGCGGTCATCGCGTGCCTCCCGAGAGCCGGTGGACCAGGCCCTTGGCGATCGTCGAGCCGTCGAACCCGCCGCGGGCGACCTGCCTGCGCATCCGCGAGGAGACCCCGCGGGCCACGAGCCCCGGCAGGCGCCTGCCCGCCCACAGCTCGACCTGGCCCCGGCGGGTGCCGGCGGTGTCCCGACGCGGACGGCGGGCGGCGAGCTCGCGCAGCACGGTCCCGACGATGTCGTCGACCTCCTCGGCGCGCACCTGCCCCTCCAGGCTGAGCCCGACCTCCTCGCCCGCGGCGTGGATCCCGGTCCGGACGTAGCCGGGGTACACGGTCGTGACGTGCAGCGCCGTGCCGAACTCCAGCCGCAGGGCGTCCGCGTACGCCGTCATGCCGCGCTTGGCGACGCTGTACGCCGACACGAACGGCAGGGACACGTAGGCGAGCTCGCTGGACACGAACACCACGCGCCCCTTGTCGGGACCACGTCCAGGGTCGATTCCGCGGGCTCCGTCTCGGTCCGTCAGCGCGGGCAGGGCGGCCGCCGTGACCCGCCACGCGCCGAGCAGGTTGGTGTCGATGACCTTCAGCGCGTCCGGCTCGAGGGGGCCGCCTGCGTCGTTCGGGATGCCGATCCCCGCGTAGTGCACGAGGGCGTCCAGCCCGCCGAGGGATCCGACCGCCTCCGCCACGGCCCGATCCACCGCCTCGCCGTCCGTGACGTCGCAGTCGACATCGGCACCGCGGAGGTCGAGCCCGACGACCCGGGCCCCCTGCGCGCGCAGCCGCGCCACCGTGGGTGCCCCGAAGCCCCCGGCGGCGCCGGTCACCAGGATCCGGGACCCAGCGGGAACCGTTCGATCGGACACGGTCTGCTCCTCCCCGTCGGGACGCTTGTTGTTACCGCTGGTAACTGTTACCTCTGGTAACGTGCCGCACGCCGATCGAGCTGTCAAGGGGAACGCCCGGAACGACCGACGGGCGGCCCGTCGCGCCGAGATGGTCGAGGCGGCGATGGCCGCGGTCCGCACGCACGGCGCGGGGGTGTCGGTCGCCGAGATGGCGGCGAGCGCCGGGATCACCAAACCCGTGCTCTACCGGCACTTCGCGGACCGGGCGGAGCTGCAGCGGGCCGTCGGCCGACGGGCGGCCGAGGACCTCATGGCGAAGATGGCGCCCGCGCTGGCCGGGGGCCTCGCGCCCCGGGACCAGATCGCGGCGATCGTGGACGCCTTCCTGGCCGGCATCGAGGACGAGCCCGAGCTCTGGCGGTTCGTGGTGCACAACCCGGCGCCGGAGGCGGGCGCGGAGGTCGCGGACGACGTCCGCGGGCAGATCGCGACGCTGCTCGCGCAGCTCATCGGTACCCGGCTGCGGAACGCCGGGCAGGACTCCGGTGGCGCCGAGGCGTACGCGTACGGCCTGGTCGGGATGGTCGAGAGCGCGGGCGACTGGTGGCTCGAGCGGCGCACGATGAGCCGCGCCGACCTGACCGGCTACCTCACCACGCTGATCTGGAACGGGGCGTTCGGCGTGCTCGGCACGCCGGAGCAGGCCCCGGTACTGCGAAGGGTCCCCGGCGAGCCGCCGAGGTGAACCTCGGGGCGATCCGGGACTCCCCGAACCGCCCCGAGGTTCCGCGCGGGCTTCAGCTGCCGAAACCGACCTTCGACGCCGAGGAGGGCGCGATCTCGACGTAGGAGATGCGGACGGCGGGGACCAGGTACCTCCGACCCTTCTCGTCCACGAGCGAGAGCGTGCCGTCGCCGGACTTCAGCGCCGCGGAGACGAGCTTCTCGACCTCCTCGGCCGTCTGGTCGCTGGACACCACGAGCTCCCGCGGGCTCTCCGCGATGCCGATCTTGACCTCCACCGGGGGACCTCCAGGTGCGTACGTGCGGGTGGATACCGGCGCCCAGGCTAGTCCAGACCCCGGGTGGCCCAGGGCCCAGTCCGCCAGGGGCGAAACCTCAGTTCAGGCCCAGCGCCGCCATACGCTTGCCGTGGTTGCTCTGCAGCCGCTTGATCAGGGCCGCGATCCCGGCGATGTCCCCGGACCCCCGCACGATGAAGTCCGCCAGCTCGTCCCGCTCGGCGACCACGTGCTGGGCCTGGGTGACCGCCTCCCCCAGTAGCCGACGACCCCAGAGCGCGAGCCGGTCCCGCACCTGCCGGTTCGCGGCGCAGGCGGCGTGCACCTCGCGCTCGGCGAAGGCGGAGTGCCCGGTGTCCGCGAGGACGGTGCGGACGAGCTCGCCGGTCGGCCCGTCCACCCAGCCGGCCACCTCGCGGTAGAAGTCCGCCGCGAGCCCGTCCCCGACGTAGGCCTTGACCAGGGACTCCAGCCAGGTCCGGGGCCGGGTGGTGGCGTGGTAGGCGTCCAGCACCGCGACGAACGGGCCCATCGCCTCCTCGACCCCGACGTCCAGGCCCGCCAGGTGCTCCTTGAGCAGCGTGAAGTGGCCCATCTCGGCGGCCGCCATGCTCGACAGCGCCGCGCGTCCGCCCAGCGTGGGCGCGGTGCGCGCGTCCTCGGCGAGCCGGTCGAAGGCGGAGAGCTCGCCGTAGGCCAGCACCCCCAACAGGTCGACGATCGCCCTACGGCTCGCGTCGCCGGGGTCCGCGCCGCGCTCGTGCTCCGCCATGGTCGCCAACCCTAGTCGGCCGGTCGCCCCACGGCCCGGGGGCGGGGCGGCGCAGGTCACCGTGCCTGTGTGGGAGGGGCGGGGGTATCATGGGCCTCGCGCGTAGCGACCGGCCATCCGGACCGCCGCGCGGACCTACCTGCGACACCGCCGGGTAACGGGTCGAGGCGCCACCGGGCGCGCGACTCACCGGTGTGCACACGACCTGGTGCGTACAGCGCCTCGGACGGCTCTCCCACCCGGGCTTCCCCAGCCGGTGGTCGACGAGCCGGGCGCCTGGCTCCTGTACGCGGAGAGAGGCGACACCCATCTTGTCCGAGAACTTGTCCGAGAACTCCGTCGAAACCCCCGAACCCGCCGAGACGGTGGACCCCGCGGCCACCGAGGAGGCGCACCCGCTGCAGGCGGGCGCACCCGTCAAGGCCGAGTCCCCCACGTTCGCCGAGCTCGGCGTCCGTCCCGAGATCGTGCAGGCGCTGGCCGAGGCGGGCATCGAGCGCACGTTCGCCATCCAGGAGCTCACGCTCCCGCTCGCGCTGGCGGGCGAGGACGTCATCGGCCAGGCCCGCACCGGCACCGGCAAGACGCTGGGCTTCGGCGTCCCGCTGCTGCAGCGGGTCACCCCGCCGTCCGAGCGCGCCGCCGCGACCGCCGAGGGCGAGACCGCGGACCGCGGCAAGGACGTCCCCCAGGCGCTCGTCGTGGTCCCCACCCGCGAGCTCTGCGTGCAGGTCGCCCAGGACATCGCGGACGCGGGCAAGCACCTCGGCGTCCGCGTCACCGCGATCTACGGCGGGCGCGCCTACGAGCCGCAGCTGGAGGCCCTGCGCAAGGGCGTGGACATCGTCGTGGGCACCCCGGGCCGGCTCCTCGACCTCGCCGAGCAGCGCCACCTCGTGCTGGGCAGGGTCAAGGCCCTGGTCCTCGACGAGGCGGACGAGATGCTCGACCTCGGCTTCCTGCCGGACGTCGAGCGCATCATGCGGATGCTCCCCGAGGAGCGCCACACGATGCTGTTCTCGGCCACCATGCCGGGCCCGATCATCGCGCTGTCCCGCGCCTTCCTGAACCGGCCCACACACATCAGGGCCGAGGAGCCGGACCAGAGCTCGATCCACGAGCGCACCAGGCAGTTCGTCTACCGCGCCCACGCGATGGACAAGGTCGAGCTGGTCACCCGGGTGCTGCAGGCCCGCGAGCGCGGCCTGACCATGATCTTCGCCCGCACCAAGCGCACCGTGCAGCGGGTGGCGGACGACCTCGCCGAGCGCGGGTTCGCCGCCGCGGCCGTGCACGGCGACCTGGGCCAGGGCGCGCGCGAGCAGGCGCTGCGCGCGTTCCGCTCCGGCAAGGTGGACGTGCTGGTCGCCACGGACGTCGCGGCCCGCGGCATCGACGTCACGGACGTCACGCACGTCATCAACTACCAGTGCCCCGAGGACTCCAAGACCTACGTGCACCGGATCGGCCGCACCGGCCGGGCGGGCAAGGAGGGCGTGGCGGTCACCCTCGTCGACTGGGACGAGATGCCGCGCTGGAAGATGGTGGCCGAGGACCTGGGTCTGGCCATCACCGAGCCCGTAGAGACGTACTCGACCAGCGACCACCTCTACACCGACCTGGACGTCCCCACCGACGCCACCGGCAGGTTGCCGCTCGCCAAGCGCACGCGCGCGGGGCTGGACGCCGAGTACGTGGACACCGAGGGCGATCACCAGGCCCGCAGCAAGCGCAAGGACCGAGACGACCGACCCGCGCGCAAGCGCCGCTCCCGCACCCGCAGCCGCGCCGGGGTGCCGGTCGCGGGTCCCGCGGGGGCCAAGCCCGCCGAGGCCACCGGATCGGACGAGGGGCCCGGCGAGGCCGCTCCGACCACCGGTCCCGAGGCGGAGGCCGCGGGCGAGGGTGGGACCGCGCCGCGGCGCCGCCGTCGCCGGGGTGGGCGCCGTCGTTCGGGCGCCGGTGCGGACACCGAGCCGGACGCCGCCGCCTCCTAGCCGGTCTGTAGTTTCGGCCGGGTGCTGCGCGCCCGAGACCTCCCGGAACGCCGTCGCCGCAGAGACCTCGTGGCGGCGGCGTTCCTCGTTCTGGTGGTGGTCGCGGCCGCGGTGGTCTACGGCGTGACCAGCCCCGCCGCGCGCACCGAGTCCGTCACGGCGGCGGCCGCCGGCGTCGCGCCCCCCGCCCCCACCGTCGTCCCGGCCGGATTCGCGGAGGCCTGGCGGGCGCCCAGCGGGGCGGCGTCGGTGCCCGTGGTCTCGGGCCCGGGCGTCGTGACGGCGGACGGGGACACCGTGGTCGGGCGGGACGCGGCGACCGGGGCGGAGCGGTGGAGCTACCGCCGCGACCGGCCGCTGTGCAGCGTCGGCGAGGGGTTCGGGCAGGTCCTCGCGCTGTACTCGTCGGCCGACGGGAGATGGTGCAGCGAGCTGAGCGCTCTGGACCCCGACAAGGGCACCCGCGGGCCCGCGTCGAACCCGGACACCGGGACGGGCGCGCGCCTGCAGTCCTCCGGCAGCGTGGTGCTCGCCGGCGGCGCGGACTACCTGGAGACGCTCCGGTCGGACCTCGTCACGACCCTGCAGTACGGCGCGGTCGTCGCCCCCGCCCAGCCCGGGCGCCAGCCCCGAACGGGCTGTACGTACACGTCCACGGCGCTCGCCGCGGGGCGCCTCGGCGTGGTCGAGCGCTGCCCGACCGACCAGGCGGACCGGCTGACCGTCCTGCGCCCGGACGGGGCGGGGGACGCGGACACCCCGACCGTCGAGTTCTCCGCGCAGCTGCCCACCCGCGGGGCGCAGCTGCTCGCGGTGTCGGTGGACCGCGAGGCCGTCGTGCTGCCCGGGCCTCCTGAGCTGCAGATCCTCGACCGGCAGGGGCTGCAGGTCGGGCTGATCGGGCTGGACGTGCCGGAGTCCGAGGTCGCGCCGCCCGCCGACCGGGTGCCGCGCACCGCGTCGGACACGAACCGCGTGTACTGGTGGAGCGGCTCCCAGACGATCGCGCTGGACCGGACCGGCCTCGCGCCGCTGTGGACCGTGCGGGGCACCCTCGGTCCCGGTGCGGCCTACGCGGGCTCGTGGCTGGTCCCGGTGCCGGCGGGGATCGCGGTCGTCGATCCGGCGCGGGGGACGGTGCGCCGCACGATCCCCGTGGACCGCGGAGGGTACGCGGGCGAGATCGCGATGGGGGTGCAGGGGGACGTGCTGGTGGAGCAGCGGGGCGGCGAGGTCGTGGCGCTGCGGCCGACGCAGTGATCGCACGTTTCGTGCGCACGGCGTGGGTCAGAACAACCAGTATCCGAGCAGCACCGCAGCGGTGATCGCGATCACGAGCCAGGCCGCCAGGGCACCGGGGCGCCCGGCGCGGCGGTCCGCCACCAGCTGCGCGACGACGGCGACGAGCGCCGCGGTCCCGTGCCCCAGCAGCATCCCGACCCCGGGCC
>Ga0207641_10004746_pt1 | contig 11717 bp, 10 predicted proteins | sample KBSSwiS62_FD_184306 | JGI IMG/M metagenome (GOLD analysis project Ga0207641, IMG submission 184306) | Switchgrass rhizosphere microbial communities from Kellogg Biological Station, Michigan, USA - KBS Switchgrass S6-2 (SPAdes) (version 2) | ecosystem: Host-associated > Plants > Roots >... | reverse complement strand
CGGATGACGTCGATTCGGATGCCGCGGTGTTCGACAGCGGCATCCGAATCGACGTCATCCGCGCCATGTAAGGCGCGATCAGACGCGGCAGCCAGCCTGGCACTCTGAGGGGCGCAGGCGACCCTGTGTATTCCGCGATGGTTTGGACGATCTCGGTCATGCTCGCTGCGCGATCGTCCACGATATCGTAGACACCGCCGGCGGGAGCCCGGTCAAGCGCCAGCAGCGTCGCGCTGACGGCGTCCGCCACGTGGATCAGCGGCAGTTGGCCGGCGTCGCCGCGGACGATTGGCAGCCTCCGCTTTCGCACCATCTCGATCATGGTAACGGTGGACGGCGTCTCGAGGCCGTAGAACAAGCCGTACCGAAGGATGACACCTTCGATCGAGCCGCGCCGGGTCGCGTCCAGCACCTGGCGCTCCATCGATTGAACGGCAGCCGCCGCGTCGTCGATGGGTGCGGGCACGACCGGTCCCCGAGCCGACAGCATGGCAAACGAGCCGACGACGAATCGCGGCGTGCCGACGTGGGTGGCGGCTTCGAGGAGATGGCGTGTGCCGTCGATCCGCAGCCGGTTGGTCGCCTCGAGATCGCTCGGGCGACGCGGCCCGCCTTTCGGCAGCGCGGTCAATTGATGAACGATGTGTGTCGGACGAGCGGCCTCGACCGCCGCGATCAGGGCCTCGCGATTCAAAGCGTCGGCAACAGCCACGGAGGCACCTGAGGCTAGCAGTTCGTCGCGCTTGCTCGAGGACCGGGTCAAGGCCGTGACCTCATGTCCGGCCGCGACGAGAGCTCGCACGAGGGGAATGCCGATGGTGCCTGATCCACCCGCAACAAAAACTTTCATGACACGTGTGTCCTTTCCCTTGCTAAACCGATCGCCAGGACCGATCCGACCGCCTCAGTCAGCGCGAGCAGCACCGCTGTCGTTGCGAACAGCGTCCGCCACTGTTGCGCGACGTGGGAGACATGATCGGGACTGGCAAGCAGGAAGTGATTCACCACGCCGAAGACCAGCGACGCGGCCATCGTGATCGCGATCACCCAATTGCCGATTCGCCACGCCAGCCGGGTCAGCGCCAATCCCAGGATTGGTCCTGCCAGGATGACGATGTACACGAACAGGTTCGCGGCAGGTGAGAGCGGCACGTCGGCGCCGGCATGGGCCGCGCCGTGGACGAATGAGATGGCTAGATGCAACAGGACCGCCGCCGTCAGCCAGCGGCTCGAGGGACTGAAGGTTCCGCCCATGCTTATGAGACGAGCGGGGAGGCCCAAACGTGACAACGCGAAGACGAACAGTGGCCGACGCTTGACACATTCCCATATGGGAATGTATAGATCAGGACGTGCCCCGCGCCTTGACGACATCGGATCCGTTCAACGCCATTGCGGAACCCCGTCGCCGACACATCCTCGAGTTCATCGCCGCCGGTGAACGGTCGGTCGGCGAAATCGCCGAGGCACTCGAGCTGGGGCAGCCGTCGGTCTCAAAGCACCTGAACGTGCTCCGGAATGTCGACCTCGTCACCGTGAGGCGCGACGGCCGGCGGATCCTGTATCGAGCGAACGCACAGACGCTCAAAACAATTCACGACTGGTCCGGCATGTTTGCCCAGCATTGGCGCGGGCAACTTCGGCGCATCAAAGCGCATGCGGAGGAGAAACGATGACTACCACAGCACCTGTCGCAGAGCTTCAGACGTTCACTATCACCGAAGACATCACCGTGCGCGCATCGCTCGAGCAGACATTTCAATCGCTCGTGGCGCAGATGGGCCGGCTCAACGAAACACCGGACGGCTCTCCGCTGCCGATGATTCTGGAAACGCACCCTGGTGGCCGCTGGTATCGCGACCTTGGCGGCGACAACGGGCACCTCTGGGGCTTCGTTCAGAGCATCAAGCGGCCGGTGCTCCTGGAAATCTGGGGCCCGTTGTTCATGTCGACGGCCGCCACGTCGAACCTGCTGTACCGGTTGAGCGAAACACCCGAAGGCACGCTGATCAAGTTCACGCACACGCTGGCGGGGCCGTTCCCCGAAGAGCATCGGCCCCGGCTCGGATCGGGATGGGCGGCGCTGCACGAGCGCGTCCGCAAGGCTGCCGAAGACGCGGCGCGGTAGGAGGATTTCGATGAGGATGATTGACGGACTGCTCGCAGAGCTCGAACAGGAAGCTGAAACGACGCGTCGTGTGCTCGAGCGGATCCCGCAGGCGCACCTGACGTGGAAGCCGCACCCCAAATCGATGTCGCTCGGCCAGCTCGCGCTGCATGTCGCCACCGTGCCCGGCATGGTCGCGGAGCTGGCGGCGTTGGATACGATTCCCGAGCCGCCAGCCTTCGTGCAGCCCGAGGCCGCCACCGCGTCGGAACTGGTGCCGTCGCTGACAGAGAGCGTCGCCAAGGCAAAACGAGCACTTGGCGGATTCGACGATGCGAGGATGGGCGCGATCTGGCGGCTGCAGAGCGGCGGCCGCGAGATCATGGCGATGCCGCGCGTCGCGTTCGTTCGCGCCATCATGTTGAACCATTGGTACCACCACCGCGGCCAGCTGCTCGTCTATCTGCGGCTGCTCAATCAGTCTGTGCCGTCGGTATACGGTCCGACCGCTGACGAAAACCCGTTCGCGGCGTAGAGCTCTCGCAGGCACTGGCTCTTCGTCGCGATGAAGAGCACTGGCGCCGCGCAGGCGTGCTCTCCTACAATTCGATTCGAGGAGAACACCATGAGCGCAGCGCGAGCGTCCCTGTCGGTTTCCGTCAGACGTCTGTCCATCGCCGCCTCGATCGTCGGCTGTCTCGCCGGCGCTGCGACGATGCACGGGCAGAAGAAGGGCTTCGCGTGCGACACGGACAACGGCGGACTGACGCTGCCAACCGGCTTCTGCGCCGGCGTCATCGCCGACAATCTCGGCACGGCCCGCAATCTCGTCGTCGCGCCGAACGGAGACATTTTCGTCTCCGTTCGCAGCGGCCCGAGTGTGCAGGGGCAGCCGCCACAACCGGGGTTCATCCTCGGTCTGCGCGATACGGATGGCGATGGCAAGATCGACCTGCAGGAGAAATTCGGGACGCAGGGCGCAACCGGCATCCGGCTCCGTAACGGGTACCTGTACTACGCGACGCCGACGTCGATCGAACGCTTCAAGTTGACGCCCGGTCAACTCAAGCCGTCGGAGCCGGCGGAGATCATCGTTGGCGATTTTCCGAGCGGCGCCAACCAGCGTGGACATCGGGATAAGGACATCGCCTTCGACGGCGCGGGCAACGTCTACGTCAATGTCGGGCTGCCGTCGAACGCCTGCGCGGAGCCCGATCGCCAGAAGGGGGCGAAGGGTGTCGATCCCTGTCCGCAGCTCGAAGAGCACGGCGGCATCTGGAAGTTCAACGCCGACACGCCCGGACAGAAGTTCTCGAAGGCCAACCGCTACGCGACGGGGATGCGGCAGCCGGTGGCGCTCGACTGGCACGACGGGAACCTGTACGTCGCGATGAACAGCCGCGATTCGCTGGACACGCTGTATCCCGAGCACTTCACCGTGGAGGACAACGTGAACCGGCCGCTCGAGCCGCTGCTGCTGGTCAAACCCGGCTCGGTGTTCGGCTGGCCCTACTGCTTCTTCGACGGGAAGACGAACAAGATGATCCTGGCGCCGGAGTACGGCGGCGACGGCAAAGAAGTGGGACGCTGCGCGCCGTTCGAAGCGCCGGTGGCGAATTTTCCGGCGCATTACGCCCCGGTCGATCTGTTGTTCTATACGGGGAGCCAGTTTCCGGCCCACTACCGCGGCGGCGCGTTCATGACGTCGCACGGCTCGTGGAATCGCGCGCCGGCGCCGATGGCCGGCTACAACATCCTGTTTCAGCCGTTCGTCAACGGAAAGGCGTCCGGCAAGTTCGAAGTGTTCGCGGATGGATTCAAAGGGCGCGAACCGCTGATGGATCCCACCGACGCGGCCGCGCGCCCCAATGGCACGGCACAGGGTCCCGATGGCTCGCTCTACATCACCGAAAGTGTCAAAGGGAAGACCTGGCGCGTGATCTACAACGGCAAGTCTTAGACAGTACTCGTTGACCTCGGCTGTCCGATGCATCGACGACGAGCGTTTCTGACGCAAGTTCCAGTCGGCCTCGCGAGCTTCGTCGCCGCGTGTCAGTCGCGCGGCCGCGTCACGGCGCCGGCCGCGGCCGCACCGGCTGCCGGCTCGAGCAGTGCGGTCGCATCGAAGCCGGCGCCGCTCTTGCGCGAAATTCCCGCCACGGCTCAGACGCTGCGCTGGGCGCCCGAGCACGGCGATCTCGTCTACACGTTCGGCGGCGCCGCGCCGAAACATCGTATTACCTCTGGAACACGCATCGTCTCGTGGACGGAGGACTGCTTCGACGGCTTCGTCAAGACCGCGAGCGATTTACCGTCGAAGGTGATGCCGCCGGGGCACGACAATCCACAGACGGGTCCCTTCCACGTCGAGGGCGCCGAGGCTGGCGACACGATCGCGGTGCATCTCGTGAAGCTCGAGCCCGCGCGCGACTATGCGGTGTCGTCGTTCGGCCCCGGCTTCGGCGCCCTGGTCGGCACGGATCGCACGGCGATGCTCGCCCCGGACCTGCCCGAGACGTCCTGGCGGTACGATCTCGATTCCACCCGAACGTCGGCGCGCGCGTCCTCTCGCGACGGCCGGCACACGTGGGAAGTACCGCTCGCGCCGTTTCTCGGCTGCCTCGGCGTGGCGCCGGCGGCGGGGGAGGTTCGAAGCACGATCGTTCCGGGCCCGTTCGGTGGAAACATGGATTGTCCCGAAGTTCGCGCCGGCAATACGTTGTTCCTCGGCGTGAACGTGCCCGGTGCGCTGCTGTCGTTTGGCGACGGCCACTACGCCATGGGCGACGGCGAGATCATGGGCGCGGCCATCGAAGGCGCGATGAACGTCGAGCTGGTCGTGGAACTCGTCAAGCGTCAGACGACGCCGGTCCCGCGGATCGAGAACGCCGACGAAGTGATGTTCGTCGGCTCGGGACGTCCGCTCGAGGACGCCGCGCGCGTGGCATTCAAGGCGATGGTCGGCTGGGTCCGCGAGCGCAGCGGTATGACCGAGCTCGACGCGTATCAGTTCGTCTCACAAGTTGCGCGCGCGCCCATCATTCAGCTGGTGGATCCGGAATACACCGTGCTCGTGAAAATCGAGAAGCGGCGCGTGCCGGCAACGCCGGCGTGAGGCCTCTCGCCACCCATCACCTGCCGCTCTGACATAATCGACGGATGGATCAGCAATCGCTACGCGATCTACAGGCGCCGCTGAAGGAACGGTACCGCAATGAACCGTCGGCGGCGGTCGTGACGCTTCGGGCTCGAGGCACGCTGGCCGACGATCTGACGTGTAATGTCGAGACGGCGCGCGCGCTCGTGCAGGCAGGTCTGCATCCGGCCACGGGTGGGGCCGGAGCCGCCGTCTGCTCCGGCGACATGCTGCTGCAAGCGCTCGTCGCCTGCGCGGGCGTGACGATGAATGCGGTCGCGACGGCGCTGGGGATCGAGTTGCGCGGCGGCACCATTTCCGCGGAAGGCGACCTCGATTTCCGCGGCACGCTCGGCGTGGCGCGCGATGCTCCCGTCGGCTTCTCGCGCATCCGCCTGCGGTTCGATGTTGACACGAGCGCCAGCGCGGAACAGTGCACGAAACTTCGCGAGCTGACGGAGCGGTACTGCGTGGTGTATCAGACGCTGAAATCGTCGCCGCCAGTCGACGTCTCACTGAACGTCGAATGATTCCCGGCGCGGCGATGTCGTGGCGGAGAACTCAGCTGCTCGCAGGGCCGTCGGCGCGTACACTTGGAGGATGCGCCGTCGTCTCATCCTCGTTCCACTGTGCGCCGCGAGCCTCCTCGGCCAGACGCAATCCGCGCCGATCGTCGAACGCGTCGGCGACACCGGCTTCCTGCAACTGCAGGCCGAAAGCTTCGACGCGCTCGACGCCCGTCAACAGGCACTCGCCTACTGGCTGACCCAGGCATCGATCGCGATCGATCCGATCATCTACGACCAGCTGTCGCAGTACGGCATTCGTGAGAAGCGGCTGCTCGAAGAGATTGTCGGCCGGCCCAGTGGCATCCCGCAGGCGACGTTCGACAAGATCCGGCAGTTCGCATTGCTGTTCTGGGCGAATCGCGGCAACCACAACGAGAACACGTCGCAGAAACTCCTGCCGGCGTTTGCCTTCGAGGAGCTGCAGCAGGCGGCGCTGCAGGCGCAGACCAATGGTGCGTTCAAGTCCGCGTACGCAGATCTTCCGCCATTGGCGACTCCCGAAGCGTTGAATCGCGAACTGGCCGAGCTGCGCGCACCTCTCTTCGATCCGAGCGTCGAGCCGCTGATTACGGCGAAGACGCCGCCGGCCGGCCAGGACATCGTGCAGGCGAGTTCCAACACGTTCTATCGCGGCGCCACCCTGCAGGACATGAAGAGCCTCAAGGAGGCATACCCGCTGAACTCACGTGTCGTGAAGGACGCGAACGGCATCCATGAAGAAGTCTATCGTGCCGGGACGTCCGACGGCCGTGTGCCGCCCGGTCTCTACGCGACGTATCTGAAACAGGCGATCGGATTTCTCGAAAACGCGCGAGCCGTGGCGGATTCGGCGCAGGCGCGGGTGATCGCGGACCTGATCCGGTTCTATCAGACGGGAGACCCGAAAGACTGGCTGCAGTTCGGAGCGGACTGGGTGCGCAATGACGCCACGGTGGATTTCGCGAACGGATTCATCGAGGTCTATCGTGATGCGCGCGGCGCCAAGGGCAGCTCGCAGAGCTTCGTGGCGATCACCGACCGCGCGGTCAGTGGGGCGATGAAGAAGCTCGCCGACAACGCCGCGCTGTTCGAGAAGGCGGCACCGTGGGATCCCAGGTACAAGCGTCAGGACTTCCACCCGCCCGTCGTCAAGGCGGTCGAGGTGTTGATCGAGACCGGCGACTTCCACGTGACGACGATCGGCGACAACCTCCCGAACGAAAACGAGATTCACGAGAAGTACGGCACGAAGAACTTCCTGTTCCAGAGCAGCAGCCATGCGCTCGGTACGGCGTCCGCCAGCATGACCGACGAGTTCGCGGCGACGCCCGAGGAAAAACAGCGCGCCGAACGCTATGGTCGCGAGGCCGACGACTGGCTGACCGCGATGCATGAAGTCATCGGGCACGGGTCCGGCAAGCTGAGCGATCGGCTCACAGGAGGTGCGGAGCCCTACCTGAAGGAGTACTTTTCCACGCTGGAAGAGGCGCGGGCCGACCTGATGGCGCTGTGGAATGTCTGGGATCCGGAGCTGAAGCAGCTTGGGCTCGCCAACGATCAGGAGAACATCGCGCGGACGATGTACGACAGCCAGGCGCGTGTGGCGCTGACGCAGCTGCGGCGCATCCCCACGGGCGACACGATTTCCGAGGATCACGCCCGCGACCGCGCGCTGATTGTCAACTACATCAAGGACAAGACCGGCGCGATCGAATTCATCCGCAACAACGGCAAGACCTACGTTCACGTAAAGGACTATCAGAAGATGCGCGAAGGCGCGGGCATCCTGCTGCGCGAGCTGATGCGCATCAAAGCGGAAGGCGACTACGCGGCGGTCAAGACGCTGGTCGACCAGTACGGCGTGCACTTCGATCCGAAGCTGCGCGACGAGGTCGTGGCTCGTTACAAGCAGCTGAATCTGCCGACCTACTGGGCCGGGGTGAACACCGAACTGACCGCGGACTTCGACGAGAAGAGGAACGTGAAGAGCGTCCGCATCGGGTATCCGCGCGATGCGGTGAAGCAATACCTGGCGTACGGGCAGATGTACAGGCGCTGAACACCGCTCGACAGCCTGGCCGGCGCGAGGCTCGGTCGCAAGGCTCATCGCTCAATCCTTTCACGGCGTGACGTGGTCGCTCTTGACCCCGCGTGGTGTGGGGAACCATCCTGAAGCGCCATGCTCCCGGTCGAGCGCGAACTCGCCGCCCTCAAGTTCATCGACGGCCTGTCCGCCCACCTGCGAGACGTCCGCGAACCGCACAAGGCGCTGCGTCACGCGTTGCGCGACACCTGCGAGTTCTTTCGGGCGACCCACGGCTGCATCGCCACGCTTCGCGCCGGCCGATCCGAGGCCCATCTGCTGTTCACGCTCCCGAAGCAGGCCGATTGGGATGTGAGCGTGTTGACGCGCTACATCCGCCACACCCATCCGCCGGTCGAGCGCTCGATGCTGATCGGCTCGGTCAAACGGCGCGGCGGCGCGTGGGGCGCGATGGCGCTGGTTCGTCCCGGCCACGCCTTCGATCGCGAGGATCGGCGGCTGATCGCGCGCATCGCCGAGGCGCTGTCGGCGGCGGTGCACCGGATCGATCGCGACCGGCTGCTGGGTGTGCGCGACCGCATCGATCGGAAGATCATGGAACAGATCCACCCGAAGGATCTCTTCTACCAGATTCTCGATGGCATCCGGTCGCTGACCCTCTACGACCACTCGTCGGCGCTCCTGATCCGCGAGGACGACCAGGCGTCGCTGCGCGTGGTGGCCGAACAGATCGCCTGGACGAAGGCGCGAAGCGAGCGCGTGGGCCTGCGGATTCCGATCACGGACGATGCCGCGGCGCTGCTGCAGTCGGCTCAGGTCTACGGCTTCGATCGGCATGGCGAGACGTGGCGGGAGTGGAAGGGTCAGCTGGCGGCCGGACTGGCGGCGCTGCTCGATTACAACACCGGTGACGGCGCGGACGTCGCGAACGTGCGGGAAGCGTCGATGCTGTGTGTGCCGCTGGTTACCCGCGACAGCCTGGTCGGCGTCCTGAAAATCGCGGCGCGGTATCCCGAGCAGCTCAAGCCCTTCGACGCCGAGCTCGTCGAGCACTTTCGTTCTCAGGCCGCGATTGCCATCCAGAACCTGCATCGCACCGAATCGCTGCGAGCCCGGGTCGTCACCGCGGAGCGGAAGCATGCGATGGCCGACCTGGCGCGGAGCGTCTCGCACGACGTCAACAACGCGCTCGGTGCGATGCTGCCCCTGATCCAGCAGATGCAGGCGGACCTGCGCGGCGGCGTGCTCAGGCCCACAGTATTTGCCGAGGACCTCGAGCACGTGCAGAAGGCGCTGCAGGTGTGCCGGCGGATCTTCGGCGGGATGCTGACCTTCTCGCGCAACGCCGCGCGGCGGAGCCGGTACGGACAGGTTCGGCGGGCCCTGGAAACGGCCTCGGCGATCCTGAAGTACGGCATGAACCGCAGCGCGATCGAGCTGCACGTCAACATGGCGGATGAAATTCCCGAGGTCGCGTGCAGCCAGAGCGACCTCGAGCAGCTGTTCCTCAATCTGCTCACAAACGCGCGCGAAGCCACGCCGCATGGCGGGCGGATTCAGGTCGCCGCCCATCCGACCGAGCATGCGGTCGAGATCTCGATTGCCGACAACGGCTGCGGCATCGCGCCCGAGAATCTCTCGCGCGTGCTGGAGCCGTTCTTCACCACCAAACCGCATGGCAACGGGCTTGGCTTGTCGATCTGTCGCACCGTCCTGTGGGAGGTCGAAGGCACGCTGACGATTCGGAGCGAGCCTGGAAACGGCACCCACGTCCGCGTCCTCGTCCCGCAGGCGGCGGTCCCGTCGTCGCACGGACAGCCGGCATGAGACGCGCCCGCATCCTGATCGTCGACGACGAACCGGGGATGCTCCGCGCCGTCGAGCGCGTCCTGAGCGAACAGCACGACGTCGTCGGCACACGGCTGTCGCGCGAAGCGCTGGCGACGGCGACCGAGTTCCACCCGGACCTTGCGATTGTCGACATTCGGATGCCGGACCTCGACGGGTTCGAGCTGATGGCGCAGTTGAAGTCGCGCTTTCCGACGATCGACGTGATCCTGATGACGGGGAGCGTCGACGATCTCGACGAGAAACTCATCCGGGCGATCCGCAGCCCGGCCTTCTATTTCATTCAGAAACCGTTCGACCGCGAGGTGCTCAGGACGCTCGTCGAACGCTGTGTCGAACTCCGCTGGCGGCGCGAGGAACACCGGCAGAACCTGAAGCGCCTCGAAACCGAGATGGCCGAAGCGCGCGCCTTTCAGCAGAGTCTGCTGCCGCCTCCCGAAGCGTTGCTGAGTCGTGTAGCGATCGATTCCCGGTACACGCCGTGCTCGGATCTCGGCGGCGATCTCTTCGATTACGCTGACGCGACTGGCGGACGCACCGCCTTGCTGATGGCCGACGTGTCGGGTCACGGCGTGTCGGCGGCCATGCTCACCGGAATCGTGAAGAGCGCGTTCCATGCGTCGCACGTCGACGGGTTCGAGCCGAGCGCGGTCGTGCGGCGTGTGTCGATGGGGCTCGCGCCCTTCAGTCCCGAACGGTTCGTGACGTTGGTGGCCGCGCTGATATCGGCTGACCAGCGTGAAATGCGGTACGTGAATGCCGGCCATCCGCCGATGGCGGTGTGGGGACGCGCCGGCGCGGTGCGGTGGCTCGAAAGCACCGGGCCGCTGGTCTCCCCGGCCCTCACCGGGTTAACCTGGGACGCGCCGGTGGCCAGCCTCCACGCCGGCGATCACGTGCTGCTGTACACGGATGGCGCCTGGGACACGCTGGCGGACGACGATGGCCGCGCTGAAGCGCGATTGCAGGCGGCGATTGCTCGAGCGCCCGAAGGTGGCGCGGCGCTGCTCGACACGATTCTCGCCGACGTCTATCGCGAACTGCACGGCCGGCCACAGCCAGACGACATCACGCTCATGACCGCCAGCGTGCTAGTGTCCTGACCGCGCCGAAGCCGACGTCAGACTGAAGTGCTTTCTGGATCTGCGAAAAAGGCGGGCAGGTGTTCTCGACGGCACCTCTATTGTACTAGAGCCTCCCGCCGCTGACGAGACTGGTTTTACACTCCGTCTTTCGTTACATTTCGCCTCCACGCCTCGTCCAGTCATTCGTTCGAAAAAGCCGGTGATACCACCATGCTGAAGCTGTTCCGTCTCCTTGCGCCGTATCGGGGATATATCGCGATCGTTCTGGTGCTGGCGCTGGCCCAGTCGCTCGGCTTTCTCCTGCTGCCGCGATTGATGTCGGACATCGTGGATAAGGGAATCGTAAAAGGCGATCAGCGCGCGATCTTTCGCATCGGCGGCCTGATGCTGTTGATGTCCATCGCCGCCACGTTCTGCGCGATTCTCAGCAGTTACTACGCGTCAAAGGTGGCGACCGGATTCGGCCGGATCCTGCGCGGCACGGTCTTCGCGCGCGTCGAACACTTCTCGATCCATCAGTTCGACCGCTTCGGCTCGGCATCGCTGGTCACGCGAACCACCAACGACACGACGCAGGTGCAGCAGATGCTGACCATGATGCTGACCATGGTGATTACCGCACCGATGATGGCGACCGGCGGCGTGATTCTGGCGCTCTCCCAGGACACGCAGCTGGCGTGGGTGCTGATCGCGGTGATGCCGGTGATGGCGCTGGTCTTCGGGGTCATCCTGCGCGGCGCCGTCCCGCTGTCGCAGGCGATGCAGGCGAAGATCGACCGGCTCAACCTGATCATCGGCGAAGGGTTGAGCGGCGTCCGCGTGATTCGCGCCTTCGATCGCGGCGCGCGCCAGCGCGAGCGGTTCGACCGGGCCAATCTCGATTTGACGAACACCGCGATCGCGTTGAATCGGCTGATGGCGTTTCTGATGCCCGCGCTGATCGTGATGC
>Ga0207641_10004743_pt1 | contig 11720 bp, 12 predicted proteins | sample KBSSwiS62_FD_184306 | JGI IMG/M metagenome (GOLD analysis project Ga0207641, IMG submission 184306) | Switchgrass rhizosphere microbial communities from Kellogg Biological Station, Michigan, USA - KBS Switchgrass S6-2 (SPAdes) (version 2) | ecosystem: Host-associated > Plants > Roots >... | reverse complement strand
CGCCGGTCGCGAGCCTGCCGAGCGCCGCCATCCGCTCCGCGGCGGCGAGCGTGTCCTCGAGGCTGCGCTCGTCGGTGATGTCCTCGCCGATGCTGAGCACGTGGCTAACGTCGCCGCGGTCGAGCCACATCGGGACCTTCTGCACGCGATACTGGAAGAACCAGTAACCGAAATGGAGTCCCGGCGCGAGCGTGTCCGCTTGGTAGCCGGCTTCGCCGTTCAGCGCGATGAGTTGTCCCGGCGGCAGCTTCGTCGACCCGAATTTCTTCACGACGACGCCGACCTCCTTTTCGTCGATCAGCACCGCGCCGGTCAATGTGGGGAGGAGGATCACCAGCACCATCAACTCGACGATGAAGACGATCCAGTTGAAATGGGAACCCGGCCACGGCCAGATGGGCGGGAGGCCACTATTGGCTGCACTATCGATGACTTGAGCAAACATAACTGACTCCGATGTGCGACGGCCGATTGCCGGGATTACCGTCAACGCAACCGCACGCGTTTTTCTCGGAGCGACCATGGCGACAGGCACACGCCTGTCGTAGGGGATCGCCCTTCCACTTGCCTACGGAGTTAGCTGTCGGACTGGACCTTGGAAGTGGTCCCCAGGAACGGTTGCCCGCCCCGATAAGCCCCGTCCTCCCGCCTGCGCGGAAGGAGTTTGGTTCCCCCGTGTGTCGACCCAGGAAGGGACCGGCACCTCGGCGACTGATCTGTTGGTGTTCTACATGACATCACTGTCATCCACACCCTTGCAAAAGCAATACATCAGGGGCCAAAGCATCGGCAAGAGGCTCAGGCTGAATGAAATTCAATTGCCGATTTTGACTGGGTGCCTCGCATCGGGAACGAAATTAGCGTTGATCAAAAATGCACCGGATTGTTGGAGCAATAAATGATGATGCTGAGCAAGACAAGGCCAAGCGTGAGAATATAGCCGAGAAAAATGCAGCGGTAACCCGGGACAAAGAGGAAGACAAAGGCTATCCCAAATGCGAGCAGGGGCATCAACGGGTTGGCAATCATCAAGACGCAACCGCCGACGAAGAGCAAAAATCCCAGGAAGGACCCCATTTTTTTGCTCAGAGGATATTTCTCATCCTCGATGTGGAGGGGAGCTGGCTCCGGTGGGCGGCTGTCTGGTCCAGGGAGGGGAGGAATTGGATCCATACTGGGAAGTTACCGGTCCTCGAACGGATGATTGGAGCAGTAGATCACAATTCCCAGTAGCAACAGCCCCAGCCCAAGGAAGTACCCCGCGCCGACGCACCGGTAACCCGCGACAAACAGCGACCCAATTGCGATGGCCAAGCCCAGCAGACAAACGGGCGGCACGAGAAAGGACAGCCCGCTGGTGACCACGAACAGCAGCACCCCCAGTCCCGTGCAGACTTTCTTGCTCGGTGGCGTAGGCGGAGGAGGAATGGACGCAGGTGGCGGAGGGGGTGTTGCCAGACTGGAATCGAAGGGCGGAGTGATGTCGTTCATGGGTGGTGGAGTTTCAATGCATGTTACCGAGCTGGGAGCAGACCGAAATACAGATGAGGGCGCAAAGTCCAATGCCGATGAGAAGCGCGAGTCCGCAGCCCAGCAGGATGTTCCGCGTGGTATGCGAACTGGCCGGGGGTGGAGGCGGGATGGGAGGGCCAGGAAAGGGCGGCGGCTTTTCCGGATCGGCGCGAGATGGGAGGTTTTCGCTCATGCAGGTAAAGGCTCCATTTCCGATTTGAGTTTCTCGAGGATCTGCTCTTTGTCATCACGATAGAACATATTGAACGTATCGAAGGGAATGATTCGACCATCCGGATGAACAATGTGGATGCACGATTTCTTCACCGACCGGACATCGAAATTCTGCGCATCCATGAATTGAATGATGAGGACACGGAAGACCTTGTCGTAGGTCATCGACTCGGGCACCTGGACCAACGGCAGACAGCAGAGCAGTTGCTTGAGCGAGGTCGTCGCCGATTCAGGTGAATGCGAGGTGGAGAAGAGCTTAAAGACATGGTCGCGCAGCCGGGGATCGCGCTCATAGACGATGGTGTTGCCTTCGCCCTGGAGGAGCACCTTGGGGTCGATCATGCTGGTAAGTGGAACGACCTTGCCGCCGAGCTTGATCGCATAGCCCATGGCGAGCGCATCAGGATGGCACGGCACCGGGATGATGTCTTCCGGTTTGAAGATGTCGCATTGCGTAAGGATATTCTGCCGGACCTCCGCGAGGGTGAGGCGGTCCCGCTTCGACTCGAAATTTTCGAGGCGACCCGCAGCCTGAATGGGCTGGAAGGTCACTCCGCGGACGCACTTTTGCTGAAGGGCGAAGTCGATGATCTTGCCCAGTTCCTGGTCGTTAGAGCCTTTCTTTACTGTGACGACGAGCGTGGTGGAGATGTTGTGTTGGTTCAGGTTTTCGAGCGCCTGCATGCGGATGCGGCGCAGATCGGCCCCGCGCAATTCCCGGAGCGGCCCTTCCTCCAGCGAATCGAATTGCAGATAGAGCTCGAAGCCGGGCAGATAATCCTTGAGCCGTTTCGAAAACTCAGGCTCCTGCGCGATGCGGATGCCGTTGGTATTGACCATCAGATGCTTGATCGGTCGCCGTCTCGCGGCGTCGAGTATCTCGAAGAATTGCGGATGGATGGTCGGCTCGCCGCCGCTGATCTGGACGATGTCCGGTTCCTTCTCGTTGCGGACGACGCAATCGAGCATGAACTCGACCTGCTCCAGCGAACGATGCGTCTGCCGGTGCGGGCCGGATTCTGCGTAACAGACCGGGCAGGTCAAATTACAGGCGTCGGTGATCTCCACCAGAGTGAGGCAACTATGCTGCTCATGGTCGGGACAAAGGCCGCAATCGTAAGGGCAGCCGTACTTGATCGGCGTATTGAAGGTCACCGGAAGTTGGCCCGGCTTCAGGGTATTGCGAGAGCGCTTGTAGTATTCGATATCTGTCGAGATGAGCACCTTTTCGAGTCCGTGGTGCGCGCAGCGTTTGTGCATGTAGACGCGGTCGTCCTGTAAAATGATCTTCGCTTCCACCTTGCGGTAACAGGTGGTGCAGACGCTGTTGGTGAGTTCGTAGTAGAGATAGGGGCGGTCAGACATGGGAATCCTCGGTGGAGGGTTGTTCGGAAAGTTTCATCAACGAATAGGAGCAGAAGAGCAAGCCGAAGAGACAGCCCCACTGGATGCCGCTCAAACCGGCGAAAAGGACCCAGTGTGGCTTGAAGAAATCGATGAAGAGGCGAAAGGAGAGATACCCGAGCATGAACCAACGGAATTTCATGCCGGGAACCGTAAACGACGCGCGCTTGAGCCAGAGCACCGTTCCCAACGCGAGCAGGAAAAGAATCTCGTAAATCTGTGCCGGATGCCGTGGAATGCCGTCGCCGTAATCGACGCCCCAGGGCAATGGGGTGCGCACGCCGCAAGTATCATCGGAGAGACCGGTGAGGAAGCAACCGATGCGCCCGATGCACATGCCGAGGATAATCGGATAGACGCAGAGGTCACCCGTCGAGCTGGTGAGCTTCATTACTTTTTTCGCGATCTCGATACCGATCCAACCGCCGAGAAGCCCTCCGACAATGGTCTTGCCTCCAAACCAAAAATTCGGATCGTTCCGCAGCGACCAGTAAAGGCCCGGCGCTTCCATCCAGGCCAGGAGCTTGGCGCCGATCATCGCGCCAAAAATGCAGCCGACCAGTATCCACGCATTCTGTTCCCACGTGAACTTCGGGCCGGGTGCGCGCCTTTTCAGGTACAAATAAAGCTGGAAACCCAGAAAATAGGCGAGCACATCGCAAACCGGATGAATCGGCACCCGCCAACCGCCCAGATGCAGGACGACCGGAAACTGCCAGCCCGGTTGGATGAAGGCAAAGGCGGTCATTATTTTACCACGTTGCTCGGTGGGGTGATAAAGTCGAGGGCGTTGTCCTCATTGGTTATCGTTTGAGCGAGAGTGATCATAGATGCTTCTGCAAAAAATTGCCTACGCGCCTTTTGTATTCAGCTTCTGTGTAGGAAAGGAGATCGACATGCCTCGCTCCCTCAATCATCCACAGGCTCTTGTCGCAGGTGGCCGCTTCATAGAGCTCATACGTGCCTGCTGGAGGGGCCATTTTGTCGGACGTGCCGCCAAGGATGAAGAGCGGGGCCTGGAGTTTTGAAATTTCGTGCAAAGGTGAAACTTCCGCCACCTTCAAGCCCAGTTTCACTTCCGAGAACGGGACGACCAACATCCCAAAGAAAGATCCAGGAAGAGCGGTATATGCGCGAAAATGATCATCGATCGTATTTTGCAGAGTCGCATAAGACGCCTCCGCGACTACTGCATGTACGCTTGGAGGTAATTGTCCAGAGGCGAGTAAAATGGTTGCCGCACCCTGTGAGCAGCCAAGGCAACCAATCCGGGGCATTCCCCGGTCTTGCAGCCAATTGAGCGCACCGATTAAATCGCGTATTTCATAATGACCGAATGAGTGCAACGCCGGAGTGCTTTCTCCGCAGCCACGCGCGTCATAGAGGAGGACGTTATAACCCAGAGAGTGGAGCCAAAGTGCTCGAGATAGAACCTGTTCGCGATTCGCACGTACTCCATGCAACAAGACAATAGCTTTAGTAGAATCGATTTGCGGAAGAAACCATCCTTTAAGGTTAAGGCCATCGCTCGCGGGAAAGGTCACATTCTCCGGTGAGTAGTCAGCGCTGATGGGCCATGTTACTTTGCTGGTAGATGATCCAATTAGCAGATAGGTCACGATGAGCGAACTCACGACGAAGCTGAGGCCCGCGAAGAGAACGATAAACAACATGCAGCGGAATTTCTTGTGCATGACTACAGCCACTCTTTCAGCCGGTCGGCAAACTTGTAGTAGAGGAAGCTCAGGCCGAGGCAGATGACAGTGAGCGCGAAGAAGGTGAGGACCTTGTAGAGGTCGGAGAATTGCCAGAAATCATAGACGCCGACGCGAACGATAGCGGCGACGAGGATGATCAGGCCGCACCAGCGCTGGCGGCGTTCATTGGCGATAAAGCCGATCACGGTGACAGCAAGGGCGTAGATGGCCCAGCCCATTGTCATGTTGTGGGTCCCCGTGACGTCGATGGAATGGGAGACGAAAATCCAGCCCAGTCCGGCTGAGAGAAGAACAACCGCCCAGCTTTCCGCTTCGGTCACCAGTTCCCGACCCCAATGGCGCAGGATTGCCGGCTGCACGAGGAAGAGCGTGATGCCTGCGGCATCGGCCCAGGTAAACCCGGTGAATGCCGATGGCGTCTGCGGGAAGAGATAATTTCCCATGCCGATGACGCTGACGAGCAGTCCTGCCCTGGCGCCAAAGGAGCCCGGCCACCGGACGTTCCAAAGAAGCAGACCCGCTGCGAAAAGGAAGAGGGCGAACGTGTCCTCGGCGGAGGGAACGATCCCGAAGATCCAGCGTACTGCTAGTCCGAGAGCGACGGCCTGATAGACATAGGCGGCGAGTCGGAGTTGTTGGCGGGCGTCCTCCGGTAGGGTCAACATCTTGGGCAGATATTGATGGACGAGCCATGCGGTCAGGAAAACTGCCGCGGGAGGAAACAATGCCGCCCACCATACCCATGGAAAACTGTCGAGGCCGATCGGAGGATAGAGAAACGTTCCGATCGCCATCGCGAGATAGACTTGTCCTGAGAGGATGAACTGCCACATGCGCGTCCATGCGCCATAGGCGAGGTAGCCAAGCGAGAGAAGGCTCGCGGCGATCATCCAGCCCTCTGGGCCAACGCGAGGATGGATGACCCAGTAGATGTAGACCGAGGTGGAGATGTTGGCGAGCAGTGTCACGCCGCGGATTTCCCAAATGGAAACCAGCGCGGTTCCCCATCGGCGCAGGAGCGCGGGTTGGGCGAGCAGGAAGACGAGGCCAACCGCATTAGGCCAGGTGGAACTGAGCGCGGACAGGTTGGTCACCTGTGTGAAGTAATCGTAGACGCCGAAGAGATCGAGCACCATGGCGCAACGCACGCCCATTGAGCTGGGCCATTTGATGTTCCACGCCATGAGCGCGGCCCCCAAAGCAAAGAAAGTGAGCGGAACATGCTCATCGGGCACAAGGCCGAAGACCAGGCGGACGATGAGAGCAACGGTCATGGCCTGGTAGCCAAAGATGACGACGCGCAGAAATCCGCGGAGATCACTGTCGGCGGAAAGGTCTGTGGTTTTCCGGAGCCATTCCTGCGCGAGCCACGCGGTGAAAAAGGTGGTGGCAATCGGAATGGACGCAGCCCACCAAGTCCAGGGAAAGGTCCCGGCATGCGGAAAAAAGAAGGTAACGATCGAGGCGGCCAGAAGGATTTGTCCCGCTGCGGCGAAGGACCACGTCCGCGCAAAGCGGCCATAGGCAAGGAAGACGAGCGAAAGAAGGCTGGCGCAAATCATCCAGCCCTGCTCATCGACCAGCGGATGCACCGCGCAGGCGCTGACGGCGGTCATGGCCAACGCATAGACGACCAGCAACGGCTGCAACCAGTAATCGGTGCGGACGCTTTTTTGCCGCGGCCACCACGCGACGAGAATCATGGTTGCGGCCCCGACGGCGAGTTCGTTCCAGAGAACGTGGGAGTCATCGAGCGGAAAGGCGACTTTCCCGAGGGCAAAAAGCAGCAGTGCCTGAATCAACACGGGCAATTCGAAGAGAGGAACAAGATAAACGGAGAAGGTGAGCACGAGCGCCGTCAGCGCCATGACCGGTGCCATCCACGTTTCATCCAGCGGAGAATCGGCGAGGCCGAGGGCCAGCAGCCCGGTGGCGAGCAGGACATAGTACGCCGAGGAGAGAACGAAGCGCTGTGAGGCGATCTCTCGGGCTTCGTGCCAAAACTCGCGCCGGGCGAGCCACGCATTGGCCAGCATGGCGGCGGCGCCCCCGGCGATCAAGATCCAGGGATGGGAGGCGTTCGGCGTGATTTCATCGAGCAGGAAGGCGGTGCCCAGGCCAGCACTGATGTAGGCCGCGAATCGCATGATGATGTTCCGGGAATACGCCCCTGCGGCGGCGAGGAACACCGATTCGACCGTGATCAGCAGGCCTCGCGTCACGCCGGTGTAGGCGATCACCAAGCCGCCGGTGACAAGCGTGAGACCCTGCATCAGGTAGGCGCTGGCGATTTCGGTCGCTTCCGCGCGTATCCGCTGGGCCAGCCAGGAAGCCGCCAGGAAAAGGCCGCCCACGAGGCAGAGAATCGGGCCAATATGGCCGAATCCGGAAAGGTTGGCCGCCACGGTGAGCAGGCCGATCAATGCGCCGTTGTTCAGGCAGAGAAAGGCCATCCGCTTGCCCGCGGCGAACTTGGGCGTCTGTGCGAGGAAAACGCCGGCGGTGTAGATCACCCACGCGCCGGTGAGATAAATCGCGGCGTGCCGAAACGAAGTGCCATTTACCAGTACAAACCAGAAGTCGCTCGTGCTGTCATAAACGACGTACTGGCGCAGCAAGCCGACATAAGTGCCGATGAGACAGAGGTAGGAAAGGCCTGTCCAAGCATTACGGACAAGGAAAGCCACTGCCGTCAGCGACAGGAGCAGGTTCGCCACCATAGTGAAGTCGCCTACGGGCGTGATGGCGGAACTGAAATAAGCCAGTGCAATGGCGAAGACGGAGAGCAATTCTGATTTCTTTTTCTCCGCGAGATAAAGCACATAGGCCGACCATCCCAACAACAGGAGGCCGCCGAAAAACTGGCTGTGAATGACTTGCAGCGGCGTGACGTAGGTTGCGCCGTAGATTGTGTAATAGAGACAGGCCAAGCCTCCGCCGGCCAGAGTCCTGCCATAGACGGTAAGCTTGCTATTCTTGCGCTCGATCCGAAGCCCTGCGGCGGTCAGTCCGACGCTGATCAAGGCCAAGGCGCTCAGTTTGCTCCATGGTCCCATCAGGTAGTAATAATTTTTGTAGGCCAGGGTGCTGAAGGAGATCAAGGTGATGAGCGCGAAGACGACGCCGATCCGGGCCAGCCAGCGTCCGAATTGAAACTCCAGACCGCCGGATTTGTCTGCGGGAGTTTCGACGGAAACCATCTCCGACGTTTCTGGCAACGGCGGTAAAGGCAGGTCCGCCACGGGCATTTCCTTGGGTTGTTCCAAGGCTTCCGCGATGGTCTCTTTTACCGGCTCAGGTTCAGGAATAGTCATTCCAGAGGCTGCGGCGATACGTGTCAGGTACTCGGGAAGCACCACTGGAGTCGTAGCTTCAGGAGCGATTTCCTCCTGTGTTTTCGGGACAGGGGGAAAGAGAGGAGGCAGTACCGGGGGAACCTGCGCAATCACTTTCGGTAGCGGCGGGATGGGGGGACTGGCCTCGACCGGGAGCAGGGGTGATTCGGCGCGTCGCTCCAACTCCTTGAGATCGATCTTCAACTGGGCCAGAGCCTCTTCGAGTTGCGCCTGCCGCAAGGCCAGGGCTTGAAATTGTTCGCGTTCGAGGGAGGTCATGGATTTGAGTTTCTATTTTGTTGGATAGACTTCATGGAGTTGTGGCGCGCGGGCCAGCGAAGCGGGAGTGATCATCATCCGGTCCAGGGGCAAGGCACCTCCCTGCTCTGACTTGATAAAGGCCTCGTAAGGTTGCCAGTCGAGGTCGCCGAGCTTTTTCAATGTGCCCAGCTTTTCTCCGGACGCTTGGACAAAGGCCAAATAGACGAGACTGGAACAGTAGACCCCATGGCCTTTGTTCATGTCGTAATCAAAGTCGTACGGTTGCCCTGAGTAAGTCAGGAGTTTCTTTTTAAATACTGGAAGCAAAGAGGAGTATTTTGGATCGAGCCGGTAAGCAGCAAAGTTTCCGTCGCGGCAGCGGAGTATCCACGAAAATAGGGACACCTCATGGACATTCTGGATCGATTCAATGACCACCCATTGGCCGCGGTCGTTGCGCAAAACCACGCCGCAATGCGACCAGGGCGAATGTGTGATGCCCTCAATGGCATCAACGAGGTCGTTGTGCGGAAGCGATTGAAAGACGATGTCACCCTCCTGCGGTGAATAACTTGCGTAAACGTAAAGAAGAGGCAATTGTCCGCGAAAGAAGAAGGCCAGTAGCACAAAAACAAAAACAAGCGAAAGAAGCCTCCATCTCAGTATGGGAGTGGTTGGAAGTATTTTCATCAGGCGATCCCTTTCATTTTCGAAAATAAAGACTGCCAGCGATCGGCGGACTCGTTGCTGTCGTCGGCGAGAAAAGCATCATGCAGCGTTTTCAAGTCCTTGAGGAATGCCTCGCGGCGGCTGGCGGGCAGGGTACCAAAGATTTTTTCCACCCCTGCCTCATAGCTTGGCGAGATCGTCTGCCAGAGCTTCCGGCCCTTCGTGGTCAGGATGAGCACGACCTGACGGCGATCTTTGGGGTGCTGCTCACGTTCCACGAGTCCGTCGCGGACCATGCGATTGAGCACGATGGAGATGCTCGATTTGCCCACGAGGAGCAACTCGACCAACGCCGACTGGTCCATCTTGCCCTCATGGTAGGCGAGAAGGTTGAGGATATTGAATTGCGCCCCCGTCAGCCCAAAGGGCTGGAAGAAGGCCTCGCTGCGGCGTTCGAGTTGGCTTTGCACAAGAAGGAGGGCGACCAGAAGGTCGTGAGGGTCGGGCTTGCGTTCCATGGCAATATCATTATATAAAACAGTATGATGTCAAACTATATTTCGCCGACGCCCGATTTTCGCCTCTATCCCCTCCGCGGCTGGCACGGCAAGTTTCATCTCCTTTACGATGGTTCCCGGCATGAAGCCGTCTTGATCGACACCGGACTGGTGGGAGAAATGCCCCGCGTGGAGCGAGTCCGGCATGAGCTCGGCTTGGAGTGGTCGGGCATCAAGGCTATTCTTCTCACTCACGGTCACCTCGATCACACAGGCAACCTGGCCCGGCTGAAGGAACTCACGGGTGCTTCCGTATGGGCGCATCCGCTCGAGCAGCGGCATATTGACGGCACGTTCCCTTACCGGGGCACAGCCCGGCTCTGCGGTTGGATGGAAGCGGCGGGGCGGCGGGTTTTCAATTACCGCACAGCTTCCATCGATCAGCCGCTGGTTCCGGACATGGAACTTCCCTGGTGGGGCGGGCTGCGGGTGATTCATCTTCCCGGTCATACGGAAGGCCATTGCGGCTTTTACAGCGAGCGCTTCAGTCTCCTGTTGTCGGGCGATCTCTTTGCCAGTTACTGGTTCAGCACTCATCTGCCGCCGTTCTTTCTTAACAGTTGTCCGGAGAAATTTAATGCCAGTTTGAGCACCGTGCAGAAGCTGGCCCCGCGCTATCTCGTACCCAATCACTACAGTGGCCAAGATATGGAGATGCACCGCAGGAAGTTTGCTTCCCTGGCGGCAATCCGCCTACGATAAATTGATGACCGCGCACGATCCCCGCAGCTTGGAATGGCAAAGGCGTTATGAAGAAAAGGATACGCCCTGGGACAAGGGAGCGGCAGCTCCGCCCTTGGTCCACTATTTGCGGGAGAACGCCATCGCGGGCCGCGTCCTCGTTCCCGGATGCGGCCGGGGTCACGACGTCCGTGCGCTGGCGCGGCAACACGGCTGTTCGGCGGTGGGCCTCGATCTTGCGCCCGCTGCAATCGACGAAGCCCGGCGACTCCCTCCGGAATTCGGGCCAGGCAGCGAAGTCAGTTTCGTCACGGGCGATTTCTTCAAGCTGACTTTCGACTTGAAGAACACGTTCGACTGGGTCGTTGAGCACACTTGCTTTTGCGCTATCGATCCCGCCCTACGACCGGAGTACGCCATCTCTGCCGCGAACGCCTTGCGACCCGGCGGAAAATTTTTTGGCATCTTTTATCTGACCCCGGATGTGGAGAGCGGCCCGCCTTTCGCCGTTTCTCGAGCAGAGCTCTCCAATCTCTTTGAAGATCATTTCATATTGTTGAACGAGTGGGTTCCCGAGGAGTGCTTCCCGGGCCGCGAAGGCCGGGAGCTTGTCCGCATCCTGCAAAAGCGTTAATTTATGCCTTCCTCCACTGTCAACAGAACCTATTTCCACGCCGGAGCCCTTTTCAATCTCAAGGAACTAGCCGGGAATGTAATCATGGCGCAGGCGATTGCAGAGGAGTCGAGGAACCGCTATCGCGCAGTGCTTCCCCAGGACCTGGAAGTGGACCTTACGCGGACTGCGGCCATACGCGATGCCGACCTGCTGGCATTGCTCAGCGCCGATGTCGCTCTGTTCCATTTCGACGGCACGGAGCTCGATTCGGGCACGGTAGTCGAGTTCATGGCGGCTAAGTTTGCCGACATCCCGGCGGTCCTGCTCCGGACCGACTTCCGCCGCGCCGGGGACAGTCATGAGGATGCATGGAACCTGATGGTGAGCGATTATCCCCGGACGAAGCAGGTGATCGTCCATGCCATGGAGCTTTATCAGCAAAAGAGAAATCCGGGACAGGCTTTGGAAAACGCAGCGGAACTGGCAATGCACGAGACCGCCCGGCAGGTGATCGCCTCCTTCGATGAAGTGTGCGCGATGCCGCCGGTCCTGCCTTGGGATTTGCGCGAGGCTGTCTATCGTTGGATATCGCTTTTTCCAGCGTTCGGATTTTCTCCAAAGGAGATGGAGGATAAATTACGGACAATCCTGCAGGCGAAGATCGAAAAAAAATTACTCTGAAAACTCCGCAAATAGACAGGACCCAAAGTTGGTCTAGCATCGGATTATGACG
>Ga0207641_10004741_pt1 | contig 11722 bp, 12 predicted proteins | sample KBSSwiS62_FD_184306 | JGI IMG/M metagenome (GOLD analysis project Ga0207641, IMG submission 184306) | Switchgrass rhizosphere microbial communities from Kellogg Biological Station, Michigan, USA - KBS Switchgrass S6-2 (SPAdes) (version 2) | ecosystem: Host-associated > Plants > Roots >... | reverse complement strand
GATCGGCGTCACCGATGAGACTCCGGTCGCATCAGGCGGCGGGCGATCGCGTGCTTGTGGACCTCGGTGGGGCCGTCGTAGAGCCGGAACGCACGGATGTCCCGGAAAATCATCTCGACCGGAGTCTCATCGGTGACGCCGATCCCGCCGAGGATCTGCACACACCGGTCCGCGACCTTGAACAACTCCTCCGAGACGTAGCACTTCACCTTCGAGGCCTCGTGCCGGCCCTGCTCCCCGCGGTCCAGCAGCCAGCAGGCGTGCCAGATCGCCAGCTGGCACTGGTCCAGCGCGATCTCGTTGTCGGCCAGCTGGAACCCGACGCCCTGGTGTTCCCCGATCGGCCGGCCGAAGGCGGTCCGAGTCCTCGCGTGCTCGACGGCGATGCTGTGCGCCCGCCGCGCGGCGCCCAGCCACCGCATGCAGTGCGTCAGACGGGCCGGCGTGAGCCGCAGCTGGGCGTAGCGGAAGGCATTGCCGACCTCTCCCAGCACCGCGTCGGCCGGCAGCCGCAGGTCACGGAAGCGCACGACGCCATGGCCCTCGACGTAGTTGCGGTCCATCGAGTTCATGACGCGTTCCAGCTCGATGCCGGGAGTGTCGCCCCTGGTGAGGAACAGGGTGGGGCCGCCCGCGCTGTGCGGGCCGGGCGCGACGCGGGCCATGATGATCCAGGTGTAGGCGCCTTTGGCACCAGTGATGAGCCATTTGAGCCCGTTGATGACGAACCCGTCCTCGTCGGCGACGGCTTCGGTCGCCAGCTGGTTCGGGTCGGAACCGGCACCGCCCGGCTCGGTCATCGCGAACACCGACCGAGCATGCCCCTCGATCAGCGGCCGCAGGAACGCCTCCTGCTGCTCAGCATTCGCCACCTTGGCCAGCAGCGCCATGTTCCCCTCGTCCGGCGCGGCGCAGTTCATCGCCACCGGCCCGAGCGTCGACCATCCCGCCGCCTCGTACACCACTGCCTGCTCCAGGTGGGACAGCCCGAGACCACCGAAACTCTTCGGCGCCTGGATCGTCAGCAGCCCGGCCCGCCGCGCCCGCTCGACGAGCTCCGCCCGCAACTCGTCGTTCGGACCGTGCGAGGTCAGCCGCGGGTCGCGCTCGAACGGCACGATCTCGGACTCGACGAACGCGCGGACCTGGTCCCGCAGCGCCACGAGGTGGGGCGGCAAGCTGAAGTCGATCATCGTTTCTCCGGAGTTCGCAGCGGTCACGCGGTAAGGCCGGGTGGAGGCATCCAGGGTCAGGGATCCGGCGCTTTGATCGATTCGGCCGTCCAGTCGAGCACCGCCGCGGCGATCCCCGCGAACCCGGCGTAGCGGCGGCCGACCGCCGGGTCGTCCGCATGCCGGCGGTAGAGCTGCATCCAGACGATCGCAAGGCGGAACCGGGCCAGGGTGAGCTGGAAGGCAAGGTCAGCCGGTGCGCGCCGGCTGGCCGCGAGGTAGGCCGCGGCAACCTCGGCCCGGCTGGGGAAGCAAGGGTCGAGCGAGGGAACCTGGCCGAGCGCGTGCAACGCCGGCGGGTCGGCTGGCTCCACCCAGTACGACAGCAGCACCGCCAGGTCGAACAGCGGGTCGCCCCGGGTGCCCATGTCCCAGTCCAGAACGGCGACCGGCCGTAGCGTGGCCGGGTCGACGAGCATGTTGTCGAACTTCAGATCTCCGTGCACCAGTCGCGCCGGGCCCGGCCGCACCGCTGACACGGCTCGCCGTAGCCAGCCGAGGACCGCCTGGGCCGCTGCCGGAAGGCCGTCCGGGTAGACAGCCGCCGCCCGCCGCGCCCAGCCTTCCACCTGGCGGTCAAGGAAGCCCTCCGGCCGGCCGAGGTCCTCCAGGCCGACCGCCGCCGGCTCCAGCGCGTGCAACGCCGCCATCGCCTCGACCAGCCCCTGGGTCAGCCTGCCGCCCACGGCCGGCTGCCCGTCCAGAGCCGGCGGAACCGCGCCTCCCACCGCGACGCCGTCCCGGTATTCCAGCAGCTGGAACGGCGCGCCCAGCACCGACGGGTCCGGGCAGAAGTGCAGCCCGCGCGGAGCCAACGGATACTCGGCGGACAGCCGGGAGAGCACCCGCCACTCCCGCGCCATGTCGTTCGCCCCCTCGGGCGACGGCCCCGGCGGAGGCCGGCGCAGCACCGCCGGGGCGCCATTGACGGACACGAGGTAGTTGAGGTTCGCCAGCCCGCCGGCGAACTGACGGGGAGGGGTGTCGTCGAGCGCGAGACCGTGCCGCGCCAGTTCGGCCGCCAGTTGGCTCCAAGGCTGAGGGACCATCGCCTCGGGCGGGCGGAACCGCGCGTCGAGGATCATCGCTCGCTGCCGCCGGACCGCCCGGACAGCTGGCCACGGTTACCGGCGACGACCCCGGCCCGACGGGCAGCCACCCCCGCCGGGTCAAAGTCCGCCTCGGCAGCCTGCTCGCTGATCGTCCCGATCTCGGTGTCGGTCATGGGGTTACTCCTTCCGCCGCCGATTGCGGCGGCACCCAGGCGACCCCCGCGCACGTACGCTCCCGGGCAGCAGGGCGTTGACGGCAGTAGGGCGTCGGCGGCGGCCGGCAGTGCCCGCGGCGCGCGCACCGGCGCGCCGCGGGCACCGCCGCCGTCACGTCGCCGCCGACTCGGTGGCTGGCGGGCCCGCGTCGCGCAGCGCCTCGATCACGCTGGCGCTGTCGGTGACGGCCGCCAGCAGCCGAAGCTGGTTGCGGACGACGAAGTCGTGCGTCTCGGGCGAGCTGCCGGCCGTGCAGTCCTCGGGCACGACCACCGAGAAGCCCCGGTTGACCGCCTCGAGGGCGCCGCCGGGCACGCCCACGTCGGTTGACACCCCACCGAGCACCACGGTCCGCACCCCGAGGTCGCGCAGGTAGGCCTCCAGCTCGGTCTGGTGGAACGGCGTGAGCCCGTGCACCCGGCGGATCCAGATGTCGGACTCGGCCGTGACCAGCTCCGGGTGCAGGGCCGCCAGGTCGCTGCCGGCCGCGACGGCCCCCTTGCGCAGGCTGGCGAGCAGGAGACAGCTCCCCGTCGTCCCGACCCGGTCGGCACGCGGCTCGATCGTCGACCAGAACACCGGCACCCCGGCCGCCCGCGCGGCCACGGTGAGGGCGTTGATGTTCTCCGTCGCCCCGCGGCCAGCCGCGTGCGCGGCCAGCGACGGGATCGAGGACACGGCCGGGTCGACCATGCAACGCTGCCACTCGTGGATGACGACCGCGGCGCGGCGGCCAGGCTCCAGGCCCCGCACCGCGGCGCGCCCGCCCGCCGCAGCCGTCATCGCGGCGTCATCCGGATGGCGCCGTCCAGCCGGATCACCTCACCGTTGATCATGATGTTGTCGACGATGTGGGCGACCAGGTTGGCGTACTCATCCGGGTTGCCGAGCCGGCTCGGGTGCGGGACCTGCGCGCCGAGCGAGACGATCGCCTGCTCGGGCAGGGTCTGGAACATCGGCGTCATGAACAGCCCCGGCGCGATGGTGGCGACCCGGATCCGGTGCTGGGCCAGGTCACGGGCGATCGGCAGGGTCATGCCGACGACGCCGCCCTTCGAGGCGGAATAGGCCGCCTGGCCGATCTGGCCCTCGAAGGCGGCGACGGACGCGGTGTTGACGATGACACCACGCTCCTCCGCCTCGACCTCGGTGCCCGAGATCATCGCCGCGGCCGCCAGTCGGATCACGTTGAACGTGCCGATCAGGTTGACCTCGACAACCTTCCTGAAGCTGTCCAGGGGGAACGGGCTGCCGTCCTTGCCCACGACGCGGATCCCGTTGCCGATGCCGGCGCAGTTGACCGCGACGACGAACGGCCCGTGCGCGACCGCCTCCTGGACCGCCGCCTGGACCTGCTGCTCGTCGGTCACGTCGGTCGCCACGAAACTGGCACCCGCGCCGAGCTCGTCCGCGATCGCCTTCCCGTTACTGCTCGGCAGGTCAACGATGACGACATGCGCGCCCTGAGAGCGCAGCCGCCGCACGGTCGCGAGACCGAGGCCGGACGCGCCGCCGGTGACGAGGGCGGACTTGCCGCTGACATCCATGGATGATCCAGTTCTCTCGAAGGCCCGCCGGCCAGCGTGGGAGCGCGCCGGCGGCCAGCGGCGGGCGGACGGTCCGAGGCGCTTGACGATCGAGGCGCGAGCTCCCGTGGCCCGCCCCTCCCCGCCACAGGTACGTATGTCAACCAGCAAAGGAACATATAGTGCACTGAGGTTACCCGGTCGACAACGAAAGCCGCCACCGGATCGACACGCCGCCTCGCCCAGCGGCAACGGGGATGCCGCTCGGCCCAGCTCCTCAACCACGACGGCCAGGTCGCCGGCCGTACACCCCTGGCCCTGCAGGAGGACCGACCGCTGTCAGCGACAGATTGGTCACCTAGTGACTGCCCGATCTACACCGTGTCACTCTGGGTGGCGTCGAGCGTGAAGCTCTCGTTGTCCGGGTACAGCGTCACGACGCTGTTGCGGCCGGCGAACACGTCGGCCGCGAGGTAGCGGGCCATGTGCTGGTGTCGCCGCCAGATCTGCTCCGCGGCGCCGCCGTCGCCAGCCTCGATCGCGTCGACGAGCTGCTCGTACCACACGAGTGACGACTCGATGACGGCCGGCGCGATCCGGGCGTCGCTGTCGGCGAGCGTTTCGGCGTACTGCTCGGTGAGCAGGGCCGACAGCAGGCTACCGAGTGCCCTGAGGGTGGCGTTTCCGGACGATTCGATGATGAGGGAGTGGAACCGGGCGGCGCGCGGGGCGAACTCGTCGAGACGTTGGCCGCCCCGGATCTGTTCGATGCAGGCCCGCATGGTGGCAAGCTGTTCGGTCGTCCGTCTGGCCGCGGCGAGGCGGGCCGCGGCCGGCTCGATGACCGCCTGGGCCTCCAGGAGATCGTCCATAGGGGTCTGGCTGGCCTGCAGGTGCAGGCCCATCCGGCGGGCCATCGACGAAACCGTCAGCGGGCGGACGACCGCGCCACCGCGGGCGCCGGCCCGTACCTCGACCAACCCGTCGGACTCAAGGATCCGGATCACTTCCCGCATGGTCGGCCGGGCAATGCCGAAGGCGGCCATGAGCTTCGTCTCCGATGGCAGGCTGTCGCCCGGGCGAAGGCGCCCCTGGGCGATCATCCCGCGGATCCTGTCCGCGACCACCTCCGATGCCTTCCGGCCGTCGAGACCGTCAGGCCCCCGCAGTCGAGTGAACCCGCTACCGGACATGCACGCATCCCTGCCCTGAGTGTGGCGACCCGGAGCCACAGCTCCGGATGTGCCCGGCTGGAGCTGTAGCCCTTGTCACACTGGTGCGACCTCACCTAGGATACCGCTAGCGTGATCGAGGACTCGGCCCGGCAGGGCCGCTGGCCAGTGGGGTTGCCGTCTTAGGCACCTCCAGTGCCGCCTCTCACCGCGCCGTCGACTCCCGTTTCGGGATCACTTTTCTCCAATAGCGCTAGCGCCTTACTGTTCCGCACATGCCGGCCCCCCATCAGCCCACGATGATCTTTCCCCGGGAGAACTGATGCCTCTCCAGTCGCACATGAAGTTGATCTCAACCGACGACCACATCATCGAGCCGCCGGACCTGTGGACCAGCCGCCTGCCCGCCCGATACGTGGAATCCGGTCCCCGGGTCGTCGAAGTCACCGGCACCGTCACCACCGACATCGGGTCCACCTCCCGGGCTGCCGGGACGCAGATGTGGACCTACGAGGGGCGGACGTACCCGAACATCGCCCTGAACGCGGTCGCCGGCAAGTCCCCCGAGGAGTTCGGCCTCGAACCGGTGCGCTTCGAGGACATCCGGCGCGGCTGCTACGACCCCCATGAGCGCGTCAAGGACATGGACCTCGACGGCGTCCACGCCCAGCTCGGCTTCCCAACCTTCCCAGGGTTCGCCGGCAGGACCTTCGCCGAGGCCAACGACAAGGACCTGGCCCTGCTGTGCGTGCGGGCATACAACGACTTCATCCTGCAGGACTGGTGTGGGTCCCACCCGGACCGCTTCATCCCGATGGTGATCCTCCCGCTGTGGGACCCGGACCTCGCCGCCACGGAACTGCGACGCACCGCGGCCGCCGGCGCAAAAGCGGTCGCCTTCCCGGAGAACCCCGCTGGGTTCGGCCTGCCATCCTTCCACTCCGGCGCCTGGGACCCGGTCTTCGCGGTAGCCGAGGACGCCGGCACCCCGCTGTGCATGCACTTCGGCACCTCGACCCAGATGCCGTTCGTGTCGCCGGACGCGCCGTTCACGGTGACCATCACGCTGATGGGCACCAACTCGATGAACACGCTGTCCGAACTGCTGTTCTCTCCGCTCTTCCACACATTCCCGCGGCTGAAGGTGACGCTGGCCGAAGGCGGGGTGGGCTGGCTGCCGTGGTTCCTGGAACGAGCCGACCTCACCTGGGAACGGCACCGCTTCTACACGGGCGTCAACCAGGACGTACGGCCGTCGGAGCTGTTCCACCGCAACGTGTGGGGCTGTTTCATCGACGACACCCCGGGCCTCATGATGCGCCATGAGATCGGCATCGACCGCATCACGTGGGAAGGCGACTACCCGCACAGCGACTCCTCCTGGCCGCACTCACGTGAACGAGCCGAGAAGGCGTTCGCTGACATCCCCGACGACGACGTACACCGGATCGTCGAACTGAACGCCCGCGAACTGTTCTCGTTCGACGCGGACCTGCGCGCCTGACCCGGCAGCCGTACCCGGAAGAAGGAATCAGGGGAATCACTCGTGCCACGGACACTGCCGGAGCTCACGCCGGAGAACCGCCACGTGTGGACCAGCGGGGCGACCGGCAGACTGCTGATCTCCCGATGTGCCGGCTGCGGCTACTGGATTCAACCTCCCGGCCCGGTCTGCCCGCGCTGCCGGGCCCGGGACATCACCCGGCGGGAGGTGTCGGGTCGCGGGACGGTCGCCACCTTCACCGTCAATCACCAACCCTGGGATCCCGGGCTTACCGTGCCCTACGTCGTGGCGATCGTGGAGCTGGTCGAACAGGCCGGGCTGCGCCTCACCACGAACATCGTGAACTGCCCGCCGGAGCAGGTCCGCATCGGCATGCCGGTCCGCGTCACCTTCGTCCGGGACGAGGACGTGTACCTGCCGATGTTCGCGCCCGATGACGGGGAATCCACGGGCACGGCCGTCGACGGGACAGGCCGATGATCAGGATCGGGGAACGGGACGCCGTCATCAGCGGCGTCGGCCAGTCGACAATTGGCCGTCGTCTCGGCCGGTCCGGCGCCGACCTGAGCGTCGAGGCGGTCACTCGTGCCGTGGACCACGCCGGCCTCACCCTGGCCGACATCGACGGAGTGTCCACGTGGCCCGGGTACCAGCCGAACAGCATGGGAATGGCACCGGTCGGCGTCCGCGACGTCAAGGAGGCCTTGGGGCTGGAGGTCGACTGGTTCTGCGGCGGCAGCGAGGCTCCGGGCCAGTTCGGCGCGGTGTTCAACGCTGTCGCCGCGGTCGCCGCCGGATTCGCCCGGCACGTCGTCTGCTTCCGCACGGTCACCGAGGCGACGTCGATCGCCGCGGCCCGGAATTCACCCAACCCAGCCGGCGCCGTTGACCGAGCCCGGGTTCCCGTCGGGAACCTCTTCCACTGGCAGATGCCGTTCGACGCCCGGTCGGGGGCGAACGTCCTCGGCATGGTCGCGAACCTGCACATGCACACCTACGGGACCACCAGGGCACAACTCGGCCAGGTCGCACGCACCCTGCGCGAGCATGCCGCCCGTAATCCGAAGGCCGTCTACCGGACGCCGTTGACGATGGACGACTATCTCAGTGCGCGGATGATCTCGACGCCCTTCGGCCTGTACGACTGCGACGTCCCGGTCGACGCCTCCACCGCCGTCGTCATCAGCGCCGCCGGCTGCGCCGGGAACCTGCGCCAGCCACCCGTGCGGGTGGAGGCGATCGGGAGCGCCCTGCACGGCCGGGACTCCTGGGACCAGCGTGCCGACCTCACGACCATGGCCGCGACGGACGCCGCCCGGATGCTGTGGCGCCGGACCGACCTCAAGCCATCCGACCTGGACCTTGCCACCCTCTATGACGGCTTCAGCTTCCTGCCGCTGGCCTGGCTGGAAGCACTCGAGATATGCGGGCCCGGGGAGAGCGGGCCGTTCGTCGAGGACGGGCGGAACATCTCCTTCGGCGGCACGTTGCCGCTCAACCCGCACGGCGGCCAGCTCTCCGAGGGCCGCACCCACGGATTCGGCCACCTCCACGAGGCCTGCCTCCAGCTGTGGGGCGAAGCCGGTGACCGCCAGGTACCTGGCGCGCGGGTGGCGGTCGCGGCCGCCGGCGGCGGACCGCTGGCCGGCTGCATCCTGCTGACCAGCGGATGACCCGATTCACGGAATTCTTCCAACGAGAAGCGGAGTCTCAGGATGAGTGTTGATGGCGACCGGTCGACCCAGGAGTTAGCACGGTATCGGCCCGTCTCCGCCAAGACAGTCGAACCATGGGAGGCCATCGCGGCCGACCGCGACCGGTGCCCGGTCGCCTTCTCCCCGGACATCGACGCCTTCCAGGTCACCTCGTACCCGGCGGTCAAGGAGGCGCTGCGAAACCCGCGGGTGTTCTCCAACCGGTGGGATTCAGCCACGCCGCAGCCGGCGCCGCTCCCGTTAGAGGACCAGGTTCTGGCGTACACCGATCCACCCCGGCACACCCAGCAGCGCAAGCTCCTCACGGCCGCGCTGTCCGCCTCCCGCATGGAGAAGCTACGGCCGGCGATGCAGCGCTTCGTCGACGACATCATCGACGGCCTGGTGGCCCGCGGCGGCGGTTTCGAAGTGATGTCGACGCTGGCCCGCCCCTTCCCGGCACACATGACCGCCGAGCTGATGGGTGTTCCGGTCGACGACCGGGAGCAGTTCATCCGCTACTCCGAGCTGGCCGAGCTCGAGACGGCGTTCCCCGGCACCTATCGGGACAAGCTCGACGAGTGGGCCAGGTACATCGAGGACCTGGTCGAGCAGCGCCGCGCCGCCGGCCCCGAAAGCGACGACCTCATCACCACGATGTGCTTCGCGCAGATCGACGGGCAGCGGTTCACCGCCCACGAGGTGAGCAAGATGGTGATGCTGCTGAACGCGGCCGGCAACACCACGACCACCACGCTCATCGGCAACGCCATCTGGCTGCTCGACCGCTACCCGGAACAGAAGGCGCTGTACCTGTCGGACATCGAGGGACGGGTAGAGTCGCTGGTCGAGGAGACGCTGCGGTTCGACGGCCCGATCCACGGGCTGTTCCGGCGCACCACCGAGGACAGCGCCGTCGCCGGCCAGCCCGTCCCCGCCGGCCAGCAGGTGTTCGCCTGCTACGCGGCGGCCAACCACGATCCCGCGGTCTACCACGACCCGGACAGGTTCCTCGTGGACCGGGACTGGAAACAGCTGCCGGCCCATCTGGCGTTCGGCTACGGGATCCACCACTGCATCGGCGCGAACCTGGCCCGCGTGGAAGCCCAGGTCGCGCTCGCCACCCTCTACCGGCGGCTGCCCGGCCTGCGCATCCGCCCCGGTTTCACTCCCGAGCAGGTACCCGGCCTCATCTTCCGAGGATGGATGGGGCTCGAACTGGCCTACGACGCGCCAGCACTGCCAAGGAACCACACATGAGCATGGTGCGCGAAACCGCGACCGGTCGGACACTCGCCATCGACCACGACCGCTGCAGCGGCACCGGCTACTGCCAGGAACACTTCCCGGCGGTCTTCACGCTCATCGGGTCCCGAGCGCACATACGTGACGACGTCGACATCACCATGCTCACCCCCGAGACCCTCGAAGAAGCCGAAGCGATCTGTCCCTGGTTCGCCATCAGCGTCTCCGACCAGCCCACCTGACCCAGAAGGACGCTCAAGGGAGAGCTCGGCGGCACAGCCGCCACCCAGCCCACCTCCACCGCTCCGACTCCGAGGGGAACACCATGACAATGCTGCAGGAAGCCCACTTAATGCTCATTGACGGCACCCCGGTCACCGCGGCAGGGGGCGCCGTCTATGACAACGTCAACCCGGCTACCGAGGAGGTCATCGGGGTGGCGCCGGCCGCGACGGCCGACGACGTGCACAGCGCCATCCGCGCCGCCCGCCGCGCCTTCGACCACACGGCCTGGGCGCACGATCACGCGGCGATCTTGCGAAGCCTGCAGGGGTTGACCGACGGACTACGCAAGATCGCCGAGGAACTGCGGACCACGCTCGTCAGCGAGGCCGGCTGCCCGGTGGCGCTGACCAGAGCGATCCAGCTTGACGCACCTTTTGACTACCTGCAGTACTACGTCGACCTCATCGGATCGAGCGACGACGAGGAGCATCTCCCCGTCAAGGAGATCTTCGGAACTCCGTCCCGACGGACCATCCGCCGGGAGCCGGTGGGCGTCGTGGCCGCGATCACGCCCTGGAACTATCCCTTCTACCTCAACATCACCAAGATCGGCGCCGCGCTGGCCGCCGGTTGTACCGTCGTCCTCAAGCCAGCGCCGGAGACTCCGTGGTCGGCGACCCTTCTCGGCTCCGTGGCCGCCCAGACCCTGCCACCTGGCGTGCTGAACATCGTCACGACCCCCGACAACTCGGTCGCGGAAATCCTGACCACCCACCCGGACGTCGACGCGGTGACGTTCACCGGCTCCACCCCGACCGGGCGGCGGATCATGGCCAACGCGGCCCCCACCATCAAGAGGGTGCTGCTCGAGCTGGGCGGCAAGTCCGCCGCCATCCTGCTCGACGACGCCGACTTCGCCGCCGCGATACCCGGGGCCGTTGGCATGGCCTGCACGCACGCCGGCCAGGGCTGCGCACTGCTCACCCGCCTGCTGGTACCCCGCGGCCGCATGGACGAGGCCGTCGCCATCGCCGAGGCCACCATGGCGGCCATCCCGTACGGGGACCCCACCGACCCCGTCAACGTCATGGGACCAGTGGTCAGCGCCCGGCAGCGCGACCGGGTCCTGGGCTATTACGACCTCGCCCGCCAGGAGGGGCGGGTCGTTCTCGGCGGTGGCCGCGCCGACCAGTTCAACCGCGGCTACTACGTCCAGCCCACCCTTGTCGCGGACGTCGACCCCGGCGCCAGGATCGCCCAGGAGGAGATCTTCGGGCCCGCCGAGGTCGTGATCGGTTACGACGACGACGCCGACGCCGTCCGCATCGCCAACGGCACCATCTACGGCCTGTCCGCGGCCGTGTTCGGCGACGAGCAACGAGCCATGGCCGTCGCCCGGGCGTTGCGTACCGGCACCGTCTCGGTCAACGGCGCCCAGTGGTTCGACGTCGAGTCCCCGTTCGGCGGTTACGGCCAGAGCGGTGTTGGCCGGGAATGGGGCCGGCACGCGCTTCGGGAGTTCCAGGAGACCAAGACGATCGCCCATCCGTAGCGCTTGCACCGCGATTCAGGTCCCACCCGCACAACCAGAAAGCAACAGTCTGATGCATCAGCCTCTGACGGGTGTCCGCGTCCTCGAGGTCGCGCAGTTCACCTTCGTTCCGGCCTCCGGCGCGGTCCTCGCGGACTGGGGCGCCGACGTCATCAAGGTCGAACCAGCTGAGACCGGTGACGCGCAACGCGGCCTGGTACGGCTCCTCGGCCTGGATGTGGCCAGCAGGGGCACCTCCTTCTTCCCGATCATGGAAGGGCCCAACCGGGGCAAGCGCAGCATCGGCCTCGCCCTCGACAACCCC
>Ga0207641_10004734_pt1 | contig 11732 bp, 12 predicted proteins | sample KBSSwiS62_FD_184306 | JGI IMG/M metagenome (GOLD analysis project Ga0207641, IMG submission 184306) | Switchgrass rhizosphere microbial communities from Kellogg Biological Station, Michigan, USA - KBS Switchgrass S6-2 (SPAdes) (version 2) | ecosystem: Host-associated > Plants > Roots >... | reverse complement strand
TTCTGGTCGGAGGGGTAACACTTCATTCCGAGCGGAGGGGTAACACTTTCGGTCCAAACGGATTCTCGATCGGTTCTGCGGAGGAACCGCTTGTCTTTGATCGTCGCTGTGAACGGCTTCCGACCGCCACGCGTGAACCACATTGCACGTCGAGAACCCATGACGCTACCTAGTTATAAACAAAGAAGCTCATGTTGGCGGGGTGTGTGGGACGAGTTTCGAACTGGATTGCCGCCTCGATGTGATTCCCGGGTCGCGCGATTGACTCGGTTCAGCCAGCGCCCGGCACGCGCCGCGCCACCCACGTCATCATCGAACGGGCGTTCTGGACCACGCTCGTCTTCAATGGGTCTACGAGGGTGCCTCCCATGCGCGCGGTCGCGGACATGACGTACGACTCGTCGACAAGAAACCGTTCATCGCCATCGGGCATCACGTAGCGTCTGTTGCCGAGGGGGCGCACCCGCGTCTCGTGGCCGATGTCCGTGGCCAGCCGCGCGAAGAAGAGCCCTGCTGGCTTCAGCACACGCCACATCTCACGCAGCATGGCATCCCAGTGCGCCTCATCCCGGGCGAAATGGAGGACGGCGCTGCTGATGACGACGTCGAAAGTCGCGTCGGCGAACGTCATGCGTTCCACCGGTTCCGCACGGAAGCGATCAGCTGGAAGAGAGGGCGCGAGCGCCGCCGCCTGTTCGCGTACCGCGGCCACGGCGCGATCGTCCACGTCAGTGCCCCAGATGTCGAACCCCCGACGCAGCAAGTACACCACGTTGCGCCCTCCCCCGCAGCCGGCATCGAGGACCTTCATCCCCTCGACGATCCTGCCGCGATGGAGCTGGTCGAACAGGTAGATGTCGACGTCGCCGAACTCCCGCCGCAGGTCTTCGCTCGGCTGCGTCATGCGGGCACCGGTCGCTGATAGTCGGTCTGCCCGTACCGCTCGAGGGCGAGGATCCAGTCTCCGGCGATGTCGACGGTCTGAGCGGTCTGGCCAAGCGCTGCAGCGCACGCTACGAATGCGAAATGGATCGAAAGAATCAAACGGCCGGTATTTCTTCGTCTCATGGCGTCACAGTCGCAGTAAAGGTAGCACGTGCTTAGGGGGGACGACGGGGGGACATTGGTCCAGGGCACGTTCGTCCCTCGTCATCGAAACAATCTGGCTGGCGATCAGACGGCGCCAAGAGATTTGTGACGATGTGTAAGGTTCGCCGTCTCAGGTACTTCTGCGAGCTCATGGCGACGACATCGCGAAACGGACGGCGCTTTTCGCCGGCCTGGAAATCTCCAGTTAGAGCGCAGCCGGGGCGTGAACGACCCCACCCCCGATTCGATCCGCCAACACCCTCGTCCCGAGGGGGTCGCTCACGCCCCGGCTGCCACCGATGTCGAGGCGCATGAGCGGACGATCCTCCGCACATGCGCACGGTTCGTCGCCTGCAGATCATCGGTGACGAACAGGTCGACAACTCGCGCGAGAACAAGGCGTCCCGTGAAGATCGGCGCGCGGGAACGTGACAGTGCAGGTGGCACGCATCGAGGCCGGTCGTGAATAAAACGGAAGCGAACGGATCGTTAAGGCTTGAGGCGCGTCCGAGCGCGGTCAGCGGCCCGGTGGTGATCTCGACCGGCGGGCCGGCGGGCCGCCACAAGCCAGCGAAATGGGTCGGATCGATCACCCGGGCATAGGGCTCGCGCGATCGCGCATGCGTCGCAACGAGCGTGGGGCCGTGAAAGATCCGCACGACCTGCTCGTCGATGGCGACGTCGACGTGGTCCCGCACGAGCCGATGCGGGACGCTGTAGCGCACCGTGTCGACGTTGACGAATGCGTCGTGTGCCACCCGTCGTAGGAGCCGCTGCTCGCGCCGGGGGAGCGCGCGGACAGGGAGCGGCCGCAACAGGTGTCGCTCGGCTCGATCGAAGCGGAGGCTCAGCGCTTCATGCGTGGTCCCATGCTCGCGCGCATCGGCCATCGCCATCCACGCGGCGAGGTGCGCTTCGAGCGCCGCGAATGACTCGAAGGCTTGCTCGGCAAGGCCATTGCGCTTCACGAATTTCACGCCAGCCTCCGTTTTGCCTTTGGTCCGCGCCCGATACGGCGCGCACGCGCGCGGCTGCACATCGCAATCGCGGCAGAAGGCCAGATAGGTCGGATGAAAGATGACCGTCCCGGTCTCGCGATCCCGGCCGACGACCAGCGCCCGCGCATTGTCGCCGATTAGCGTGCGCGGCACCCCGCCGAAATGCGTGAACGCACCGATCGCACCGGCTCGTTGCCAGCGTCGTCCCGGAGATCCAGGACGCGTCAGAGCACCGTCCGGAGTGCGCGCAGATTCCACGATTGTCGAGGATGGTGAATTGCCGTGCTGCGTAGGTGTCGAGCCGGTCGGCGACGCGGTCGGGATGCTTCCTGTCGTTGAAACCGATCGTCGCGTGAGTGCCGTCGCACCATGGCTTCGACTCCAACCGGCCGCACCGGCACAGGGCTGCAACCGGCGGCGCCGTCGTGGGCTCACCGAGGAAGTTCGACATGAGTGCGCCGCCCGCCACCAGGTAGGGACCGTTTTCGCGCACGCGAATACCGCCCTTCGGGTCGCCCGGAACGTCCCGAGCGATTTCGGCGAGCCTAGTGATTCGCTCGAGTTTCTCGCGAAACGTCGTTGAGTGCAGCTGCGGCGATCCTAGCCGACGCCTGAGTAATAGCCCTCTTTTGGCGTTAACGTTCGGCAGCGTCACGCTCGGTGCTCTGACCGAATAAGGCCCGCAGTTGCTGCCCGCTCATGCCGGTGTTGTAAGACGATGTGTCCGGCTCGAACTCCTTCCCTCGAGCCAACGAGCCAACGGTGACGGGGTCGAACCCGGCGTCTTTGACCAGCCCGGCCGCGATTGCCAAAGCGTCGGGATCATCACCGGCAAGCGGAATGCCGACGCGTTCACCTTTTCGATGCGCCTCACTCTCTAGCGTCTTGAAATAGACGGTGTTGAAGGCTTTCACCCAACGGCTCCCTGGAAACATCGCTGCCGCCCAGCCTGCCGAACCGTGCCGATGCGCGGAAGCCTCGCGTGCCGCAGCGCCATCTCGTCGCTCATACGCATTGCCGGTGTCGAGCACGACTTTACCCACCAGCGACGGCGCAAGATCGCGCGCGAGGTCAGGAACGGCCTTCAGTGGAACCGTCAACAGCACCACCTCGCCAAATGTCGCCGCATCCTGCGGTGCTCCAGCCGACGCGCGTGCGCCGAGGCGTTCAACGACTGTCTGGAGTTCCTCGGGATGCCGCGATGACACGCGAACGTCGTGGCCGGCCTCGACCCACAACTTCGCCAACGTCGATCCGATCATTCCTGCTCCGACGATTCCAATGCGCATATGTCGGGTCTCCTCATGACGCCCAACCGAAGAGGACATCGTAGCGATTGTCATGTCGGGGCAGACCACCCATTCGGGGAGGCAGGTACCGTCGTCGATCGGCTTTTGGTACGAAGCTGTCGTCGACCCTTTTCTGTGATGGATCCTTCGTATCCCCTCCCGCTGCCTTCACGCCTGACGCAGATGACGTCAGATTACGACGGCCGCGCCAGACGCCCTTTCAGTTCATCGCTCAGGCGCCGTACGGTCTCGAGAGTCCTGCGGACGTCTCCTTCGCTGAGACCGACGCCAAGCGTCGACGCGATCTCCAGAAAGCGCGCGTTCAACTCGCGATAGCGCGTGTTCCCCTTTGGCGTCAGCTGCACCAGTTTCGAGCGGCGGTGTTGCGGATTGTCGATGAATTCCACAAGCCCTTCCGCCTCAAGCTCGTCCGCTAGCCGCTGCATGCGCTGGCGGCTGGTCGGCCGCGTCTCCGCGATCTGCGGCACGGTCAGCGGACCAAGCAGGGCGAGGCTCCGCATGAAGCCAAACGCACCGCCGCCCCAGCTCGTGATGAGTCCGGTTTTCTGACCGACGGCTCGAATTCTGAAGAAGAACTGCGACACGTCGAGCAGCAACTCGGCGATCGCCTCCCCCTTGCTGTCGACGATTGGGCGCGGCCCCTTCCTGGGGCGCGTCGAGGCCTTCCGTGCCATGGGCTGCATCAGTCTCGGTGTTGACACCCACATTGTCAACTGACTAGAATGACACCCTAGTTGTCATGAGGTCATCGTCACCGCACGTAGCGGAAGCAGGCATCGACATGCACTCGGCTGAATCACAGGGGCCCGCCGTCACAACCGCGGGTGTGATCGCACGACCGCCGCTCCTCTTTCTCGGCGCTCTTCTGCTCGGGTTCGCGACGGATCGATTGCTGCCTTTCCCGTTCACGATTCCGGCGCGCGACCCGGTTCACTGGACGGCCGCTGGGTCGCTCATCCTCATCGGCCTTGCGCTCGCAGCTGCAGGTATTCGCAATTTCTCTCGGTCGGCGACCCCAGTGCCCACGAACCAGCCCACACGCGCACTGGTCACGACCGGCATTCACGGCTACAGCCGCAATCCCATCTATGTCGGTCTATTCCTTGTCTACGGCGGCTTCGCCGTTGCCGCGCGAAGTCCGTGGGCCCTCATCCTCATGCTGCCTCTGGCGATCACGATGCGCTACGGCGTCGTTGCGCGCGAGGAGGCGTACTTGGAACGGCGTTTTGGCGATGGCTACCGAGATTACAAGGCCCGCGTGCGCCGCTGGCTTTAGCCGCCGAAAACAAGAGCGCTGGTCTTACGGCCAGCTTGCGCGTTCGCAGGTCGACGTGACACGAATCCTGATCACGAATCGCGGCAGCCCGAACCATAAAACCAAGCTACACTCTCCCATCCGCGGTGCCCACCGCGGGTAGTTCCGACCAATGACAACCGGCGTCCCGGTCTCTCTGGACGAGCGCATTCATACGCTCGACATTCTGCGCGGCCTCGCGCTGCTCGGCATGATCCTGGTGCACTTTCATCAGCACATGGAAATTGAGGCGTCCGGCGCAGAGGGTCTCATCGGCTGGGTGACGTGGGTTGGCGTAGAGACCAAGGCTTGGGGTGTGTTCGCCCTGCTCTTCGGCGCGGGGTTTGCGGTGTTGCTTCGCAACCTCGAACGACGGGGCCGCCCAGTGGCTGCGATCTATTTCCGCCGCCTCGCTGCCCTGGCGGCATTTGGGTTCATCGCGGAGGCGGGCTTCGGTTTCCAGATTCTGCTCGAGTACGCCATCTGGGGCGTTCCGCTCCTGTTGATCAGAAAGTGGCGGCCGCGAGCGTTGCTGGCCGTGGCCGTGCTGGCCGTCGCCGTGACACCGACGGTCTTTGCCGTCCGCGCGCTCGCTCGCCAGGCGCGGCCCGTCAGCGTGTCTGAGCACACGCGTCCGGCTGCTCGCCCCGATCCTCAGGCTGCCTTGCACGCGGCCGAGGCGACGGGCCGCTACCTGCCACTGCTGCGCGCGCGCCTTGCGAACATGCGCTCCAAGTACGGTTTCTGGTCGACGTACCTTCCAGATTCGACATTCACGCTCTTCGTCATCGGCGTGCTGGCGTTCCGTTACGGCGTCTTCACCGATCCTCGAGCGCGGATCCACCTGATTTCGGGTGCGATGGCATTCGGGTTCATCGCGTGGGCACTCACCTGGACCGTGTACGCCACTGGGCTGACCGTTTCGAATCCTGCGCTGCGCCCGGCGCTGCTCTCCGCCTTCGGGCTCATCCAGGACCAATGGCTGTGTCTGACCTATGCGGGAGCGGTGATCCTGCTGGTCGCGTACAGGCCGGTGTGGCAGTCGCGCCTGCGGTTCTTCGGCGTCGCAGGGCGAATGGCCCTCACCAATTACTTGCTCCAGGTCGCGGTGCTCGACGTGCTCGCGTCGTCCTACGGTGCGGCGCTGCGGGTGCGGCCGCTGATGAGCGTCGGGCTCACGGCGCTCATGTTCGGATCTCTCGCCGCTTTGAGCGGATGGTGGCTGACGAAGTTTCGATTCGGCCCGGCCGAGTGGCTGTGGCGTGCCGCGACATATCTGAGATGGCCGGCGACGCAATCGCCGTTACCTGCAGCCGCGGGGCTGCTGACGGTCGACGCCGAAGGCGGGGACGCTCGCGATTCGAACGGCCGACCGTCGCACCAGGTCGCGGATAACTCCCCGGTTTAATAGCTGCTTCGGGTAACAGCCGGCACTGGCGCGCGAGCGGCCGCTGACGAAGACGCTCTGGCGCGTTCGCGGCTAGAGCGCGAGTTCCCAGGTCTCGGCGACGAGGTCTTTACCGAGGCGGTGGTGTGACTCCTCTGCAACGCATGTGAAGCCGACGGTCTTGTAGACGTGGCGCGCGGCGAGCGGGTTCGAGCGTGACATCACTCGGGGGAGAATTTCGATTCGAGCGTGGGCTAGCTCAGGTAGGATACTGCCGATCCCGGGTCGATGCCGCGTGCCACGATTCTTGTTGTCGAGGACTTTGAACCGATCCGGCGATTCGTGTGTTCGGCGCTGGAGTCAAGGGCCGAGTTTCAGGTCATCGGACAAGCGTCCGATGGATTGGAAGCCATTCAAAAAGCTGAAGAGCTGCAACCGGATGTGATTCTCCTTGATATCAGTCTTCCGAAACTGAACGGGATCGCAGCCGCACGACAAATTCGGACGCGTGTGCCGAAAGCGAAAATCCTCTTCTTGTCCGAAAACACCTCTCCCGGGACGGTAGAAGAAGCCTTACGCACAGGTGCGAGCGGTTATGTTGTCAAATCGGAGGCGGGAAAAGAGCTGTTAGGGGCTGTGGAAGCCGTCATTCGCGGCGGGCAATTCGTGAGTCCCCGATTAGAGGGATGGATCTTTACTGACGTCACCGATCCTCGACGCCTCGACAACGACTTCCGTCCTGCGGGTCTGGCACCGACGCCGCAAGAAGGGGCGACCTCCCACCGGCACGAGGTTCTGTTCTATTCGGATGAAGCCGAGTTTCTTGCTGGTTTCGCCGATTTTATTGCCGCCGCTCTGCAAGCCGGGAACGCGGTCCTTGTGGTGGCGACGGAGTCCCATCGGAACGGTCTCGTTTCGACCCTGCAGCGGCGTGGCCTGGACATCAGCCCAGCGATTGAGCAGGGACATTACATCCCATTGGATGTGGCTGAAACGCTTGCGACATTCATGGTGAATGACATGCCTGAGCCGGTCCGATTCTTCAAGACCGCGGGTGATCTCATCGTGCGAGCGGCTAAGGTTGCGAACGGAGAAGATCTCCGCGTCGCAGCCTGCGGAGAGTGTGCGCCTGTGCTGTGGGCACAAAGGAAGGCAGCGGCGGCGATTCGGCTCGAACAACTCTGGGACGAGATAGCCAAGACTTACAGCGTAGATATTTTGTGCGGTTATCGGCTGATCGATTTTCACGGCAACGAGGGCCCCGACATGTTCCAACGGATCTGTGCCGCACACACGGCCGTCTCTTCTCGTTGAGCACCATGGCATTCTTCAAAACCTTCTTTTCGTCCGACGGTTTCATGCCGCATGGATTCTGTTATTTGTGGAGCCCCGGAGTGCTCTGGCTCCACGTTGTGTCGGATTCCCTGATCGCCCTCGCCTACGCCACCATTCCCGTCACGCTTGTCTATTTCATCCGCAAGAGAAAAGACCTCCCGTTTAACTGGATTTTTGTTTGTTTCGGAATGTTCATCCTGGCGTGCGGCGCCACCCACGCCATGGAGGTGTGGACGCTCTGGCACGCCACTTACTGGCTGTCGGGTGCCGTCAAAGTCGTCACTGCTGCGGCGTCTGTGGGCACGGCCATCCTGCTTGTCCAGTTGATTCCTGAGGCTCTCGCGCTGCCCAGCCCTGAAACATTGAGACGTGAAGTCGCCGAGCGTACGCTGGCTGAGGAGGCCCTTTCCAGAGCGAATCGCAGGTTGATCGAAGCGCAGGAGGAGGAGCGTACCCGAATTGCCAGAGAGCTTCACGACGATATCAGTCAGCGCGTCTCGTTGCTTGCGATGCAACTCGATCGCATGTCGCTCAGTCTTCCTGCCTCAGCGGCGGACCTGAAACAGGGCATCGAGGAGGCAGGAAGACAGACCTCGGAACTAGGAAACGATATCCAAGCCCTGTCGCACCGGTTACACAACTCGAAGTTGGACTATCAGGGACTGGCGGCAGCCACTGCGGGTTTTTGCAGAGAGCTTTCTGATCGGCATGGAGTGGCGATCGTCGTTCGCTTCGAGGACGTCCCGAGCGACCTGCCGCCCGAAATATCTCTCTGTCTCTACCGCGTCGCGCAAGAAGCACTCCAGAACGCGATGAAGCATAGCGGTTCACAGCGCGTCGAGGTATCGCTCAAACGTACTGTGAATGAGATCCATCTGACTGTGCGTGATTTCGGGATTGGTTTCGATCCCGAAGACGCGGTAAGAGGCCGCGGTCTCGGCCTCATCAGCATGAAGGAACGTCTGAATCTCGTCGGCGGGGAGCTGTCAATTGACGCGCATCCGCAGACCGGCACGACAATCCTCTCGCGTGTGGCGCTCAAAGCGGTATAGAGCGAGCATCCGGCGGCGGACTTCGACGGCAAAAGGATGATGCCGATCGCGAGCGCCGTGGAGCCATCGTCGGCCAATCCTTCGATCGTAAAATTCTCGCCGAACTGGCCGTGGACGAAGTCGGTCCTCTTCAGCTGCTCCTGCCAGTGGCGATACGATTCGATCTGTGTCGTCACCAAGGTATAGTCGCGATTGCCCGCGGCCTCGAGTGCCGCTGAGGCGAAGCACGCTTTCGGCCGCGACGGCGATGAGAACAACTGTTCCCGCTGCGACGCTCCAAGCCATGGTCTCGAGCCGTCCCCGCCTGCGTTCTGCCAAGCACATCCGCGTTTCTCGCATCAACGTCAGAACCCGCCAGCTGCTAACAGCTTGCGTGATTGATCAGCTGGCTGGCCCGAGGGTTGCTCGCAGTACCCTGGGATGAGTAGCGGTATCGGGACTCAGCAGCTACGACGGCGTGCGTTAGCCGCTGAGGTGTTGGGAATCGGTGTCTGCGCCGTCCTGACCATTGCGCTGTGCGTTGGCTGCCGCACTGTCGTCAATCCAAGGTTAATCGAGGACGCCCAGACTATGGTTCGCATCCGTACGGCGCTGGTCAACGATCCGCAACTGAGTCTGCGGGGCATCGAAGTCCACGTCACGGCCGGCGTCGCCCACCTGACAGGTTCGGTCGCCTCAAATGAAGAGGCGCAGCGACTGGTTTCACTCGTTCGCGCGATCGCCGGGGTGCGGGCGGTCCAGTCAGATGTTCAGGTCGGCGAGCCAGCCGCAGTCTCCCCGCCGGCGGGACAACCGCGCCACACCAGGTCAGAGGTCCCGGAGGGTCCGACCGACCGGCGACTGCTCGCCGTCGGCGGAGCCGTGTCGTGGACAATCCCCTTCTCGAACGACCTCAGCGGCGCAACGTCATGGGGGCCGCTCGTGCGGTTCGGCTCGGGGTCGGGCTTCTCGCCCGCGATTGACTTCAGCTGGTTTGCGGTCGATGTGCTCTCGGGCAGCGACTCGTCCGCCCGCCTCGGGACCATGAGCGTGAAGCCGGTGATGGGCGGCGCGGCCTACAGGTGGGCCGGCGACCACGTGTCCCTGAGTCTGTCCCTCGTGGGCGGATACTCCTTCAATCATCTCGAAACGAACGATCTGGCGACTGGCAAGCTCCTCGCGTTGCGGGCGGACTCGAGCTTTGCGTGGCGGCCTGGCGTCACCATCTGGTATGACGCCAATACGCGCGCCGCGTTCAACGTGTCTGCCGGGTACGTGGTCACGCGTCCTTCTGTGACGTTTTTCGAGGAGGGACAGATCGAGAAGCGCGGCCAGCGCGCGAACACGCTCCTCGTCAGCGCCGGAGTGGCCTACAAACTGTTTTGACCGGATGGGTCTATGCGACAACGGCTGATTGCCCTGCTCGAGATCGCCGGAGACTGGGGCGTGTTCGCGGGCCGCTCCATTACGGAGGCATTTCGTCCGCCATTCGAAGGCCGGGAAATCGTCCGGCAGCTCTTCGAGCTCGGCTGCCGCTCCATGCCACTCATCGCGGCGGCCGGCTTCGCGGTTGGCGTCGTGCTGTCGATGCACACCAGGGCGTCGCTTGCGCGATTCGGCGCCGAGGCGTTGATTCCCGCCGGCCTCGCCATCGCGCTGGTACGTGAAACGGGTCCGCTCACCGCAGCGCTGCTGCTGTCAGGCCGGATCGGGGCCGGCATCGGAGCGGAGCTTGGTGCCATGCGAGTGACCGAGCAGATTGACGCGCTCGAGGCCACCGCTGTCGATTCATTCAAATATCTCGTGGTGACGCGCGTGATTGCCTGCGTGATCGCGCTGCCGATCCTGACCACGCTCATGAACTTCACAGGCATGCTGGGGGGCTATGCCGCCGAATCCGCGGTCACCAGCATGCCCCTTCGGACGTATTTCAACGCGGCGTTCTCGTTGATCGGCTTCTCTGATTTGATTCCGGCCACCGCCAAGACGATGGTCTTCGGGTTCATCATCGCTTCGGTGGCGTCGTACCTCGGCGTCAACACGACCGGCGGCACCGAGGGCGTGGGGCGCGCCTCCACGAAGAGCGTGGTGACCGCCTCGATTCTCCTCATCCTCGCGAACGTCGTGCTGGTCAAGATCATTTTTTTCTTCTATCCGGCATGACATGGCGAGCGACATCGTCCCGGCGATCGAGCTCCGTCATGTCACGAAGCGGTTCGGGAACCGCAACGTGCTCGACGATCTCACGTTGTCCATTCCAGCGAGGCAGGGCCTGTGCCTCCTCGGTCGCAGCGGGACGGGCAAGAGCGTCATGCTCAAGCACATCGTGGGACTGATGCAGCCTGATGCCGGACAGGTGCTGGTCGAGGGCAAGGACATCGCACGGATGTCGAGGCAGCAGCTCTCCGTGACGCGGCAGCGCATCGGCTTTCTTTTCCAGAACGCGGCCTTGTTCGATTCGCTCTCGGTCGGAGACAACGTGGCCTTTCCGCTCCGGCGCCACACCGACGCCTCGAATGCCGAGATCGTGTCACGCGTCCGGACGCTCCTCGAGCAGGTCGGTCTCGAGCGGGACTACGACACGATGCCCGCCGATCTGTCCGGTGGGATGCAGAAACGGGCCGGCCTCGCCCGGGCGATGGCGCTCGCGCCGCCCATTCTCCTCGCGGACGAACCAAGCGCCGGCCTCGACCCCATTACCGCCGCCGAGATCGACGCGCTGCTCATCGATCTGAAGCGCCGGCTCGGAACGACGCTCGTCGTGGTCACGCACAACATCCCCAGCGCGCGAGCGATCGGCGATGAGCTGGTCTTCGTCCACGAGGCGAAAATTCTCGCCCGAGGCTCGCCAGATCTGCTCGATCGTTCCGAGCATCCGCTGGTACGCGAGTTCATGAGATCCGCCGGATCGGGCTGATATCCAGTGTCCGACCCAGCAAGCTGATGAGGAGTCAATCATGAGTCGAATGCGGGTCGTCGTCGGAGCCTTCATCGTGGGAGGCATCCTGCTGTTTGCGGGCGGGCTGTTCCTCATCGGAGACCGGCGGCTTCTTTTCGCCAGACAGTTCGAGTTGAACGCCACGTTCGGCAAGGTCACCGGGCTGCAGGTCGGCGGCAAGGTCCGGCTGGCCGGGTTCGACGCCGGTGAGGTTCTCGAGATCATGATCCCGCCCCGACCGTCCGACCGTTTTCGCGTCCGGATGCGCGTGCGGGAGGACTTGCACCAACTCGTACGCAGCGATTCCACGTGCGGACTGCAGACGGACGGCATCGTCGGCAGCACGTTTC
>Ga0207641_10004727_pt1 | contig 11743 bp, 8 predicted proteins | sample KBSSwiS62_FD_184306 | JGI IMG/M metagenome (GOLD analysis project Ga0207641, IMG submission 184306) | Switchgrass rhizosphere microbial communities from Kellogg Biological Station, Michigan, USA - KBS Switchgrass S6-2 (SPAdes) (version 2) | ecosystem: Host-associated > Plants > Roots >... | reverse complement strand
CAGAAAAAGGGAATATGAAATGTGCAAAGTGAAAAATGATTTGCAGGCGCACGGTTGAATCATACGAGCAAGATCCATGGACAGAGACCTTCGCAAACCGGTTTATGCATTGGCAGCGTTATTCGGACTGCTATTGTTATTAATTTTCGTTTTTATGGAAATGGGCGACCCGCAACAAACTATGACCCTGCCGCCGGTAATGAAGCCGGCCGCCTTATCTGTCGCGGCTCCCATCAAAACCCAGGCTGCTTTGGGATACCAGCAATTATCGCCTTCGCCCGATCAGCCACAGCGTGAACGCGAAGAATCAAAAAAAGATGCGTTCACAGATTCGACAAAGCTGAAAAAAGATCCCTCCAATGACAACTGTAATTTTCAGGACGGTGCGCATGCGGCCATCGCGGAATTCAGTAGTTCTGAAAACGGGTATTCAGCAACTTACAAACTTGATGTAACCGTGCTGAACTGCCAGGTGATTGCAATAGATGTTCCCAAACTCGGTTGGCTGGATGCAGATCATTTTAAAGCAGCAGATATCGACCAAAGCGGTGATGCAAGTTTTGAGGACGACAAAGGCCGGACTTTTTATATTCACATAATGAACAACGGACCCCGCTGACAACGTTTCGTCACAAAAAAGATGTTTGCCCTGTTTCAGCGAAAGATGAATGCCGATCGGCGAATTAAGTAAATAATTTTATTACCCGCCGTTACCTTCGCTTCAATTACATCATAAATATAAAATGCAGCAGCGAGCTTGATATCTGTCAGACTCCTTTTTTTACCTAACAGGCATCTGCAGGCAATAAAATATAAAGCTGCCCATAACGGCAGCTTTGTATCAGCAACAAATCAATGATTTATTTTTTTATAAGGTAACCGAAAAGCCCATCTTTTTCATCGTTGGGGCCAGCCGTAAAATACAGCCTGTTCGGATCAACCGTAGTAGCAGTAGCCGGGGGGAATGACAGCGCCCACAAACCATCGATGGTTACGCGCCACCCGTTTGATTTTAACTGATCAAGGAAATTACCGTTCTCGCGGAAGACATTGATGCGGCCATCACCAAAATTACCCACCAGCAGCACACTGTCATCAACCATGCCATCATCTTTTCCACTGTTGCCTTTTCCGTTGTGATCGTCATCCATATCCTTGATATCACCCAGGAAAGAAGAAGGCGCTTTTACAATTCCCCAGGGTGCATTTAAAGTACCTCTTGCTGCAAAACGTTTTACCAGCGAACCATCCGTATTAAAAATATCCACATATCCATTGCCCGGTCCGGGCTGGTCTTCGCCATCAGGCCCAACTTTAGCATAGGTAACATAAAGCCAGCCACCAACAGCCTGTATGTTAAAGGGTGCATAGCCCCCAGGGATGTGTTCATCTTTGAACGGCATGGAAACAGGCATAAAGCCATTGTCCCATACATCTATCCGTCCCGCCCTGAAATTGGCGGCATAAAGAAAATTGCTTCCGCCTTTTGAGGCCAGTGCAAGACCCGTATACGCAGAAGTTGCAGCATTATTTTTAACAAGCTGCGCGTTGTTACCCCCGTTCCATGCAGATAACACGCCATCTTCACCAACAAAAATAAAACGTGCGGGATTGCCATTGGCCAGTTTAAAATCGGTAGCACTGGAACTAAAGACAATACCTGTTGGACCGCCGCCGCTGGGTCCGCTGGGTGAAGGAATGGCTACTGCGGGTCTTGCGGCAATGGGTGCACCGTCTTTGTCGTATACCTCACTTACATGTCCGTCTGTTGAATTAACCCAGGGCGTGCCGCCTGAACTGAATGCGAGTCCCCAGGCATTCATTAAAGTGGGGTCAATATGGGCAGGACTGTAACTGCTGTTGTTCGCGACCAGGTTTACCTGGTTATAGGTTGCCGAAGGAGCGGGCAGGTGTCCTTTGCGACAGCCCAAAGAAAACAAGACTACTGCAAACGTCAAACAAAACAAACTTTGACTGGTTAAGTTGATGATCTTTTTCATACAAACATCGTTTTTGGTAAATAAATCGTGTTTTCACCGTTTCCAGGATACGTTAAAGCAGGACCGAAGAATGATTGTTGCTGAGCCCGGCGGGGTTATATCTCAGGGGTAAGCACCCTACGAAAAAGCGCCGCGAATGGTTGCCGGTGATAGCGGGTGATTAACAAAAACAATGATAGTGCGATGATGGGTGAACAAGGGAATGCTTCAATGCAAAACCTGATTGTTATCGTTGAAGAATACGCGTCCGGGAAAACATTTCCGTCGGCAAATCAGCCGTAAAGCCGGGTAAAATAGTGTCCGCAGATGCGCAGATTTTGTTGCGGTTGCATGGTTGAACGACGCATGATCGATACCGGTTTGAAGATATTTAATCAGCGAATCGGCGGCTGTTTTCAATTGGCAGCAGATGCGCGCTTACTTCTTCCCGTTGCCATCGTTCATGCCTTCTTCTTTCTCCTTTACTTCCAGTTTTTCTTTTTTAAGATCGATGCGTATTCTGCCAAATATGCTCATATACAAATTGGCGATCCATACAAGCGAAAAACCGGCAATAAGATAACCACGCCAGTCATCATAGAGCAGGTGAAAGCGTGTTATAAAGAGAGCAGCTATGGTTACATAATGGCTGAAGCAATATTCGCAGGTAAAAAGATAAAAGAATTTTCTTTTGGCCAGCCATTTACCTTCTACGCTCTGCCGTATACAAAATTCCCTTGGCTCCCTGAATACTTCTTCGTGGGTAACTGTCCATGCGATACAGGCAACGGGAATCGCCAGCAAAAAAAGATACCAGGTTTGAACTTGAATCGACATAACAAATTTTTTATAAGCGGCACTAAATGGCGGGTACAAATTATCAATTCTTGCTGAGCAGTAAAAATTGAACGCTTTTACCAACGGTTATTTTGCCATGAATGCGCGAATCAGCTTTTAGAACCCGTCTGCGAATCTGCGGCCAATTATTCCATCGATCCTGAATTCATTGAGTAATATTGTGAGCTCCGGCATCAAACAATTACTCAATTGCCTGCATCCGCATTTCTATCATGTGCTCACAGAATCCCGCTTTTTGATATGCTTTAATAGCAGGGCTGTTTTTATAGTATACTTCCAGCCGGAGTTCATGAATGTTTTTACCAAGGGCCCATTTTGAGAGAGCATCAATAATCATCCTGTTAATGCCTTTCCCCCTGTATTGCGGATCCGTATACATAAAACCCAGGTAGGCATATTGTGCATGCTGCAGGTAATGTTTGGCATTTTCGATGCGCGCGTAACCAGAACCAACCGGCAGGCCATCCAGTTCTGCCACCAGCAATTCAATATGATCGGCCTGGATCATTTCAGCCAGGTTATAATACTGAATGGGGTCTTTTTTCAAAGTAGTATCGAAAGGTCGTTCTGCGGCGATAACACCCTGTTCAAAACGAAGCAAGGTATTCATATCCTGCAAACCCGCTTTCCTTATGGTTATCTCGCTCATCTGTTTGGCTGGTTTTGAAATTTTTGGTTGTTGAATCTGCTTGTCCGGCACTTTCGCCATGCATTAAACAAACTCATCGGGTAACTCGTAAAATTACTCATCTCCCGCAAAACCCGTCTGAAAATGATTTGTAATCAGCAGGCAGCTTTCATAGCTTTCGACCTGTCATACAACAAAATAGCAGGTGCAATTTTACCATTCCGCCAATGCGGACATTTAACCGGAATCTAATGATTTGTTTCTCATGATAAGCTGAAAATATAGTAAAACCGTATATATTTGAATGGAGGATATTTTTTACTAACTGATATTATAAATTGACGGTAATTCTCCGCCGCCGGTTTATTCCAAAACAAAATCTGCATGAGAAAGAATGCTCTCATCCGGGGAAATGCCAGCCGCATTTTCCAAAGCACTTTTCTTTTATTACTGATTCTTTTTTTTCAACATTCATCCCTGGCACAAAATAATAACCCGGTTGAGGTGAGCGGTAAGGTCATCTCCGACAGCCTGGGTACGGGCTTACCGGGTGTATCAGTTATCATTAAAGGCACGAACAACGGTACCAGTACGGATGCCACGGGCAAGTTTGTTTTGCGGGGTGTTGCACCTACAAGCGTGCTGGTCTTTAGCATGACGGGTTATAAAGCGGTTGAACTGAAAGCAGGCCAGGTAGGCAAATTTCCTATCCGTTTATCCATCAGTGCACAGGACCTCACCGACGTAGTGGTGACCGGTTTCCAAAACGTAAAGCGCAACAAGTTTTCGGGCGCCTCGGTTAAGCTGAGGGCAGAAGATATAAAAATGGACGGTATTATAGACGTGAGCCGCAGCCTGGAGGGAAGAGCGGCCGGGGTATCGGTTCAGAACGTTTCCGGAACATTTGGTTCGGCCCCAAAAATCCGTATCCGCGGCGCTACTTCTATAACAGGAGAAAACAAACCGCTTTGGGTGGTGGATGGCGTAGTGCTGGAAGATATCGTAAACATCTCGAACGACCAGTTGTCGAGCGGAGATCCGGCAACATTGCTGGGCTCCTCGGTTGCAGGACTTAATGCAAATGATATTGAAACATTTGATATTTTAAAAGATGCTTCCGCTACCGCACTATATGGCGCAAGGGCGATGAACGGCGTAATTGTAATTACTACCAAAAAAGGAAGAGCCGGTAAACCACATATTAATTATACCGGCAATTTCAGTACACAGTTGAAGCCTTCGTATAGCAATTTCAATATCATGAATTCTGCCGACCAGATGTCGCTTTATGCGGAACTGGAAAGAAAAGGTTATCTCACCTATGCCAATGTAGCTACTTCCGGCACTTCAGGGGTATACGGAAAAATGTATGACCTGATTGATACCTACGACCCCGTGACCGGAAAATTTGGATTGCCCAATACCGTTGATGCAAAGAATACTTTCCTTAAAAGATATGCCGCCGCCAATACCAATTGGTTCGATCTGCTGTTTCGCAACCAGTTAATGCAGGATCATTCTTTAAGCATTTCATCGGGTACTGATAAATCACAGCAATATCTTTCCCTGAGTTACTATGGCGATAATGGCTGGACCATTGCCGACAAAGTGAAAAGGTATAATATGAACTTCAGGAATACGTATAATTTTTCTGATAAACTTTCTGTCGGTTTTATCACCACCGGCTCTTACCGCCAGCAAAGGGCGCCGGGTACCCTGTCCAGGACCAGTAATCCACTGGATGGATCCTTTTCGCGCGACTTCGACATCAATCCTTTCAGCTATGCGCTGAACACCAGCCGCGCTTTAACCGCTTATGATGAAAACGGGAAGCTGGAATATTTCAAACGCAATTTTGCGCCTTTCAATATTATCGATGAGGTAAACAATAACAAGCTGAACCTTTCGGTGATAGATGTTAAGCTGCAGGGCAATATTACGTATACCTATAACAAACACCTGCGCTATGAATTTGTGGGCGCTGCACGTTATGTAAAAACATCGCAGGAAGACCTGGTGAACGAAAATTCAAACGAAGCCAATGCTTACCGCGCGGCAGGTAATGCAACCATCCGGGCAGCCAATCCCTATTTGTATCTCGATCCCGATCATCCCAACGACGAAAAGCAGATTGTATTGCCGGTAGGCGGGTTTTACAATACCAACGACAACGTGCTGAAAAATTTCGATTTGCGCAATCAAATCTTTTACAATTTCGATATCGACAAAGAAGGCAAACATGTGATCAGTGGGGTGGTGGGCCAGCAAGCCAAACTCAGCGATCGGCAGAGTACAAATTTTACCGGATATGGATATCAGTACGGGCAGGGAGGTGTTCCTTTTGTCGACTACCGGATATTGAAACAAAAGATCGAATCCAATTTTCAGTACTATGGCATGCAGCCGGGGTATGACCGCTTTGCCAGCTTTTTCGGCGATGCGGCTTATTCGTTTGAGAACCGTTTTAATGTAGGTGTGCATGGCCGTTATGACGGTTCCAACCGCCTTGGTAAATCGCCCAATGCAAGATGGTTGCCTACCTGGACAGTGGATGGTTCCTGGAATCTGGAACGCGAAAAGTTTATGGAACGTTTTGCCAACATCGATTACCTGAAACTGCGCGGTTCTTATGGTTTAACCGCCAGTCTGGGCAATGCTACCAATTCTGATATCATTCTGCAAAGCCTGGTAACCAGCAGGCCTTATCTCGATGAAAAGGAAACCAAGCTGATACTCCAGAATATTGCCAACTACCAGCTTACCTGGGAGAAAATAAAAACATTGAACATCGGGGTGGATATTGCATTATTCAAAAACCGGGTGAACGCGAGCGTGGATGTGTATAGCCGTAACCATTTTGGTTTGATCAACACCATTAAAACTTCGGGTATCGGCGGTGAAGTATTTAAAAATGCCAACTATGCCGATATGACTTCTCATGGTATTGAAGTAATGATTGGCGGCGCCATTGTAAGAACAAAGGATTTTCAATGGCGCGCTACCTTCACCGGTAGTTACAACTACAATAAAATTACCCGGTCGGATAATATTCCGGAAATAAAAGATCTTGTGAAACCAGAAGGCGGTAACCTGAAAGGCTATCCCACCAGTTCACTGTTCTCTATAGATTATAAAGGCCTGGCTGCCGATAATGGTATCCCGCTTTCGCTGAATGAAGACAGTGTTATCAAAACAAATGTTTACCTGCAGAGCCAGGTAACCAAATACCTCGTGTACAATGGAACCATCGATCCAAAATACAATGGCGGTCTTAATAACAGCTTTACCTGGAAAGGGCTTACCCTGAATGTTTTTGTAACATTTCAGGCCGGCAATAAAATCAGGCTGAGCCCCGTGTACAATTCTGCCTATTCTGATCTAACCGCCTTTCCCACAGAATTCAGGGACCGTTGGCTGATGGGCGGCAATGAAGCCGTTACTTATGTGCCCGCTATTTCCGACAGGTTGTATGCGGCCAGGCTGGATGGTTACCCGTATAGCAATTATAACAACTCACAGGAAAGGGTAGCCGATGGCGGTTTTGTAAGATTAAAAACAGTATCGCTTGGTTACCAGTTGTCACAACATTTTATAGACCGCTTCCGCCTTAATTCGGCATCGGTGATGGTATCTGCCTATAACCTGTGGCTCATTGCTTCGGATCCGAAATTGAGAGGCCAGGATCCTGAATTTTTCAATGCGGGCGGGGTGGCGCAACCCATCCAGAAGCAATTCACGCTTTCATTGAGACTTGGATTATAAACAGATGCTTGTGTAATTGAATAAAAAAAAGATTATGATCAGTTCCAAACGTTTTTCCCTTTTACTCACTATACCGCTGCTGGTTTTATCGGGCTGTAATAAGTTCCTTGAAAAAAACCCGGATGCGCGGGCCGACCTGGATTCGGCCGATAAGATATCAAAATTGCTGGTATCGGCTTACCCGCAAGCTTCGTTTGCGTCTTTTACTGAAGCCATGTCAGATAATTCAGGTGATAAACCCAAACTGGGGTTTGATCAAAAAGTTTTCGTTCCTTATATATTCGGCGACCTGATAGATGATTCGCAGGATACCCCGGAGAACTATTGGACCAGCGCCTATGCCGCCATTGCTGCTGCCAACCAGGCTTTAGATGCAATTAATAAAAGCGGGCACCCGGATGATTATAAACCGCAAATGGGTGAAGCATTGGTATGCCGTGCTTATGCGCATTTTATGCTGGTGAATTTATTCTCAAAATCATACGATGCCGCTACTGCTGCCAGTGACCCGGGCATTCCGTATGTAACCGAACCCGAAACAATCGTGTTTAAAAAATATGGCCGCGGCACCGTGAAAGATGTTTACGACAAAGCAGAAAAAGATTTAGTACAGGGACTGCCGCTGATAAATGATCAAAACTATACCGTTCCGAAATATCATTTTACCAAAAAAGCCGCCTACGCTTTTGCTTCCAGGTTCTTCCTGTTTAAAAAAGATTACCAGAAAGCAATCGACAATGCCAGCCTTGCTTTCCCCAACAATACGTTTGTGGCCAATATGCGCAAATGGACTACCACTTACCAGAACTATACTTTTAACGATCTTATCATTAACTATACAAAAGCAACGGAGCCGGCTAATTTATTGCTGTGCGAAGCCAGTTCCACATACGCCAGGGATTACGCGACCCGCCGTTTTGGATGGAATACGCAGATACGGGGAGAAACCCTGGGCAGCCCCAATGCGGCCGGCGATATTCAATGGTCGTACTCGCTGTATCTCTACAGCCAGGATGATTATTTCATTCCAAAATGGAACGAGTATTTCGCAGAATCATTCCCGGGCGCCGGTTACGGCTTGCCCTATATTATGGTGCCGCTGTTTACGACGGAAGAAGTATTGTTTAACCGCGCAGAAGCCTATATACAACTTGGTATGTTTAATCCGGGCATTGCCGATTTAAATACTTTCTGCAGCCAGCGGTTCAGGGACTATGATCCGGCCACTATGAGTATTACGGCCGCGAAATCAAAAAGCTATTACGGTACCGGCGATGATAAACAGGCGCTCATCGCTACACTGCTTGATTTGAAAAGACCGGAATTTTTATTCGAGGGTATGCGCTGGTTTGATATCTGCCGGTATAAAATGACGGTAACCCATAGTTATAAGGATGGTGGCACGCCAGGTCAGACCATTACCGTCACCAATACACCTACGGATCCAAGGCGGCTAATCCAGCTTCCGCAATCTGTAACCTTATCAGGATTGGAACTGAACCCGAGATAATTATTAAATAAGAAATACATTATTATGAAATTGATAGTAAAATATTTGTTGATACTTTCTGTAGCAGTACCGCTGTCGCTGGAAAGTTGCTCAAAAAAAGAGAAACTCGATCCGGGCGATCCGCTCGGGTTGGGCGGTGATAAGGTAACGGCAACCGCTATCGACAAATGGATTATGGATACGCTAACCACACCCTATAACATGGAGGTGAAATACCGCTTCGATGAATTTGAAGTGCAATTGGATCGCACCCTGGTGCCGCCAAAGGAAGAACAGGTGATACCTGTGCTGCGTACCATCAAAAATGTTTTTATGAATCCTTTTGAGAAAGAGGCGGGAATTACATTCTTAAAAACAGAGATACCCAAACAAATTGTATTGGTGGGAAGTCCGGCTTATAATTCCAATGGGACCATTTTATTGGGCGAAGCAGAGGGGGGTAAGAAAATTTTATTGTATACCATCAACAGCATCAATACCAAAAACCGGGCTGACGTAAAGATGATGATAAGGACTATCGAGCACGAATTTGGTCATATCCTGAATCAAAAAGTAAAATGGCCCCCTGCATTTAATCAAATTACAGTGACGGATTATACAGCCGACTGGACTAACCAGACAGTCAACGATTCATACGCAAAAGGCTTTGTTACACCCTATTCAAGATCTGCCTATGGCGAGGATTGGGTAGAAATGGTAGCAACTATGCTTACTGAAGGAAGGGCCGGTTTTGAAAACCTGGTAGCCTTTGCCGATGCATTATCCATTGCGCAGGGTTTACCCAGTGCCGCAGCTAAACTGCACCAGAAAGAAGCTTTTGTGGTACAGTACTACAAAGATGTTTGGAATATTGATTTTTACAGTTTGCAACAAAGGGTACAGGATGCTCTGGATGCTATCGCTCCGCAACCATTCAATCCATTGTACACAGAATTCGGTGCCGGAAAAAGATACAGCAGCTTGAATGTTGCCAAAGATTTGCAAACTTCCGCCAATTTCATTGCGCTCTATAATAAAACAGCCGATACTTTAAAGGCAAAAACGGGTACGATCCTCGATAGTTTGATTATCAGCAAACCGTTTTCAGATACGCTTTTATTAACGGTTCGTTTCCTGGGCGCTTCGGGTACACCGGCTTATTATGCCAATTACCGATACCTCGTTACCAACAATCCGGACGGCAGCATGAAGTTTGGGCCCGTAATCCTTCAACCGTCGAGGGGAGTGCTCGAAAGCAATGCCAATGCTGTTAAAACAGGTATGAAGCCACTGACGGATTTCTTTACGCTGAATACATTGGTACTTGACTATAAAGGCGGGCATCCCAATTCGAACCTGGTGACACAAACGGGCGGCCTGAATATTGCAAATGGAGAAAAAGATTTTATGCTGGGTATTTTGAAATAGCCCAAACCCCAAATGAACAATTTTATGAGAAAATATATAATAGCTATTCTCAGTATCATGTTGCTGACTACTGCCTGCAAAAAAAAGGTAGACGCTGTTTTTGATCAATCGCCCGATGAGCGGCTGGCAGCGGTAATCAATGCTTTCCAGGATAAACTGGTGAAGCAAACCGATGGCTGGAAGGTGTTGGTAAAACCATTGACACCGGGTTCTTACCCATTTTACATGAAATTCACAAACACCAACCGGGTAACCATGCTATCCGATATTTCTGACAGCGCTGCAGGTGTGCCAAGGGAAAGCAGCTACCGGGTAAAAGCTTTGCAGCAACCCACCATTATCTTTGATACTTATAACTACCTGCATGTGCTGATGGACCCCACACCCGCTATCAATGGCGCTGACTATGGAGTGGGATTGGTTTCTGACATTGAATATTATCTTCCCACAACATTAATACAGGCATTGCAGGGCACCAAGCCTGATACCATTACCAGTATGGCGTTGAAAGGAAGATATAATGGCGCAGATATTCTTTTCACCAAAGCCAGCCCTGCAGAAGCAGCCTCGTACAACAATGGCGATCTGAGAAAACTGCGCATAGCAGTTAATAATTATTCAGCCACGAACCTGCATCGTTTATACATGGATTTTGGCGATGGCGTAAAAGTATTGGTGACGATTGACCTGGCAAACAGAACAGTCAGTTTCTTCTGGATAAAAAATGGTACGGCGTTCAGTTTTACTTCTACTTTTTATTTTACGCTCGACGGCCTGCAACTCGGGAACGCATTTAACTATAACGGTACCACTATCATCACAAAAATCCTATGGGACAATATAAAGCTTAGCGGTACGGGAACAGGCGCAGCCGTTCCGATACAGATATCAGCCACTGATGTTTATCCCTTACATGTTCTGATTGGAACTACCATCACAGGTATCAACTTACCGGCTGTAACCAGCTTCCCTGGCTGGTCGGATGATTTTAAAGCAAGAAGGGCAGCTGTTGCCACGGCATTAATAAATGGTCCTTATGGACTAACATTGGATGAAATGGATTTTTCCACCTTTACTCCAAACAGTGACACGCTTTATGTGGTCGTTTTCCAGGGTGCCAATGGATATCTCGCACAGTTCTACTATACTTATACAAAAACGCCAGCCGGTGTTTTTAAATTTACTATGACCGGGACAGATGGCAATGCAAGCCTGATTGTTGGCAGTATGGCGCCTTTACTCGGACAACGCATTAACGTAGATAATTTTACAGTTGATTACTATAACGACCCGGTAGAAGGACAACTGGTCAGGTTTACCAGTGTACAGCATCCCGACTTTGCTTTTACGGGTCGACCGCGATAAGAAAATTTAGTATGTAATAAAAAAACCGGCTGTTATCAATGGCCGGTTTTTTTATTAGGGAAATGTCGCGGCCATTAAAATCCTTTTGAAGGGGTAAAAGATGGGTGCATTTGTGAATGTTTCTTCGAGTTGCTTTTTATAGGTTGTTGCAAAACTGGTTTGCAAATTAGCGGGTAATCTTTCCAGGTAGCGAATCAGCGCCGTCCCACTCATCCAGTTGTACAGGGCTGTTGC
>Ga0207641_10004726_pt1 | contig 11743 bp, 10 predicted proteins | sample KBSSwiS62_FD_184306 | JGI IMG/M metagenome (GOLD analysis project Ga0207641, IMG submission 184306) | Switchgrass rhizosphere microbial communities from Kellogg Biological Station, Michigan, USA - KBS Switchgrass S6-2 (SPAdes) (version 2) | ecosystem: Host-associated > Plants > Roots >... | reverse complement strand
GCCTCGCGCTGCAGGCTCGTGAGGTCGTAGAGGAGCGGCGCCGCTTGCGTGCTCGGCTTGGCCTCCTCGCTCACCGACGCCGGCTCGCCCTGCACCGCCTCGGCGACCGCGAACGCGTCGGCTTCGTTCCAGATCCGGTCCGAGCGCAGCTCGAGGTCGTCGGCGTTCTTCTTCCACGCCGGATCGAACCACTTGCCCTCGTATTCGCCGGCGCCGACGGCGAAGGTCGCGCGCACCTCCCAGTAGTCGCGCGAGACGTGCTTCCTGATCTGCTCCTCGCGCTCGACCATGATCGACAGCGTCGGCGTCTGCACCCGGCCGACGGTGGTGAGGAAGAAGCCACCGTCGCGCGAGTTGAACGCGGTCATCGCGCGCGTGCCGTTGATGCCGACCAGCCAGTCGGCCTCGGAGCGGCAGCGCGCCGCGTCGGCGAGCGGCAGCATCTGCTTGTCGGACCGAAGATGCGCGAAGCCGTCGCGGATCGCCGCCGGCGTCATGCTCTGCAGCCAGAGGCGCCGGGCCGGAAGCTTCGACTTGGCGTGCTGCTGGATCAGGCGAAAGATCAGCTCGCCCTCGCGGCCGGCGTCGCAGGCGTTGATGAGCTCGGTGACGTCCTTTCGCTTGACCAGGCGGACGATCGCGTTCAGCCGCGTCTTGGTCTTGTCGAGCGGTGCCAGCTCGAAGTGCGGCGGGATCACTGGCAGGTGGGCGAAGCTCCACTTGCCGCGCTTGACGTCGTACTCCTCGGGCGCCTTGATCTCGAGCAGGTGGCCGACCGCCGAAGTGACGATGTAGCTCTCTGACTCGAAGTATTCGTCGTGCTTGTCGAACTTGCCCGCGTCGGGCGTCAGCGCGCGGACGATGTCCTGCGCCACCGAGGGCTTCTCTGCAATGATCAGTGCTTTGCTCATTCGTCTCGTCGTGGTTCTCGGGCGCCGTCATCGAGATCGAGATCGGCGTCCCTACAATCCGGGTCCTCGCGCGCACGTGCACGCGCGCGCACCCATGAATTCAATGTAACCAAAGAAAGTGATTCCCCTGAAAAGCCCTGCCAAGACCCAGCCCACCGTCGACGCACCGCGCCGCGGCCGACGCATTCAGGTGCGCCGCTCCGGCATCCACGGCAAAGGCGTCTTCGCGCTGCAGCCGCTCGCCGAAGGCGAGACGATCATCGAGTACACCGGCAACGTGATCACCTGGAAGCAGGCCAAGCGGCTGCCGCCGCACAACCCCGACGAGCCGAACCACACTTTCTTCTTCCACATCGACGACAAGCACGTCATCGACGGCAACGACGGCGGCAACGCCGCCAAGTGGATCAACCATGCCTGCGGCCCGAACTGCGAGGCCGACGAGACCGACGACGGCCGCGTCTTCATCAAGGCGCTGCGCGACATCGAGCCAGGCGAGGAGCTCAACTACGACTACGGGCTGATCCTCGACGGCAAGCACACGAAAGAGGTCAAGAAGGAGTTCGAGTGCCGCTGCGGCACGCCCGAGTGCCGAGGCACGATGCTCGCGAAGAAGGAAAAGAAGGAGAAGAAAAAGGGGAAGAAGAAGAAGTGAAGCCCTCGGTCGACCCGGCCATCGAGCGCGTCGCCGACACCGGGTCGACCAACGACGACTTGCTGGCGCGAGTCCATGCCGCGTCGGCGTCGGGGGCGACAACGTTCGCACCGTGCCTGCTCGTCGCCGATCGCCAGCGCGCCGGGCGCGGCCGCCACGGCCGCCACTGGCACGCCGAGCCGGCGGCATCGCTCACCTTCTCGATCGCCTGGCCGTGCGCGCGAGGCGAGCTCTCCGGGCTGTCGCTGGCGATCGGCAGCGCCCTCGCCGACGCGCTCGACGCGCCCGCCGCCGTGGCGCGGATCGGCCTCAAGTGGCCGAACGACCTCTGGCTCGTCGACTCGACGCCGGACAAAGCCGCCGCGAGCGGCCGCAAGCTCGCCGGCGTCCTCGTCGAGACCCTGCCCTTCGGCGCCGGTCGGGTCGCGATCGTCGGCATCGGCATCAACATCGCCGCCCAGTCCGTCGCCGACGCGGCCTCGGGATTCGCGAGCCTCGACGAGATCGATCGCGATGTCACGCCGGCGCGAGCGCTCGCCCGCGTCGCCCCGGCGGTGTTCGACGCGCTGCGCCGATTCGACCGCGCCGGCTTCGCCGATTTCGCCGCCCGCTACGAGCGTCGCGACGTGCTGCGCGGCCGGCGCGTCGCCGGCACCGGCACGGCCGGCGCGATCGAAGGCGTCGCGGCGGGAGTCGACGGCGCCGGCGCGCTGCTCGTCGCGACGAAGTCCGGGACCGTCGCGGTCCAGAGCGGCGAGTGGCGCCTCGCCCGCAGCGAGCCGGCGGGTTCGCCGTGCTGAGGGCACTCCTCGCGGTGCTGGTCATCGCCAACCTGCTCTTCTTCGCCTTTACGCGCGGCGCGCTCGATGGCCTGTCGGGTCTGAGCTCGCGCGGCGATCGCGAACCCGAGCGACTCACCCACCAGGTGCGGCCACAGACGATTCGTCTGCTGCCGATGAGCGCCGCGGCGAGCGCTCCCGTCGACGCCGGCGTCGCGTGCTACGAGACGCCGACCTTCACCGGTGCCGACGCGGTCGCCGTCGAGACGGCGCTGGCCGGCAACCTGCCGGCCGGGACCTGGAGCGACAGCCGCGGCGAACGAACGGTGGGAACGCGCACCGAGGTGACGCACACCTACCGTGTCGCTGCCGCCGACGCCGCACTGGCGGCGCGGCTGGCGACGCTGAAGCTCGACGCCGGGGGGCGCGGCTTCAGCTTCAGCACCTGCGCGCGTCCCGAGCGGCCGCGCTGAGGCCGACGCCCGCGCGGCCCGCGCGCGCCGCGGTCAGTGCCAGGGAGACCACCGCGCCGAGCAGGAGCAGCAACCAGCCGACGCCGAGCGCGCCGCCACCGCCGCCTCCCGACGGCGTCGCCGCGGGCACCGACGCCGGCGGGACGACCGGCCCGACGACCGTCACCGCCAAGGTCGTGCTCGAGAAGAATCCCTTGTTGTCGGTGGTCGCCAGCTCGATCACGAACACGCCCGCCGCGGTCGGCGTCACGACGACGGAGGCGCCGTCCTTGGCACCGGTGATCGTGGCCCCGGAGGTACCGGCGTTGAGGATCGTCCACGAGTAGGTGGCGATGCTCTGGCCGGCGTTGAGCGCCGAGTTCGACGTCAGCGCGACCGCCTGGTTCGCCGTCGGCGTCGTCGTCGTCAGGGAGATGCTGGCCTGGACGCCGTTCACCGACTGCACCGCCGCGGCGACGTCGAGCATGCCGGCGCCGCACGTCGACGTCGTGCAATAGCACTCGAGCTGATCGACGTTGCCGGCGGGCGCCGTGCAGACCGGAATGTTGCCCGTCCCGCCCGTGGTCGGGAACGCCCGCGCGCTCAATTGCAGCTTCGCCTTCACTTGCGCCGGCGTCAGCGTCGGCGAGACCGACAGCATGAGCGCGACCGCGCCAGCGACCAGGGGCGACGAGAAGCTGGTGCCGAGCGAGTAGTTGAAGCTGTCGGTGTAGATCGCTCCCGGCGGACCGGCCACCGGGGTCGTCGTCCCGGAATTGCTCGCCGTCACGATCGGGTACAGACAAGCGCCGGTGTCGTTGATGCAGTTGCCGCCGGGCGCGCTGATCGTGATCTCGGGGCCGATGTCGGAAAAGCCGACCTTGGTGCCGAGGTGGCGCACCGCGGCGACGGCGATGACCCCTGCGCAGCTCGCCGGGCTGCTGACCGCGTGGCCGGCGCTGTTGCCCGCCGAGGCGACGACCGTCGTGCCGGCGGCGGTGAGTGCGCTGATCACGTCGATGTAGGACTGCTCGCAGGCGACCGCGCCGCCCAGGCTCATGTTGATCACCCGCGCCGGCGTCGGGTTGTCGGGAACGCCGGGAACCGGGAGTCCCGCCGCCCATCGCATCCCCGCCTGGATGTCGGAGTCATAGCCGCCGCACTTGCCAAGCACGCGAACCGGCATGACCCGGACGCCGCCGTGCGAGACGCTCGCCATGCCGACGCCGTTGTTGGTGGCGGCACCGACCAAGGAGAGCGTCTGCGTGCCATGCCAGGAGCTCGACGATCTTCCGCAGCTCGCCGTCGCCTCGGCGGTGGTGACGAAATCGCCCGGGTCCGAGGCGTCGCTGTCGCGGCCGTTGCCGTCGTTCGCGGTCGTGAAGACGTTGCCCGGCTCGGCGCTGATCATGTCGTAGCCGGGAAGGACGTTGCCGCCCTGGAGATCCGGGTGGTCGAAGCGGACGCCGGTGTCGAGCACGGCGACGACGATGCTGAGGTTGCCCTTGGTGACGTCCCACGCCTGCTCGGCGTTGATCGCCGCCGGCGCCGTGCTCGAGCCGCTCGCCGCGGGGCCGGGCGGCCGCAGATACCACTGGCCGACCGCCGGGCCGCGCGCCGGCGCCGTCGCCGCCGTCGGCGCATAGAGCGGATCGTTGGGCACCTCGAGGATGTGCTTGCGCTCGTCGGCGACCGCGTACTCGACGTCGGCCTCGGCGGCGATCCGCGCCGCGAGCTGCTTCGAGGTGAGGCCGTGGCCGATGACGACGTGCGATCGGTCGCTCAGGCCACGGCCGCTGTCGAGCGCGACGCCGATGCGCTGGCCGAGGCCGGCGGCCTGCAGGGTCTGCTGGCCGGCCGCCGAGAGGGCACGCTTCCGCAGCAGCGGCGAATCGGCACGGAACTTGACGATCACTCGCGCCGGCGCATCCGTCGCCACCGCCGCGGCGACGCTCTGCGCCAACGGCGTTCGCGCACCGAGGGGCGCAAGCAAGGAGGCCGCGGCGGCGAAGGCGCAGATCAGGATTCTTCGCATCGGGGTGCTCCTCGAATTCTCAGGTGTCGTGCCGTGCATCACGACCCTGAACGCGCCTTGCGGCCTTCGCTCTCGACGGCGACGTAGACCGAGCCGGCGGCGCGCAGGCGGGCGATCGCTTCGTCGCATCGCGCCGCGCTCTCGCAATGAACGGCGAGCGCGTGCCACGACGAGCTCGTCGCCGCGGCGTACGTGACGCGGCTGCCGGCGATGCGAGTCGCCTCGGCGGCGATCGCGTCGGCATCCTCGGAGGCGCGCGCCAGCTTGACCATGATCCGCACCTCGGCGCCCGTTTCGGCTGCGGCGCCGGCAGGCGCGACGCAGGCGGCGAGGCCGGCGCCGAGGACACATGCGGCCGCGGCGGACGCGACTCCGCCGGCCATCGTGGTGAACATCATCAACCGAGTTTAGGACGCGTCAGATCGGCGCTTTGCCCCTCTTACCAAGGCTTACCGGGGGCAGGCGGGCAGAGCGCGAAAAACCGCACGCGAGGTGACGCTGTCTCCGAGGCCCGACCCCGCGCGATCCATTCTCCATCGCCGTCAACGCGTGCGTAGAAGCCGCGTTGTCGATAGGTCGATTGGATCGGATCGGGCGCGCCAACACGTTGCTGACTGCGCCTGGAATGCAAAGAAATGTCAACGCCGCGGCGTGGTCTTGAATTGCGACGCACGGCAGCGAACTCTTTGCGAACTCGTGGGTCGATCCACCACGGCCTGTTTGGAGCGATGGAAATGAAGACGATGTTGAAGAGCAGCCTGGCTGTCGCCGCGTCGGCCGTCCTGCTCGGCGCAGCCGCCCCGGCGGGCGCGGTCGAGTACGCCCGTGTCGTATCGGCGACGCCGGTCAACGGCTCGGTCGCCGCGCCGCGCCAGGAATGCGCCGATTCCGCGCAGGTCGTCCAGCAGCCGCCTTCGGGTGCCGGCGCGCTGATCGGCGCGATCGCCGGCGGCGTCGTTGGCAACCAGTTCGGCCACGGCTTCGGCCGCGCCGCTGCCACCGGCCTCGGCGCCGTCGCCGGTTCGGCGATCGGCAACAACGTCGAGATGAACGCCACCCCGCCGACGACCGTCCCCGTGCGCCACTGCCGCACCGTCAACGGCTACGAGAATCGCGTCGTCGGCTACGACGTCGTCTACGAGTACCGCGGCCAGCGCTACTCGACCCGCCTGCCGGACGACCCAGGCGCACGATTGGCAGTCGACGTCCGCCCGGCGAGCGAGGCGCCGCTCGACCGCGTCGGCCCGCCGGCGAGCCGCGGCGCCGTGCCGCCGTCGTACGCGCAGGCCGCGCCGAGCTACGGCGAGGCAGCGCCTGCGTATTACGACGCCGCGCCCGCGTACTACGCTCCCGCGCCGGTCTCGTACTACGCGCCAGGTCCGGCCTATTACCCGGCGCCTTACTACGTCGCGCCGGCAGCGATCGGCCTCGGCATCGGCTACTGGATCGGCAGCACCTGGCATCGCGGCTATCGCGGCGGCTGGCACGGCCATCGCTGGCACTGAGCGCCTGCGAACGCCAAATCGAAAGGGGCCCGCGGGCCCCTTTTTTCTTTGCGCCGCGCGCGTGTTCGACGCGTCAGGCGTCGGCCTTGGCGACGACGCGGACCATCTCGAGCACCTTGTTCGAGTAGCCCCATTCGTTGTCGTACCAGGCGATGACCTTGACGAAGGTGCCGTCGAGGGCGATTCCGGCCTCGGCGTCGAACACCGAAGTCATCGGCTCGCCGCGGAAGTCGGTCGAGACGACCTTGTCCTCGGTGTAGCCGAGAACGCCCTTCATCGCGCCCTCAGACTGCGCCTTCATCTCGGCGCAGATCTCCTTGTAGGTCGCCTCCTTGACGAGCTCGACGGTGAGGTCGATCACCGACACGTCCGAGGTCGGGACGCGGAACGACATGCCGGTGAGCTTCTTGTTCAGCGCCGGGATGACGACGCCGACCGCCTTCGCCGCGCCGGTCGACGACGGGATGATGTTCTCGAGGATGCCGCGGCCGCCGCGCCAGTCCTTGTTGCTCGGGCCGTCGACGGTCTTCTGCGTCGCCGTCGTCGCGTGCACCGTCGTCATCAGGCCGCGCTTGATGCCCCACTTGTCGTTGAGCACCTTGGCGACCGGGGCCAGGCAGTTGGTCGTGCACGACGCGTTCGAGATGATCGCCTCGCCCTTGTAGCTCTTGTCGTTGACGCCGTAGACGAACATCGGCGTGTCGTCCTTCGAAGGCGCCGACAGGATCACCTTCTTGGCGCCGGCGTCGAGGTGCTTCTGCGCCGTTTCCTTGGTGAGGAAGAGGCCGGTCGACTCGACGACGATGGTCGCGCCGACGTCGCCCCACTTCAGGCTCGCGGGGTCCTTTTCCTGCGTCAGGCGGATCTTCTTGCCGTTGACGATCAGCGTGTTGCCGTCGACGGCGATCTTGCCCTTGAAGCGGCCGTGCACCGAGTCGTACTGCAGCATGTAGGCGAGGTACTCGGGCTCGAGCAGGTCGTTGATGCCGACGACCTCGATCTCGCCGAAGTTCTGGACCGCGGCGCGAAACACCATTCGCCCGATGCGGCCGAAGCCGTTGATGCCGATCTTGATGGTCATGGGAAGCTGCTCCTGGATGTCAAACGAAAAATCTCAACGTGCGTTCAGGACCGCGCGCACGGTCGCGACGACGTTGTCGACCGTGAAGCCGAAATGCTTGAAGAGCACCGGCGCCGGCGCCGACTCGCCGTAACGGTCGATGCCGACGACGGCGGCGCAGCCGTACTTCCACCAGCCGTCGCTGACGCCCATCTCGACCGCGATTCGCGGCACGCCGGGCGGCAGCACGGCGCGCTTGTAGGCGTCGCCCTGGCGGTCGAAGACGGTCGTCGACGGCATCGAGACGACGCGCACTGCGATCCGGCCGTTCTCGGGCTTGGCGAGCTCCTGCTGCGCGTTGAGCGCGAGGCCGACCTCGGAGCCGGTGGCGACGATCACCGCGCGCGCGTGGCCGCGCAGGCCGACCTCGGCCGGCTCGGCGAGCACGTAGGCGCCTTTCGCGATCGCGGCGAGGCCGGCTTCGGGCGCGGCGGCGTCGAACCCGGGCTTGGGCGCGTACGGCAGGTTGTGGCGCGACAGCAGCAGCGCGGTCGGCCGATCGCGGCTCTCGATCGCCGCGGCCCAGGCGGCGATCGTCTCGAGCGTGTCGCACGGCCGCCAGACATCGAGGTTCGGAATCAGGCGCAGCGACGCCGCGTGCTCGATCGACTGGTGCGTCGGGCCGTCCTCGCCGAGGCCGATCGAGTCGTGCGTGAAGACGTGGACGACGCGCTGCTTCATCAGCGCCGCCATCCGGATCGCGTTCCTGCTGTAGTCGCTGAAGGTGAGGAAGGTGCCGCCGTACGGAATGAACCCGCCGTGCAGGGCGATGCCGTTCATGATCGCCGCCATGCCGAACTCGCGAACGCCGTAGTTGATGTGGCGGCCGCGCCGGCCCTCGGTGTCCTGCGTGATGGTGCCGTCGCTGGCAAAGCGCAGCGGCGGCGTGTGCGAGGTGTTGGTGAAGTTGGAGCCGGTCAGGTCGGCGCTGCCGCCGAGCAGCTCGGGCAACTCCTTCGTGAACGCCTCGAGGACGACCTGGCTCGCCTTGCGGCTGGCGACGGTCTCGGCCTTGCCGTGCGCCGCAACGGCGGTCGCGTCGACGATTCCGCGCCAGCGCGCCGGCAGGTCGCCCGCCATGCGCCGCGTGTACTCGGCGGCGAGATCGGGAAACGCGCTCGCGTAGGCGTCGAAGCGGCCGCGCCACTCCGACTCGGCCGCCGTGCCGCTTTCGCCTCCGTCCCACGCCGCGTAGACCTCGTCGGGCAGAACGAACGGCGCGTGCGGCCAGCCGAGCGCCTCGCGCGTCGCCTTCACCTCGTCGACGCCGAGCGCCTCGCCGTGCGCCTTGGCGGTGCCGGCGCGCGTCGGCGCGCCCTTGCCGATCGTCGTCTTCGCGCAGATCAGCGTCGGCTGACCCGTGTGAGCACGCGCGGACGCGATCGCCGCGTCGACAGCGTCGACGTCATGGCCGTCGACGCCGGCGATCACGTGCCAGCCATACGCCTCGAACCGCTTCGGCGTGTCGTCGATGAACCACGGCTGGACGGCGCCGTCGATCGAGATGCCGTTGTCGTCGTAGACCGCGATCAGCTTGTCGAGCCGCCACGCGCCGGCGAGCGCGCACGCCTCGTGGCTGATCCCCTCCATCAGGCAGCCGTCGCCGAAGAAGACGTAGGTGTGATGGTCGACGATGCGGTGGCCCTCGCGGTTGAACTCGGCGCCGAGGAGCTTTTCGGCGAGCGCCATGCCGACCGCGTTGGTCAGCCCCTGGCCGAGCGGGCCGGTCGTCGTTTCGACGCCGGGCGTGATCGCGAACTCGGGATGCCCCGGCGTCTTGCTGTGCAGCTGGCGGAAGTTGCGCAGCTCCGAGAGCGCGAGGTCGTAGCCGGTCAGGTGCAGCAGCGAATAGAGCAGCATCGAGCCGTGGCCGTTCGAGAGGACGAAGCGGTCGCGGCCCGGCCAGCGCGGATTGGCCGGGTTGTGGCGCAGGTGCCGGCCCCAGAGCGCGACCGCGATCTCGGCCATCCCCATCGGCGCGCCGGGATGGCCGGAGTTGGCCTGCTGGACCGCGTCCATCGACAAGGCGCGGATCGCGTTGGCCATCAGGGTCGCCGACCGCTGCGCCGCCGGCGCCGCGCTTCCTCCGGCGCGCGGGCCCTGGCGTTGCACGGGCGGGCTTTCCGGAGAAACGATCGCGGCCATTTGCGGGAATCCGTTCGGGCGGGGGAAGCCTTCCATTTTAGAGGTCGAGCCAGCGCGAGGCCGGCACCGATAATCACGCCGATGCGAGGCCTGCACCTGATCGCCGACCTGCGCGGCTGCGCAGCGGCGCGGCCGGTGATGACGACGGCGACCGTGCTGCGATCGACCTGCCTCGAGGCCGTCGCCGCGGTCGGACTGACGGCCGTCGGCGAGCTCTTCCACCCTTTCGTTGCCGGCGCGTCGCACGCCGCCGGCGCGCCGGCGGGGATCACCGGTGTCGTCCTTCTCGCCGAGTCGCATCTCGCCGTGCACACCTGGCCCGAGATCGGCGCGGCGACGATCGACGTCTACGTGTGCAACCTCGGCGCCGACAACTCGACGCGCGCCGAGTCGCTGCTCGCGACGCTCGTCGCGGCGTTCGCGCCCGAGGTCGTCGAGCGCCACGCGGTCGAGCGCGGCATCGGGGCGAAGCGATGAAGGCGATCGTCCTCGCCGCCGGCCGCGGCAAGCGGATGCGGCCGCTTTCCGACACCTGTCCGAAGCCGCTGCTCGAGGTGCACGGCAAGCGGCTGATCGAGTGGCACCTCGCGGCCCTCGCGCGCGGCGGCATTCGCGAGGTCGTCGTCAACACCGACTGGCTCGAGGAGCAGATCGTCGCGACGATCGGCGACGGCGCGCGCTTCGGCCTCGCGATCGCCTACTCGCGCGAGGGTCGCGACCACGGTGGCGCGCTCGAGACCGCGGGCGGGATCGCCAAGGCGCTGCCGCTCCTCGGCGACGCGTTCTGGATCGTCTCGGCCGACGTCTGGGCGCCCGACTTCCGCTTCAGCGCCAACGCGGCGGCGCGCTTCGTCGCGAGCGGCCGGCTCGCCCGCCTCTGGCTGGTGCCGAACCCGGCGTTTCATCCCCAGGGCGACTTCGGCCTCGACGCCGACGGCCTCGGCCTCGCCGACACGATCGGCCCCGACGGCCAGCGCTGGACCTACGCCAACATCGCCCTCGCTCGCGCCGAAATGTTCTCCACCATCGCGCCGGGAACCCACGCCGCGCTCGCGCCGCTGCTCTATGCCGGCATGCGCGAGCGGCGCATCGGCGCCGAGATCTATCGCGGCCGCTGGGAAAACGTCGGCACGCCCGAGCAGCTCGCCGCGCTCAACGCCGCGCCGCCCTGATCGACGTCGTCACGCCTCCAGCGGCAGCGCGATCTCGTCGATGCGGGCGAGGATCTCGGGACTCAGCCGCGGCACGACGTCGACGGCGAGCAGGTTCGCGCGCAGCTGGCCGAGGTTCGACGCGCCGGTGATGACGGTCGAGACGTGCGGGTTCTTCAGGATCCAGGCGATTGCCATCTGGCCGACGCTCGCGCCGACCTCGGCGGCGATCCCCTCGAGCTTGTCGACGGCGGCGTTCCTCGCGGCGTCGGTGAGCCGCTCGGCGAGCCACGACATGCTCTCGAGCGCGCCGCGGCTTCCCTCCGGAATTCCCTTCCTGTACTTGCCGGTCAGGAGGCCGCTCGCGAGCGGGCTCCAGGTCGTCAGGCCGAGGCCGATGTCGTCGTAGAGCGCGGCGTACTCCTCCTCGACGCGCTTGCGGTGGAAGAGGTTGTACTGCGGCTGCTCCATCACCGGCTTGTGGAGGTGGTGGCGGTCGGCGATCTCCCAGGCAGCGCGGATGTCGGCCGCGCTCCACTCGCTCGTCCCCCAATAGAGCGCCTTGCCGCGCGTGATCATGTCGCTCATCGCCCAGACCGTCTCCTCGAGTGGCGTGTGGGGATCGGAGCGATGGCAGAAGACGAGGTCGATGAAGTCGAGGCCCATCCGCCTGAGCGAGCCGTCGATCGCCTGCGTCAGGTACTTGCGGTTGAGGGTGTCCATCCGGTTGACGGTGTTGCCCTCGCGCTCGAGGCCCCAGAAGAACTTGGTCGAGACGATGTAGTTGAGGCGCGGCCACTTGAGCGCCTTGATCGCCTCGCCCATGACGATCTCGCTCTGGCCGCGCGCGTAGACCTCGGCGTTGTCGAAGAAGTTGACGCCGGAGTCCATCGCCGCCGCAAGCATCTCCTTAGCCGCGGTCACGTCGACCTGCGTGTGATAGGTGATCCAGGATCCGAGCGACAGCTCGCTCACCCTGAGGCCGCTCGC
>Ga0207641_10004725_pt1 | contig 11744 bp, 29 predicted proteins | sample KBSSwiS62_FD_184306 | JGI IMG/M metagenome (GOLD analysis project Ga0207641, IMG submission 184306) | Switchgrass rhizosphere microbial communities from Kellogg Biological Station, Michigan, USA - KBS Switchgrass S6-2 (SPAdes) (version 2) | ecosystem: Host-associated > Plants > Roots >... | reverse complement strand
CCGCTGCCTAATCCTCCATGGCCTTCCCAGATACAGGAGCAATCGTTTACGGGGCCCTAGCCAGCAATGGCTCTCCGGCCGAGATTGGATGCTCTGCTCCGACGCAGGCCTCCGGAACGCTCACGCTCGCCGCAAATGCGGCAGCAGGAGAGACGGTCACGATCGGTCAAGTCACCTATACGTGGGTTTCCGCGCTCACCACGACCGGAAACCAAGTGCTGGTCGCCGGAAGCGCCTCGGATTCCATTGACAACCTGATCGCCGCCGTCAATGGCGCGGCAGGACAGGGAACGCTCTACAGCGTCAACACCGCAGTCAATAAAGCTGGAACCGCATCCGCCGGCGCAGGGGACACCATGGTCTTCACCGCCAGCGCCATCACACAGCCAGGCGCGGCCGGGAATCAGGTCGTCACCACGGAAACCATGTCGAATGCGTCGTGGGGCGCAGCGACCCTCACTGGCGGCATTGGCGCTGCCCTTAATGTCGCGGCATCCTTCGCCACCGGATCCACGGTCGCCATTTCCCAAGCCACGCCAGGGACCACAAACGCCGTTCAGATCGTCGGCGGAGTAGTTCGAACCTTCGCGCTGACTGCAGCGACCGGGAATGGATCGGTGGCAACCGGAAAGAAAGCCGTCGCCTTCAGTAGCTCGAGCGACTTCGCCGGAACGATCACGGCGGCCGCCTTTGGCGCGTCCCAAACCGTGGGAGTATCCGCGGACGGCCCCGATACCATCGGCTCCATCGCTTACACCGTGAGCGCGGGCACGCTCTACATCGCCACGCTGACGTAAATTGATGGCATGGCAAACGTCTTCTTCGGCATCCCCGGTGTAGCACATCCCGTGGCACTCGCGGGAGCGGGGGTGAGCTATGCCAGCATGGTTTCTGGTTCTACTCCCTTCGACCCCTCGCAAATCCCCAACCTCACAGTGATGCTGTGGAACAAGATCGGGAACGTCTACACCGACAACCCTCCAACAGTTCCAGCGACCGCAGGACAGGCCGTGGCTGCGTCTAAGGGGCAATACGGGACGAGCGTGAACGCCACGCAAGGAACGGCGTTGCTGCAGCCCACAGCACGGACGGATGGGTTGGAGTTTGATGCATTGGGGTTAAAGAGTCTCGCTACAGCAGATCAAGCTCTTACGGCACTGACCATTTATTGCGGCGGAAACATTGATAGCGGTTCTTCCAACTACATCGCTTACGCCAACTCTGGAGGCACTACGGGATTGATCGGGGTGTTTTCCGGCGTTCCTACTCTGGTAGACGACAATCAGGAGAACGTCCTGCAAACTGCATCCCCGGCGTCAGGCCCGACATTGATCCGGGCCAACGTGACTAGTGCGGGAGCCGAGAGCTTGATTGCCACGGGGAACACTGAAGCCACGGGGAGCGTCAGCCCTGGCGCTCCATTCACCTTCAACAATATTGCCGTATCCGGTGGAGCATCCGCTGGAAACGACTCTGCGGCTAATCGTTACCTCCTCCTCATGGTTATCGCCCGCAGCATCGTGCTTGGTAGCGCGGAAGATTTGCAAATTCGGCAATGGATCGACGACAATTTAAACCTCTCCCTATGAGCCAATACCTGACCCCGTTCACCGTTGTCCCTGCGGACGACTACCTTCCCGTCATTTCACTTCCGTTGGAGGTCGGGCCACGCGCGATCAAGCTCCGCGTCATGGGCAAGTTCCTGAACGGCGTCCAGCAGATGTATTCCAAGCTGCTCTGCCAAGACGGGCTGGTGATTGAAGATGTTCAAGTCGTGGGTGACATCACCGGAACCTCAGCGAGCGAACCAAACTTCAACGCCACGGACGTTGGCAGCGACATGAATCCCGCCCCGAACAACATTGGCGACGAGTTCAATGGCACGCGCACCATCACCGGCAACGTCACTTCTCCCGGCACACTGGTCTACGGCGCGACCTGCGGGCAGGGAGATGCAACTACTGTGGAGATTCAGGCGGCGCTTTACGAGGTGTGAAGCCACTCATCATAGTCGCACTGATCGAGGTTACATGAAGCCATTAGGGTACATGCTTCCAAGTTCTGCTAGTTCTGATCTTTTGGATCACGTTGTCTCCGACTCCGTAGATTTCAGCGATTTTCCGAACCGATTTTCCGGTTGCGATCATCGCTCGGATATGGGGAATCTCGAACTCAGTTATGACCGATCTTCCATTTCTACTTCCCGCCCTCCACCCCGGAATCCTGCGCGCTGGATGGGCGTCGCCTTTGAGATGACTGGAGTGGATTTTCTTCCTTCCCTTGAGGCTTCTACCCTTGGCTTTCATGTCCTCCAAATTTTGGGTGTGAGTACCGAGAAACAGATGCGCCGGATTTACGCACGCGTGGTTGTCGCATTTGTGACATACGAAAAGGCCGTATGGGATTTCTCCGTTGTGAAGCGCCCAAGAGACGCGGTGCGAGAGGAATGCACTATAAAGAAAACAGAAATTTCCGTACCCATTTTTGCGTCTAAATGCCTCATCCCAAATCCAGCAAGGAGAAAGACCTTCTCGCACAACTGGTCCGTTTTTGTTGACTCTACTCCAAAACCTTTCCTTGTCCGATTCCGTCAATTCGGGAATGATCTTTATAGCCATACTGCGAAGTTCCTTTCGTTTGTGGTTAGCGTTTTCCGGTGGCTGAATCCCATCGGAGAACGCGAAATATTTACCTTACCAGAGGGGGTTTACAATTAAAACTTTGGTATATATCGAGGATGATCCACGCCAAAGCGAACTCATCGAGCGACTGTATGCGATGTGCGAGAAGTGTTTCCACGGCGAGACGAAGTTCCTGACCGCAGCCAATTGGGATGACGGATACCGGCTGATGAAGTCGGGCGAAGTGGATGTAGCAATCATCGACCTGACCCTCCCTCCACAGCACAAGGAAGAAACGCTGGCGAAGATCATGGCCGAGTTTCGCACTCTTCCTCCAATCGTCATCCTGACCGCCAATGACGACCCAGCACTACCTGCGCTGTGCATCAACTCGGGGGCAGAGGATTTCCTGAACAAACGGGATGTGAACCGGCACCCCGAAGTCTTGTGTGAACGAGCGTATTACGCCTATCTACGGAGGAATCGACATGCAAAAACAGCCTGACTTCAAGCAGGGAGGCTTCCGCTTCGACCGGACCATCACCGCTGGCAACCTGCTGGTAATGATCGGGGGGTTGATTGCCGGGATGAGTGCCTACGCGGACTACCGCATTAGCTGGGAGCGGCATGACGCCAGGATTACCGCCGTGGAGGTTGCTGAACGCAAGAGCGAGGAGCGGCAGGAGAAACAGTCGCAGTTGCAGCAGGACACGAACCTGCTGTTGCAGAAGTTGAGCTACGTCATCTCGGAGAAGAAACAATGACGGCTTGCCATCCTGTCAATGGCGTGCTGTAGTCGAGGGAATGAGCCGCAGAGGATTTATCCGTTCAGTCATCGCAGCGGTGGCGTTGTCTCCGGTGTTGTGCAGGATGGGGGAGAAGGTGGAAGCTTGGTCTGAGGATTCCGAAACGGGAGCGTTAATCAGGACTACTCATCAAACAGTCTACGCTTCTACTCCCGTGCATCCTGAGTTCGGATTGAGCTACAGTTTCAGCAGCTTTACCATCGAGCGTTCCAAATGACCCCATCCCTCCGCAACATCCTCTTCCTCATCGGAGCCTGCTTCCTCGCCGTGGGTCCGGTGCTCATGCACCATGTGGACAGCAAGACGGTCTACCTGACCGGCGAGATTCTGTGCGCGCTTGGCCCTGTCCTCATGTCCGCCCGAGCCATTCTCAGCAGCCCTGCCAGTCCACCCGACCAGCCGAAAGTCCCACCCAATGACCACTAAACTCCGTCTCGTTGCCATCCTGCTCTGTGTCTCCCTCACGGGATGCCAAACCCTCACCGCTTGGCAGGCCAACCCCAAGGTGCAGTTTGCCGAACAGGAAGCGGTGAAGATCGCGCTGGCCTACTTCTCCAACGGCGGCAACGTGGATACCGCGTGGGGTGTGGCAAACGGTCTTCAGGTCGCCGGGGACATTGCTACCTTTGCCAACTCCCAAGGAACGCCAGCAACGACCGTTGCGGCCACGGTGAAGGCATTTGCCGATGACCCCACAGCAATCAGGAACCTCGCCAATAATCTCGCCTCGGTGGTGAACAAAATCCATCCGACCACGCCCGAAGAATCCGCGCTCATCTCGCAAGCTCTGGCGAACGGGATTCAGAAAGCCACTGCCCAAGCCACGCCGTGAATGCGCTGGAAACCCGCAAGCAGATTCAGGGACTGCTCGCCGTCACTCAGGATGGCGTATTTGGACCGAAAAGCCTTGCTGCGCTGCATTCCCTCATCAACACGCCAGACGAGGCTCCTTGGCCTACTACGGCTCAAGACGGGGTGCATCACGTCATGGCGTCGTCCTTCGCTGACCCTGCGGACGTAGCAGCGTTTCGGAAATGCAAAGCGATGGGTGGCAGCGATCAGGACTGTTTCAAGGTGGGGGACAACGGGATTGGGAAGTGGGGCGACGATTGCACAGAGGGGAGCGGCCCAAAGTGTGCCCTTCCTCCTGAAGATTGGTTGCCAAAATGGGGTGTTTCCGCCCGTCACGCCAAGGTACTTGTGACCATCGGGGAAAAGAGCGTGGTCTGCCAGATGGACGACACAATGCCCCACAAAGCGAATATCCACAACGGAGCCGGGATCGACCTGAACCCTGATGCTTGTGCCGCGCTGGGGGTGCATCCTCCGTTGATGACGGCGGCTACCTGGCAATGGGCGGTCTGAAACGCAAGCAAACGTGAACGCGGTCACACAACTAGACGTTAAGAAGATGAGGGCAGACGGATACTCCCCGGTTCCATTCCGCACCCCGGAAGTCAGAGCCATCGTTCTGAACGGCACGTTGACGCCGATTTATTTTGGTCATCCCGACTGGTACGACGCCAGTATGCGCGTTTCTTTCTGGGAAAAGGATGCCCAAACAATTGCCGTGGTGAGTCTGTTGTGAAACGCAAGGTCAGCTTCCGGGCCGCATACGCCGAACGCCAGCGCGCTAAGGGTGTTTTTAGCTCGTTCAAGAAAGCTGGAGGGGTGAGACAGCGGAAGGGGATGCGGAAGCAGTCTGTGAAGCGGGCGGAGGAGATGGAGGCGTACCACAAGGAGAAGGCGATTTGGCTGGCCCGTCCTGAGAATGCCGTCTGCCAAATCTGCCGTTGTGCTGGAATCAACCCGCCAAGAGCCGCCGTGGAGGTGCATCATTCCCGTGGCCGCATTCATAAGCTGCTGCGCTATCAGCCGTTTTGGGTGCCCTCCTGCCGTGAGTGTAGAGAAACGCCGCACCAGCGCCCATCATGGGCACGAGATTGCGGCCTGCTGTGCGAGCCTGCGTTGTGGAATACTTTCCCTACGGCTTGATAAGCGCGTCAGGGTGAAAGTAAATCTCCACCGAATCGGCCTTTTGGTAGGCTTCGGTTGTTTGGCAGGTGCAGCCGGGATTGGGGTAGTATTTACCCTCTGAAATCCAGACGATCCATGCACATTCCGAGGTATGATTCCCGCCGTGTTGCTTCGCGCATTCATCGCGTTCGTCTTGCGTTGTCATTCGACTTGTTTAGCAACAGCCTCCTTAGCGGTCAAGCTCCTATACTGCCGGTGGAGAAGCAAGGGCGGTCATCGCCGGGAAACACGCCCTCCCGACCCTCCCATGAAAGGAGTATCGGAAAGGCGTTTTCTCTGCCGTATGGAGCCAGCTTTAGGTATGGCCGATGCACGGTGGCATCCCGCAGCGTTGCGAGTGGATAGCCCAATGAGCCTACAGCCCTTTTACGGGCCTCGATTCCCCGGAACTCTTGGGGCTTTTTACACGCACCCCTCCAAACGGTTATTTGCTCAACGCCTGTCGGACGCCCCTTCTCGCCGACACGTTTTCGGAATCGAATTGGAGCCGAGCATGAATGGAACATGGGCCAGCTCCCTGACGCTTAGTCGGCTCGTTAGGCCGAGTGCAACCTTTATGTCCCGCTCGGCAGCGCGGGTTCACAAGCAGGCTTTTTCTTCTTTTGCTTGGACAGCTTTACGCAGCCGATACACTCGAATATCGCAAAGTGACCCTGACTGCGCGTGACTGTTAAGCGATTGGCTTCCTCAAACGCTGAAGCGAGAGTGGGATGAATCGTTGGGTTGGCGCTGTGCTTGTCGAGCTTGTCCTTGCTCCAAAACCGGCGCATGGACACGACTATCCACGGCCCTTGCCGTGTTTCATTTTTTGCTCTAGGATTACGTTGCATTGTATGAAAAAGCCCGCCGGTAGTGCGGCGGGCGATCTCAGTCCAGATTCTCGTCTGGCAAGCATGACCCTAGACCTTTCGGTTGTCGGAGACAGCATTAAAATTGGCAACGCACACTACTGCGAACGCAAGGATACTACGGCATTGCCCGCAAACCGTGCAAGAACTTTTTACGGCAAATGAATTCCCAACGCCGCGAACAGGAACACGAGCAAGCCAATTGCCACTAAAATCCATATTACCCAGCGGGCACCTTCCGGCAGCGTCGGAGGTCCGGCAAACTTCGTCACGAGCCAAACCACGAACCAGACCGTGACCGCGATGATAACGAGGGTGAGGAGCCACGCCAGAACAGCGGAGCCGCCGACATTGACTATCGGCTGAAGGACGAGAAGGAGAGTATTCATACCCGTCGCATCGCACATGATGGGGTGGATGTCCTTAAATGATTTGTGTGAGCTACTGGCGTGCCAAGTACGTAAGGAATCGCAAATCGGCATGAATTAAAATTGTGCGGAATGTGCGAAATAAATGTAGACAACCTCTCATCCTTTCTCTATTTATCTCTCATGCCCATCAAGCGACCAGCCAAAGTCCTGAAGGTGAATCTTTCGGAGGGAAACTCAAAAAAGGTGAGAGATGCCGCCGTGAAAGAATACACCACACCACCCCGCTTCGTGAACAAGATCGTCACGCAGCATTTCGAGAAATCAAAATGAAAACTACGACGCATTACAAAGGCCACCGCTGGACGACCGCCGAACTGCGCGACCTGATGAAATACTGGCAGGACGGGGTTGTGCTTGCTGATATTGCTGAAGTCCTAAATGCCACGCAATCTTCTGTTCTTAAAATGGTTCAGAAACTTCGCAAGAGCGGCATCCCGCTTGAACGCCGTGAGCGTGGCAATATAGCGGGCAAATCCTACAAGCCTTGGACGGCAGGAGAAGTTGAATATTTGATTCGCCGCCGCTCCGAGAAAGCTACTTCCGTTGAGATTGCCGTGGAGCTTCAGCGCACCGGCAATGCTGTTGACGCCATGATTGCAAAGTTGCGCAAGGAAAATGTGCCCGTGGCGATGCGCGGACAAGGCGTTCGCAAACTCTGGAATCCCGACGCGCTCAAGGGCGTGGCGATGCAAGACCCTGAATCAAAAACAATCGAACTCGAAATGGCATGAACAATCCAGAATCCAATTTCAGCTACCTCTCCAGCGAACGCTTCATCAGCCGCGCCCTCGGCTTCATCCCGCAGGAACAGGACTCGCCGTTTGAACTGCCCAGCGAACAGCAGCGGGAACAGTTCGAGCAGCTTGACCCAGTGGACAAGATGAAGTTTGCGCTGGCTGTGGCCGCAGCGGAGCAGAAGGAGCAACAGCCATGAAGGTCTTCACCTACACGAGTTTTACAGGACACTATCCAGTTGGCGTGGCTGCTGTTGTCATTGCCGAGGATGCCGAAGAAGCGGCGGATAACCTGAATTTCAAACTCAAGGCAGCGGGACTTAAGGGTGATGCTCGTCCAGTGGACATGGAGCCATTCCCTACCGACTGCCGCGAATCAATCCGCATCCTCAACGATGGAAACTACTAGCCATGACCCCAACCCCTGAATCACTCGAACAGACGGCAGCAGCGATGCGGGCACAAAATAAAGGGAAGCCAATCCAACTTCGTTCACTCACTAAAAATGGCGTCTGGGTGGATATTACTAGCCCGAATTATATCCTCGACTGCTTTGACTCCTACGAATACCGCCCCAAGCCCGAACCCAAGCGAGTCCTCTGGTCGAAACCGGAGCATGTGCCGGGGCCGGTGTGCTGGATTCGAGGAACTGGTAGAGTCGCGTGCTGGTTTGTTGTTGGGGTGGACAAAGTAGGACTGGCCGTGTCCCAAGAAACCATCCTGATGTACCCGGATTTGGATAGCTACGAATACTCCACGGACAGAATTACTTGGAAGCCTTGTGAGACAACGGAATGAAACTCCCCCTCAAAGTCCACAACATCACCGTCGCCAATCCCGTCACGATCCGGGATGCGGACGGGGTCGTGATCGCGAAGTTCGATACGGTGAATCAAGACAATAAAGGAAACGCCCAAATGCTTTGCGGTGCCTACAACTCATTTATCGAGCAGCTTGATGCACTTCTCCAATCCGAATCCCATGAACAAACCCCAGATCAGCCCACCCAACACCAGAGCCATTGAAGCTCATCTCCAACGCCACCGCAACCGGCTCCGCAAAGGGCCAAAACTCCGCAACTAAACATGTCACGCTCTCAGCCTAACGACCACATCCCAAATCCCTCTACCCGCTGGTACGAGTGGAACGGAAGCCTCGGCAACCTCAAATACTACGACAAGGAAAAGAAAGAGAACATCGAAGTCCCGCTTCCCTTCACCTTCCTCCTGCTGGACAATTTGTCCACGATCAAGGGCTGGCACGATAGTAGCGAATCCGGCATCTTCGCCAACGAAGTACGCGACACCAAAAAGGAAACGCTGGTCGTCAAGTCCTTCAAGGGCGGTGAAATTGCCACGGGCTTCTACGGCGACATCCGCGACCGCGTGAAAGCCTCTGGGGGTAAATTCGTCTCCAACCTCTACATCGCCTACAAGGATGTGGATTCCTACAAGATCGGAAGCCTGCAATTCTCCGGTGGCGCGTTGGGTGCCTGGATGGAGTTCCAGAAAGAAAACCGCAAGGAACTCCTCTCCCAAGCCATCTGCATCACCGGCTACACCGAAGGCAAGAAAGGCTCCATCAAGTTCCGCATGCCGACATTCAAGCTGAACAGCGTCAGCACCGAAGCCAACGATATCGCCACCGACCTTGACCGGGAACTGCAGGGCTACCTCAAGAGCTACTTCGCCAAGACGCACAGCGAGAAGGTGGAGACGCAAGAGGAGGGGCCGGTGGATACCACAGACTACGGCAACCAGACTGAGGAAAGTTCGATCCCGTTTTGACCTATGCAACCCGTGGAAGCCATCGACATCCTGCATGCCACCATTGGAACAGTCTCCAGCAGAGAGGACGGATCAGTGGCGTTCCGGGTAATCACGCCTGAATTACTGGCTTCGCAGAAAGGCGTTGTTATGTCCTTCCACGGGCGCTCCTGCCGGGTGTTGATCGCTCCCGACAACTCCACCGAAACCATCACCGTTGAAACCGAGAAGGGCAGCAAGACCCCATCCCAACGCTTACGGGCCATTCTTTACGCCCACTACCAGCAACTTCGGGAGCGGAATGAGACGAAGATTGAATCCTTTGAACAGTTTTATTCGGTGCAGATGAGTGCCATTTGCGAGGGCTACAAAACAAAAAACCTAGAATGACCGACTCCGCCCCACAACGGTTCCGCACACGCACGCTCTGCGTCAGCAACGACGTTTACCAAGCATGTGAAGCTCTGGCCGTCCACGCGGACATGCAGACCGCAGACGAATACGCCGACATCACCCTCGCCAAGCTCTTTGCCGACATGGGCCTTGACCCGATGTGGATACGTTCCCGGCGCAGCAAATACCGGGACGCATTGCGCGAGGACATAGAGGCCAAGCTGAAGCAACCAAAACAAGAGGAGGATCAATTGCCATGAATGCAAAGAAGTTTATCGAATCCCTGAAACGAGCGCACGTGTCTCAGGACGAAACAGTTAAAACAATGGAGCGTATTTTGGAAAGATCGCGCCCAGAAGAAAGAGAAAAGAACGCAATCCAACTTGGATCAGAAATGGGAGCTAGATGGGCACTGGCTATTGTAATTGAAGCTGCTGAATCGGCCTACGACAAATGTACCCATTGCGGAGAGGAACTATGAAAACCCGTCACTGCCTATTCGCCCCGGCAGATCGCTACGACCAGCACCGCCGCAATCTCCAGCGCGAAGCCGACCAGGCCGAACGCGAGGAAGCAACCGGCATCACCGAGGAAGCCCGTGAAGCGCGCCGGGTTGACTTGCAGATCGACCGGAACATTCAGGAGGAGAGGATATGAAAACAAAGTCTACACCGCAGATGATTATTTGGGAAAAGTTCGCAGCCTTCTGTATGGGCTTGTTTGCTACCTCAATCCTGCTGGCAACATTCGAGGTAATCAGCGGCAGGAATTTCGCCCACTTGGTAGCATCTGCCTTGTTTGGAATCACAGGCATGATCGTGTCATTTTTGCTCTGGAGAAAGGAGAAGCACTCAACTCCAGCCGCTCCCGAACACCAACGCAAGGAGGGGAAGTGAACTACGCGATCCTAATTATCGGAGCACTCTTAAGCCTCAAAAAGTTCGACCACGAGGACGAGTGGAAGATTGCGATGCAAGCGTTATCTGCGAAGAATCGAACCTTCCTCGCGTTCAAATGGCACCACGGCGCGCAGGCTTGGCAACAGGTAGAAGTTGTCCAATGACCGCGCTCCAAGAATACCTAGCCAGCGTGAAGGCGCGGGCCGAAAATTACAAACCCGGCGTTCCAACGCAGCGCATAGTAGACATATGCGATAATGCTTTTGCATTCGACATCCCTCTCCTCCTATCCATCGTGGAGTTGCAGGCGGAGGCGTTGGAGAAATATTCCGCGGTATGTGGTTCCGCTTACGCCAACAGACTCAACGACCGCATTGCCACTCTTCTAAAATAACACTCCCATCTATGACCCCATCCCAAACACCACAGGAGACGCCGACGCCAGAGATTATCTTCGACGGAAAAACCGCCTACGAAAAGCAGCTTGAGAAGCAGCTCTCCACCGTCACCGCAGAGCGCGACAAACTCCACAACGTAGTGCAGAACGGCAACATCGCAGTCGGTGAGGAATGCGCTGAACTGCGCTCCCGGCTTGAGCAGGTCACGCGGGAGAGGAACGTAGGCATTGAACGGGCAACGTCGATTCTGGACAGCAAGGAACACCAGCTACGCGAAGTTTCCGAACGACTTGAAAACTCAAAGCAGGCACGGGCGCAATTGATTTCGTCGTTTGGAGATTTACAAGCGGAGCGCAACTCCCTCCGCTCCGAACTCGAAGCAACGAAGAAGGAGTTGGAGTGCGAGCGGTTGAGGGAAGCCCTTGAGGCTGCCTATCCCTATACAGCACCAGAAACCAAGCGCGGACCAGCCTTTGATGGATGGTTGAAAATGCGGTCTTTAGTCCATGCCGCCCTTTCACCCCAACCCAGCACGAAAGAACCGACAGCGGAGGAAATCGTTCAGACCAGCAAAGACCTGTCCACACCCATGCAAAGCAACCTTGGTTCCTACACGAAGCCCCACAACCCCGACAACCTCACTCCCGAACAAGTCGGCGTTGCCGATGGCTGGCGGTTGTTGGATGAGGATGAGAACGGATTTGAAGTGAACCCGCTGCTTCGTTTTGACCAAGAGGGAGCATTCCAAGTGTGGCGGTACGGAGAGTGGAAATCGGGTTCGCTGAACGGACTGGCGGGGGATATTACCTAC
>Ga0207641_10004724_pt1 | contig 11744 bp, 14 predicted proteins | sample KBSSwiS62_FD_184306 | JGI IMG/M metagenome (GOLD analysis project Ga0207641, IMG submission 184306) | Switchgrass rhizosphere microbial communities from Kellogg Biological Station, Michigan, USA - KBS Switchgrass S6-2 (SPAdes) (version 2) | ecosystem: Host-associated > Plants > Roots >... | reverse complement strand
TCGGTTGACGAAAAAGGCAAGAACCTCCTTTCTTCACCTCGGCGCCGATGTCACATTGTCCAACCATCAGAATAGAATTTCACTCGCTCTGCGCAGCCGCGGCTCAAGTAGAGGTGTGGATGAATGGCCGCAATTATCGAGGCAAGCGCGTCGCCACTCTTGGACAGGAGGCACAATGTTCCGTCACGGACAGCGCCGCCTACTTGCCGGGCCCGCCGAAGTATTCCTTTCGGGCGCGCACGTCATAGCTTGTGTCTATGCTGCGGAGCACAACTTGATGCCACTTGCCGTCATTAATCGGATGCTCGGGATAGTAGCCGATCGTGTATTGGCTTCGAAGTTCGGTCGAAATCTCATCCAGCACATTGTCTATCGAGTGGGAATTTTTGGAATCCGTCGTCACCAGGACGGCCTTTCCGCCGCTCGCGGAGGCCATGCTGTTCAGTACGCTCATGTCCGCGGAATCCCTGCCACCGAAGCACCACGCCGGTTCCCCGGGCCGCCGCCTCGAGGCATGCCGTTTGGACTCCGACCTCCAGAACGGCCGCCACCTGGAGACGGACCTGGGAATTGCCGGAAGATGGGGCCATCAGACGGTACTGGGATTGGCGTGACGCCCGGCGTTGGGGTTGTGGGGACTCTGCTTCCCCCGTTAGGTCTCGACGGCGACGGCGGTTGTGGGGACTCGGAGGGATTGCTGCCCGGGTAATGGTTTCTGTTCCCGGCGTACGCTCCGATTCCGAGGCAATATACCAGCACATTAGACTCCCGTACGCGATCTATCGCCTGTTCGAGAGTGACCCGGCTTCCGTAATCCTGCCCATCGGTAACCAGTAAAATAGCTTTCTTCGGATGCTTACCCTCCCGCAGTTTCATTACGCCTTTTTCGATGGCGTCATAAAGAACCGTTCCGCTATTCAGCTGAACGCCTTTTAGCGCCTTCGAAATCTTGTTCCGATCATTGGTGAAATTCTGAACAAGATCAGTTCGGCCGGCGAAGGTCATCAGAAACATGTCGTCCGCGTGATTCAGGGATCCGAGAAATCGATCGATCGCGGCTGTTGCGGTCTTGATCTTGGGAGTCATGCTCTGGCTGGTGTCCAGAAGAATGCCGATGCTGAGTGGCGAATCGTTCGACTGTTCCAGCAGTGCGATCTTTTGCTCCTTCCCGTCTTCGGTCACAACAAAATTCGAGGCAGTCAAATTGGGAACATAGCGACCGTCACGATCCGTAACAGTGGCATGCAGCGTCACAAGAGAAACATCGACAGCCAGTTGAGCCCGCAGGGTCGTTGTGCACAGTCCACAAACAGCGAGGGCCAGAATCCATCGTTTCACCGGAAGCTCCTTCCTCGAGTTGTCGTGGTCGCTTCTGGTCGCCCTGATCTCGGGTTCGGCTGCGCCGGGGATCAAGCCGAGTAAGCCGCGACCGGGCGAGCGCATCACTCCTTGTCAAATCAGACAGCTCGATTCAGAAATGGACTAGTCTGGCATTTGAAAAATTTTGTTAAGACAACTCGCCTTGCCGCACTACTTCACCAGCAGCACATCGCACGGCGCAAGGATCGCCACTCCGTAGCTGATCGTGCTCCAGTCGTGGCCCGGGCGGTCCGGATCGATGCGATGAGATGCCATGATGATGAGGTCCGCTTTGCTGTCGATTGCGGCGTCCACGATTCCCCGCGTTCTATGTCCATAGGTCACCAGTTGATCGACCTTCACGCCTTCGGCCTCAAATCTTTCCGAGAACTCCTGAAGACCTTTGCGTGCACTGGTTTCCAACCGCTTGTAGAAGTCCTTCATTTCATTGAATGTCACGTGTTCGACTGTTTCAATGACGTGGTGAAGGATTACCTCGCCGTTGGACTTACTCGCAAGGTCCAGTGCGAGATCCAGCGCGCCTAAAGACTTTTGCGTCAGATCTACGGGAACCAGTATGCGTTTGAACATAAATATTCCCTCCCTTAAGGAAGAAGCATTTTAAAGACCGGGATGCGAAGGGATATCAGCAAGAGGCAGCGAGGCGCACGACAACGGTGTCGCTGACGGACAGTTCATGTGTCAAGATGACCACTGACTTGTTGCCCCCGGTTGGCGAAAAGGCAAGAATCTCCTCTCTTCACGGAGTCGCCAATGCCACATTGTCTAAACGTCGTCGTCTAAACTCCCGCACCCGAAGGGGTGCACGTATATTGGATACAATGTGAAAGACGCCTGGCACGCCGGCTGGCGTGCCAGAAACTATGGATGATATAGCCGGTGGCTGCGCTCGCTTTGCTCGCTTAACCACCGGCTAATAGCCTGCACCCCTTCGGGGTGCGGCTGGAACTTCACGTGCCGCGTGATGCGAGAGGATCGGGACTATGAAATCCACAACGTTACTGTTGGACGACCACAAGCGTTTGCTTCTGGGCTCAGGCGTTCTTACCGAGATGGCGGCGGCTGCCGAACGCGGACATGCCGTGAATGCCACCGATCTTGCAGACCTTCTCCGGTTTTTCGAGGAGTTCGGCGACCGTCATCATCAGGGCGTGGAGGAGTGCGTATTGTTTCCGGCGCTCCTGCACGACCCGGCCCAAAAAAACTATCATGCGCTCTGCGCTCTTGTCTTCGAGCATGAAAGGGAACGCTCCCTCATTGACGGTCTTCACGACTCCCTGCTCACAAAGAACACACAAGACTTCATCTATTGCGCCAGGCGGTTCAGCGAGGTTTTGAGAGGGCACATCAAAGACGAAGAGGGAGCGCTCTTCCCGCTGGTGGAGTCCACACTATCTTCGGCAGACGACGAACGCCTCGAACAGGAAATGAGGGCATTCGATAAGGCCTGGCAGGAAAGGGAACTCAGCAGCCAACTTCAGCGGCTTTCCGAGATGGCGTCGAGATACTTCACAGCTCGGAATGCACGAACTGCATAGGAATGTTTCGGCTGAAATCTTACCCCGTTACGCACCAATCCCGCGAAGGAGTGGCGAGGCTCTCTATTCGTCGGCCTCACCACTGCCGCCCAATGGTTTGAATTCCTTTAGAGCTTCTTCTGCGACATTAAATCGGCGGGCTTCCTGAAGGAGTTGCTCGAGATGATCGGGCAAAGACGTCGCGATCTTTCTTCGAAGCAAATAAGGGGAGACATGCATAGGCTTCGTGAGGTAGTCGTAAAGCGTATTAACTTCCGATCTCTCCAGTTGCAGAGCGATTCGAAAAGACTCTTCCATGCTCAATTCGGGATTCGCAGCTTCTTTCTTCAGCCGGAAAAACAGCGTCTCAATATCTCGAATCTGCTTATCCTCGGGCAATGCCTCGGCAAAGAGCTCTTCCGCCAGGCAGAACTGCAACAGGCCGGCGTGCGCCTTTTCCTGAATACCCATGTTCAACCAGACGGAGCTGAGTTCCGGACTCTCGGGTGAAAACGTGGATGCCATTCGCAGATAGATCGCAGCAGCCTGCTCTTCGAAATCGATAAATCGTCGATAGATCTCGTACGCGTTTCTCATAAGACCTGCACCTCGCTTCTTCCGTGCGCGACCATATCAATGCAATTTGAGATCCTGTCACGAGACATTGGCCCAGTCTAGGAGAGCCTTACCGGAGGAGCAATACGGGAAAACCCGTCACACGATCCTGCCGAGCTTTTCTGCGTCGGCGGCCTTAAGCGCCCTTTCGATGCGGTCGAGTTCTGAATCCTGCGGCCGCTCTACACCTATCAGAATTTTTCCATTGGAAATCGCGGGATCGTACAGGCGGGAGAGTTTAGAAGGCAGGCGCGCTGCTATCAGGAGTGTGAGGACGGTGGCGAAAACGGCTCCCAGCATCGTCAACTCAAACATGATGATGATGTTGGTCCAGTTTGAGACGATGGGCATGCCACCGGTATTAATCGGCCAGATCTTCTGCGTGATTGCCGTCAGGAGATAAGCGGTGGCCAGACCCCCAGCGGCTCCCAGGACGGCAATCCATGACATTGCTGTCTTGCTGTCCTGGCTCGCAAACTCCCATTCCTCGAGTGGCTCGGGGGACATCACCGTGATATCGCTTGCCGCTACGCCCGATGCACGAAGTCCCGAGAAGGCCCTTTGGGCGGCCTCGGGCGTCTCGTACAAACCGTAGATTGCCTTCATAGAAGTTCTCCCGCGGTTTCCGTCTCGGGAACGGTTGCGGCAGCTTTCATTCTCGGATGCTCGCCGACCTTCAGTTCCCAAATCGAAATAATCGGGACCAGCTTCGAGACAAGCGCGTACAGCAGAGCCATCGCTGCGAACGAGCCGACCATGATGACGATCTCCGGCCACTCTGCCGAGTAACTACCCCAGGAGTAGGGTGTAGATTTGCGCGCAAGAGATGGAACAATGATAAGGAATCTTTCCAGCCACATTCCTACAACAACACAACTCGAGGCGACAACCGCAGTGGGTATGGAGCGAAGTCTCCGGATCGCCAACAGGGGAAATGGAATGACGAAATTGAAGAGCACCATGGTCCAGAACAGAGGCGAGTATTCGCCCGCTTGTGTGGACCAGAAAACGTTCATCTCGTGCGGGCTATTGCCGTACCAGGCGGTCAGCCGCTCGTTAAACACGAAGTAACCCCACAGCAGGCTCATGAGGAGCAGCAGTTTTCCGAGATTCTGAAAATGAAGGGGCAAAAGGTAGTTCTCGAGGTGGAGTGCCTTCCGCAGAACTGCCATGACAACAATCAATGCAGCAATTCCGCTGAATATTGCTCCTGCTACGAAGTACGGGCCGAATATCGTGGAGTGCCACATCGGCACGACTGCCATCGAAAAATCGAACGAAACGATCGTGTGCACTGAAACTGCTATCGGCAATATGGCGAGCGCCATGATGTGCATCGCGGATTCGAGCCTGTGCCACTGTTTCGGCGTTCCCTGCCATCCCAGACTCAGAGATGCGTACAGCTTCCGTCTCAAACCGGTGGCACGATCCCGAATCAAAGCAAAGTCCGGGATCATGGGAAGTGCAAGGAAAAGGAGGCTGGAGAGCAGATACGTATTGATTGCAAAGAAGTCCCACACCAGTGGGGAACGGTAATTCGGCCAGATTCCGCGTTCACTGGGGTAGGGAATCAGATAGAAGGCGAGCCACGGCCGGCCAAGATGGATCAAAGGAAACATGGCTCCGATCATTAGTGCAAATGCGGTGATGACTTCCGCGCAGCGCGTGACCGGGCGTCTCCACGTAGCATTAACGAGCCGGAGGATTGCAGAGATCAACGTACCCGCATGGCTGATGCCGATCCAGAAGACAAAGTTCGTTTCATGCAGTGCCCAGTAGACCGGCCAGTTGTACCCCGTCACTCCAAAACCGTAGTACAGCTGATAGCCCCAGGCGGCGACCCCACACAAGACGAGTCCACTCAACAGGGCAATCAAGGCGTAAAACTTCCGCGTGGTTTGGAAAACCGGACGAAGCAGATCACTAGCAAGTCGGTCAGCCACGACGGATTCCTTCGGATTCCTGCCACAACTCGCGCTCGAGGTACGTGACTTTGGGTTGTGTCCCGAGTTCTTCGAGAAGCTTGCTGCCGCGCGGAGACCGCGAGAGGCGTGAGACCGCGCTCTCGGGATCGTTCAAATCACCGAAGACCAGCGCATTGGCGGTGCAGGATTGGACACATGCCGGGCGGATATCGCCGTCGCGAAGTTCACGGCTGTTCGCGGCGGCCTCGATCTTTCCGGCATTGATGCGTTGGACGCAGAATGTGCACTTCTCCATGACGCCCTGTTCCCGAACGGAAACATCGGGATTGAGTTGGAGGTCCAGTGGCTTTTCCCAAACGGGATTGTAGAAGTTAAAGAACCGGACGTTGTAAGGGCAAGCATTGGCGCAGTACCGGGTGCCGATGCAACGGTTGTAAATCTGCGCATTAAGTCCTTCCGGCGTGTGCGAGCTTGCATACGTCGGGCACACGGGCTCGCATGGAGCGGTCTCGCATTGTTGGCAGAGAACGGGCCTGAACTTCAAACGAACATCCGGGAACTCGCCTTCCCAGTAGCGCTCGACGCGCATCCAGTGCTTTGCGCGTCCCCGCTCTGCTTCTTCAGGTCCCACGGTCGAGATGTTGTTTTCGGCATGGCACGCGACGACGCACGCTTCGCAACCGGTGCATCGATCCAGATCTACACTCATTCCCCATCGGTGTGACATGTCGTCTCCTTTAGCGGTGCGTCTCCTCGTGTTCTCTCATGCCACCAGAAAACAGGATCAAGGGACTCTTCTGCTCGACTCTCTCCAGTTTTTCGATACGAACCCGTGTCGCGGCCCAGGCGTGTGCTCCCGTCTCCGGCTCCGTCATTCCGGAAAGAATGCTCAGCGGATTAGCTCCGCGCCCGCTGGCATAACGCGTGTAGTTTTGATGGCCCTGCCCGATGGGCATTGCCACGGCATCCGGTGCGATGCCTGGCGAAAGAAGCGCAGGGGCTTGAAGAGTTCCATGACCGGATTTGATGGCGATGATGTCACCCTGCGCGATCTTAAGGTCCTGGGCTGTTTTGGGGTTGATCTCAACCCAACTGCTCCACATCGCGGTCGAGATGACGTCCGGCAGTTCCTGCAGCCAGGGAAGGTGCGCAAGCGATCCATCGAGGAATGCCTGCGACGGATACGGGAGAAAATGGAACGGATAATCTGACGGTGCTCCATCAAATTGCGCTTCGCTTGCGGGAGTCTGCCTGCGTGCGGTCTGGACCCAGTTCGGTTGATTCATTGGAGCCTCACTCCACCAACCGCCCTTTTCGTGAATTTTCTCCAATGAACTGAGTTCCTCAGGCAGCACGTTGACGGACGCTCTTACCATTTGTTCGAAATTCTTCCATGGGAGTGACAAGCGGCGCTGAAGTTGCTGGCCGATTTCGATCAGGACATCCGGCATGGAGCGCGTTTGATGAAGAGGGCGCATCACAGGCCCCGCAATGCTCGCCACGGACATGGATGTACCGGATTCCGGCACGTCATCGAGCCACGATTCGAGAAACGAGTGATCGGGCAGGATGAGGTCGGCGAGGGTGCTGGTTTCGTCCAGAAAACTTCCAAAGCTGATGATGTAGGGAATTTTGCTCAGCGCTTCTGCAACTTTCCATGCAGGCGGGCTGCCGAAGACTGGATTGGCATCGTTAAGGAGAAGCACCTGGACTGGGCTCTTGGACGCGGACAGAATTTCCTCCGCCAGGTCTCGCAGCCCGCGCCCGGCCTTCGAGCCTACGGCGATGCTCGGCCATGGCGTAAAGAAAAGGCCTCCCGGCTTGCCCAGGTTTCCCACGAGGGCGTTCAGCGCATTAACGGCTAATGCCTGGAACATTCCATTGGTATGAGCGAGTGGAGCGCCCCCGATAATCGCAAGAGCCGGACCGTGCTCTGCAAACTCGAGGGCTAGCCTTTCAATTCGTGCAGGGGCTATTCCTGTTTGCGTCGCGACGGCCTCCGGTGAGTAGTTCGAGAGCCCTGCGCTCCACCCATCGATCAACTCGCCGGCCTTGCCCGCCGCAGATGGCGTGCGCAACTTCGATTTAAGAATGACGTGCGCCAGACCGAGCGCCAGGATCCCTTCGGTGCCCGGTTTTATCGGCACCCATTCATCCGCGTTCGCTCCCGTTTGCGACATTCTTGGCTCGAGTTGCACGAATTTTGCGCGCACTCCCGGACGTCCCTGGCGCATTTCTCCGTAGGCGACGCTGTGAGCCACAGGAGAGTTCCATGTACCCAGGAAGTCTGCACCGAAGGAGAGGACGTAACGGGCTCGAGCGAGATCGAAAGTTGGGAGCTGGGCGTAGCCGAAGCTTCGCTTGTTAGCTTCGCGCAGGACACTCTCCCCGAAGACCTCATATGTCGTCGCGGGTGCAGCTCCGAATTGTTCAAGAAACTGCGAAACAAGAACCTCACGTTGGCCGTCAAGAGGGCGCGTCAGAAACCCCAGGGTCTTTCGATCCTCGGCAGAAGCGATGCCATTAAGTTTCGAGAGTGCTTCAGACATCGCCTCGTCCCAGGAAATCTCCTGAAACTCTCCGCTGCCACGCGCGCCGGATCGCCGCAGCGGCTGCCGAATTCGATCCGGATGATAGGTCACCTGGATGGCCGCCTGGCCACGCGCACAGATTTTCCCGCGGCTGATCGGATGGTCGGGATTGCCCTCCAGCTTCTTTGCAAGAGCCATTTTCAGCAATCCAGTCTGCCCATTCCGCACAACCTGAGCTTCTCCGTCCATAACGCGCACGAGCAGTCCGCAGCCTGCGGAGCAAAGCGAACAGATGCTGGGCTTCCATGTTGCGATTCCCGGAAAGAGAGGCTCTTCGGGAATGAATCGGATGAGCTGGTTTTCAGGATTGCCGCAACTTGCAAGCGTGGCCATCGCGCCCGTTGCCGCTGAAGCCTTGATGAAATCGCGCCGGTCCATTTGATGTCTTTTACCTCTGTGCTTCAGTAGTGACAGGTTAAGCAGTCATCCGGGGCCTTCTTTTGCCGGTGACATGTGACGCAGAATTCCATCGTGTGTTCCATCGTTCGTGTGGCCACCGTCATCTGACTCACATTTCCATGACAGGTAGAGCACTCAACTCCCTCACGAATGTGGGGGGAGTGATTAAATCGAACGTGCGCTTCGTCAACCCAGCCCCACACACGCTGCCAGGGTATGTCCTGTTTCTTGTCGTAATAAGTTTTCAGCTTGTCGATTTCTGCACTATTTTTCAGCGGCGCCGCGTGACAGTTCCAGCAGGTTCGAATATCGGGGATCGAAGCCACCGGCCCTCGCTCGACCGAGATGTGGCAATCCACGCATGCGAGTTGAACCTCGCCAACATGGACGTTGTGGGGAAATGCGATGGGTTGCTCTGCGCGGGGCTGATATCCAAAAAAATGTGATACTGCCTGGGCAATCGATGAATGGGCAGGAGAGAAAATGTCGTTCGTTCTGTCAGATTTTGAGGATTGTCCCGTTAGAGAATCCCATCCTCCGGACCATACAATAGCGAACAAAGCGCCAACTACGACGAGTCCAAGTTTCCACTTGTGTGTTCCTATAAATGACCTGCGCACACCACCCCCAGAAGCTTACATACGTGGCGTGCAGAGTTCGGGTTACGTTCGGCAGCGACGGAACCCAATCCACTGCTCATTCGAATTCAACGCCATTTTGGACTGAATTTACGCGGTGGCATGCAGTCTTACTCAAAAAGTACAAAAAAGGTGCAAAGAAGTTGGAGGCGATTGCAATGGATATGAAGATCTGTTATTGCCCTGCCCAGCCGCGGGAGCGATATTCCGCGGCTGGGCCTTCGTTCTCAGACGGCATCCTGACCTCCACTTTCACGCAGCCTTCACTTCAACTGCTCGAGTTTTGTCCTTCTCCCTTTTGGGGATCGTTACCGTAAGTAACCCATTCTTGAATTCAGCTTTGATGTTCTCGCCATCGAGGAAAGCGGGCAAAACGAACGCCCTGTAGAAGGTGCCAAACGCTCGTTCCATCCGATGGTAGTTTTCTTTCTTGACCTCCTTTTCGGTATGTCGCTCACCCCTGAGCGTGAGGACATTGTTATCGACCAGCACCGTGACGTCCTTCGCTTCAATCCCAGGCAATTCAGCTTTGACGATCAGGTTGTGGTCATTTTCAATGATGTCGACTGTAGGAGCCCACTCGCCGCCAGTGGTAACCGCCGCTGTGTTCCAGAAGTCGTCATATCCGAAAAGCCGGTTGAAACGGTTTCTAGTTTCGGCGAGATCTGCAAGTAAAGGATTCCATTTTGTGAGTGTCATAACCGACCTCCTTTCTCCACCCTGATACTGGCATTCGCAACACCAAACGTAAGCTGTTGAAGGTGAAGGGGCGGGGTTCAGGCCTGGCACCTCAGATGGACAAACTGGCAAGTCCGCTCGGATGTCGACGAGTTATAGGACCAACATTGTCATATCAGCGCTTCTTGAAGTATTCGTACAGATCATCCAGCAGGATTGTCGCTCGCTCAATGCGAGCCGAATCCTCCTTGTACCTGGAGCAGATGGCATTTACGACCAGCGATAATCCCGCTGTCTCGGGATGGCCAAACTTGGATTCTTTCAAGTCGATGTCGTGAATGATCCCCGCTAGCCGTTGGAGCGCCCGATCTGTGATGTTTAATCTCTCCAGGAGTACTTCGAACGTGCATAGATTTCCCTCATGGGTGAATTCGGCGTCGAACATGTCAAATCGAAGTTCGCCCTCTTCCGGCCGATAACCCTTAGCGGCGACGAACTTGAATCGCGCCTGGGTGTCGATGAAACGGCGTATTACCCATGCAGAGGCGATACGGTCGACGTGAACACCCGTTCGCGTCACCCAGGTACGGCCGGAATAAGAGCCCGACTGTTGTTGTCCTTTCCGCAAAGGTGCCTTACGAATTCTGGTTTCCAATTCTGTAATCGCTATCTCGACGTGCTTTCCCGAGGACGACGGAAAGAAATCGATTGCCTGAATCTCCGCGAGCCTCTCTCTCACACGCGAAACACGCGCGGCAAGTCCGGACGCCCAAGCGTCGCCCGTGCTTTCCGCGGCACGCAGCTCTTCCACGACATCCTTGATCTCTTTTTTGAGGTCGGCATAGTCAGCGTCCCTGCTGTTCTGGAAGAGAGCGACGAGGTCCTTCGTCGTTAGGCCTTCGATGAAGGTTGCTTCGCAAACGGAGGCTTCGCCCCCGCTTTCGATAATCTCGCGCGCGATCCAGTGGAAATCTTCCGAAGACTGTTCCGACCGGGGTAGGACGTAAACAGCGTTCTTCACGGCGACAGCGCCGATTTTTTGTAATCGCCGCCACATCTTCACGCGCAAATAAGCGGGTGCATTCGGCGCTTGATGGATCAGCATCAGCCAGCTCGTCGCTTCGGGTGTTTTCGCCATGATAAATCCGTAGCTAGAGGATGTTACACTTGTATCATCGCAGAGCATAACTTAAGCTCTCATAATGATGAAGCTGCTCATGAAGATCGCTCTGACGGCGATTCTGGCTTTCTCCTGTGCTCTGCCATCGTTGGCGCAAGATCCGCAGCCGAAGTGTTTCTTCCTGTGTCAGCCCAGACTGAAGGTGGAACCCACTTTCACATGGGAAAATTGGTTAAAGGCCCCGAGAATTGCAGAGACTGACGATCAGGGGAATACGACGATCAAAAAGGCGGAGGTGGAGAGCGTCTTTGAGACCGTTATTGGAGTGGATATCCCGACAACCGTCCCACGCGTTAGTTTTACGTTCGAGACCATCCTCAAGCCGTTCCTGCAGGGCGCATCGCCGGAACTGGAAACCGAGTTGAACCTTCACTGGCTACGATCGAAAGACACGAACGGATGGCTCGGCAGCCACTTCGACATTATCGATAAATATAGCCGCGGCGCGCTTCCTCCCAACCTCGATACCTATACCCACAAGCTCAATTTCGAACTCGACACCGCCGTGGCTTTCCTTAAATGGGTGAACAAGCCCTGGCTGAGGGACATCGAAATCGAGGCCTCGCTTGACTACGTTGCGAGTGGATTGGCTCGGGCGGGTGATACATTCGGGAACATGACTTACTTAGATAATGCGAGCCGGTGGGGATTTTCTCTCGTATTCGTTGTACCGCTGGCCCCACTTCCATAGATAGTGAGTGCGTCTGCAAGGAGATGACTGAGATGCAAACAGTGATGCCGAACCGGCGACTGTGGGAAGCAGCCATAGTAATCGCATCTGTGCTGGCGACACTCTTCATGATTCGAAGTGCTGTTGCAAC
>Ga0207641_10004713_pt1 | contig 11760 bp, 7 predicted proteins | sample KBSSwiS62_FD_184306 | JGI IMG/M metagenome (GOLD analysis project Ga0207641, IMG submission 184306) | Switchgrass rhizosphere microbial communities from Kellogg Biological Station, Michigan, USA - KBS Switchgrass S6-2 (SPAdes) (version 2) | ecosystem: Host-associated > Plants > Roots >... | reverse complement strand
TGGCCTCCGCGGTTTCCTCAATCGACAGGCCACCGAAGAATCGCACTTCGACGACGCGCGCGAGTTCGGGATCCTGGGCGGCCAGCCGCGTCAGCGCGTCGTCCAGCGCCTCGAAGTCGATCGAGTTCCGGAGGGGCACGATCAGGCCGGGATCGAAGGTGACGCGCACCCGGTCCCCACCACGTTTCGCGGCGTGACGGGCACGTGCCCGCTCGATCAGGATCTGTCGCATCGACCGCGCGGCGATGCCGAAGAAGTGTGCGCGGCTCTGCCAGGAGAGCTTCGAATCCTGCAACAGGCGGAGATAAGCGTCGTGGACCAGCGCCGTCGCCTGGAGTGTCTGTCCCGGACGCTCGCGACGGAGATAGCTGGCGGCCAGGCGCCTAAGCTCGTCGTACACGAGCGGCACGAGGGTCGCGAGTGCCCGCTCGTCGCCTTGGCGGGCACCGTCGACGAGCGAGGCGACCGCGGCTGGCGATGGATCCATCCCGTTGTTCCTTGCGGAATACGTAGCTTACCCTTGAGAGGGATTGCCGCCAATATCAACTCGGTCACGTCGGTCGATTCCGGACCACGGATAACCGTTCATTCCGAGCACATCATGGGTCGCTCTTTTCGGCCCAGACGGATTCTCGATCTGCGCGAGTTTGCACGTCCCCTCATCGACATGCCCGAATTCGACTCGATGACTGGTCGGCCGGTTGCATGCGACTCGATATCATGCCCGACAGGCGCACGCCCGAACCGGTCGACGCGCTGGCCGCGTTTGCTTCTGAGACTGACGGCAGTCAACCCGCCGTCGCGCCCGCTCCGTTGCGAGGGCGGTGGGACGGTCCTCCCCTTGCGGCGATGCCGATCAAGGACGAGCGAGGAGGCGCTCTCATCAACAGCGTGCAGGCCATGGCCGACAGAGTGGACGTCCTGTCGATGACGGTTATTGCCACGACAGAACGTCTCACACGCTGGATCATCGGGTTGGCGGTGGTCACTGGCCTTCTCGTACTCGCGCTCCTCGCGCAAACCTATCTGTGGATGACCCTCGCCGTCACGGGACGCTGACCAATCCCGGAATTGGGTACCTCATTCCAAGGCAGTTGGCGGGGCGAGGCTCGATTTGGCGACCGCCAGACTTGTACGAGCTCTGACATTCTTGGTTATTCGTGTTTCTTGCCGATGGCAAAGAGGGGATGCGAGCCTCGGTCGCCTCAAAAGATGAACCGCACACCGATTTGCACTTCGCGGCCAGTGCCGTCGACCCGCTTCCGCGTGACCTTGCCGAAGTTGGGACTCGACACGTTCACCTCCGGATTGTCCCAGACGATCGCATTGAGCGCGTTGTAGGCCTCGATGCGCGCCTCGATGCGATACTTCGACGTCAGCGTGAACATCTTGGTGAGCGTCACGTCCGTGAGGAACACGCTCGGACCGACGAGTCCGTCCCACAACCACGGGCTGTTGCGCGGCGTGAACGAATCCTGGAGGCCGCGGAACTTCGAGGTGTCGAACCAGCGATCGTTGGTCGGACTGCTGACGCGCGGGTCGCCGTCGACGATGAGGCTCTGGTTGAACAGCAGCGGCCGCCCCGAGTAGTACCGCGCGGCCGGCGTCAGCTGCCATCCGCCGATCGCGGCGTCGAGCGGCGCCGACACATTTGCCAGGAATCGGCGCTCGCGGCCGATCGGCAGCTGCCAGGTCGCCGCCGCGGTGACGCGGTGGACCGGGCTGTCGGTCTGGCGCCACTCCCATCCGTCCGTGCCGCCGCTCGTGAACACCTGGTACTGAGCGAGATCGTCGAACCACTCCATACGCTGCTCGTTGGTCCACGCGTACGCGGCGAAGAAGCTGACGCCGTGCGAAAACGGCCGCTGCACGCGGAGTTCCACCGTGTGCGTCCGCATATGGCGGCCATCGTCGGTGTTGCGCTGCAAGAGCGACGAGTACTGCGGATAGGGAACCAGCAGGCTGCCGAGCGTGACCGTGGACGTATTGCGGAGTGCGCCGGGGAATTTGTCCGGCGTCAGGTAATTCCGGAAGGGGTTCGCCACTTGCGTGTTCAACAGCGCCTTGTACTGATACTTGAACGCGGGGTCCGCCATGTTCAGGTTCTTGTCGTAGGGGACGCCGGTGCCGTAGTTGAAGAAGTAATTCAGCTCGACGACAGTGCCGCGCCACACTTCCTTCTGATAGGACGCGTTGAGGCGGTCATTCTTCTGCGGCCGGAGTTGGTACTCGTCAAGGTTCGCGGCGCCTCCGAGATTCGTGTAGCGGCCGTACGCCTGACCGTAGGGCTCGATGACCGGGTTGACCGCAGATGGGAACGGATCCGCAAGCGTCTGCCGCGGGACACCGTTGGCAAGGCCGAGGGTATTCGTCGTCTGGGCGTACCCGGCGTACTGTTCGACGAAGTCACCCAGCGTGTCGCGCACGTTGCTCGTCGGCATCAGGTACCGCGCGTAGGCAAAGCGGACGACAGAGGTCTCCGACGTCTTGTAGTTCATCCCGAATCGCGGCAGGAAGTTCCACGGCGTGCTGTGCCACGCGTGCGGGTTGCTGTCGGTCGCGAATATCCATGCGCCGTTGAAGCTGTAGCCGTAGCCTTTGCTCGCCATCAACTGGCGCGCCTGGTCCGGAATGGCGGGCGGCGTGGCCTGCATCTCGGGAATAGCCTGCGTCAGATCGATCTGCTGCGAGAGCCGTCTCTGCGGATCCGTCGGGCCAGGCTCGTACTCCCAGCGCAGGCCGATATTCAGAGTCAGCCGATCGCTCAACGTGAAGTCATCCTGGAAGTACGAGGCGTAGCCACGCAGGTCCGGGTTCTGCAGCGGTACCAGCCGTGCCGACGTCTGGTTGTCGAGCCCGCCCAGCATGAAGGACGCCCACTGATTGCCCGTGCCCACGACGTCGGGGCTGTCGGAGCTGTTCGCCGTGAGCGCCGAGTTGAAGACCAGATTGATCGGCTCGAAGCGCGCCGCTTCGCCGTAATAGGCGCGAATCTCGCCGCCCCACTTCATCGCGTGGCGGCCTTCGTACCGGTTCATGCGCGCGGACACGGTCCACGCATCCGGATGCTGGAACCACTCGCGCCCCTGACGGCCGAGCCGATTGTTGGTGTTCGTCCCGGTGCCGGACGTCACGTCGAGCGCGGGGTAGTAGACATAGCCGCTGTTGTACAGCGACGAGTACCACGAGCGCGACCAGTAATCCTTCAGGCCGGTGTCGCCAAGCAGGAGCGACGGGTTGTAGAACTCGTCGGTCATGTTGTAGAAGCTGCCGCGGACGTTGAACGTGGTCTTGTTCGACATGACCCAGACCGAGTCGCCGGCGATGCTCAGCCCGTAGCGGTTGCTGCCCGAGAGCGGATAGAACCCTGCGTCGGTCGGGTTTTGCTGATAGAGGTTCGCCTTGAACTGGCCGTACCGGGCAAAGACCTTCCAGTTGTCGGTGATGTTCACGTCGACGCGCTGCGACAGGTTCCAGTAGTTCGCTGCATCGGTGACGCTGCCCTGCAGGTTGTCCACGTTGCCGGGGACGTTCGGGAGCGGGATCGCGGCCAGCATCTTCACCGCCACCGGATCGATCATCGACGCCGGAATGGTGTTGTTCGCGAACGCGGGGCGCACCACGCGGCCGGTCGCGTCGAGCGACGAGGCAAATGGGTTGTAGATGTTTCGCACGCGGCCGTTGAGCAGCGACTGGCTGAAATCGCCGCGGCGCTCCAGCTCGGTCGGCACCGTGCGAACGATCGACAGCGGCCGCTTGTCGTTCCACCGCTCGAACGATGTGAAGCTGAAGATTTTGTTCTTCCGGATCGGACCGCCGAACGTCGCGCCGCCCATCTTCAGCTCGCTGCCGCGCAGGGCCCTGGTGTCCTGGCCGGGCGTCACCAGAATCGTCGGATCGCCAATCGAGTTCAGGGCTGGATCGCGCGAGTAGAGATAGGCCGACCCGCGGAACGCGTTGGTGCCCGCCTTCATGTTCAGGCTGATGACGCCGCCGAGGCTGTGGCCGTTCTCCGCGTCGACGCTGTTCTTCGAGATCGTGATCTCGTCCACCGCGTCGACAGCCGGCGTATAGGCCGTCTTGTAGCTGGCGCCCAGCGCGACACCATCGAGCAGTACGTCGTTGGCGCGGCGCGTGCCGCCGCCCGCATCGTAATCGTTGGCGTACGCGTGGTGGTACGGACGGTTCTCGTTGGTGAGCGTCACGTTGATTGTGGGATCGAGGTTGGCCAGGCTGTAAGGATTGCGGCCGTTGATCGGCACCTGATCGACGAGCTGCCGCTCGATGGTGAGATCGGAGTTGCTCGACTTGAACTGCACCGTCATCGACGACGCCTCGACGACGACGCGCTCCTCGAGGCCGCCGACTTCGAGCGTGAGATCCGCGGTAACGCTCCCGCGCTGCGGAACGCGGACGTTTCGCTGCTGCGCGGTTTTGAATCCCTGGAGCTCGCCGGTGACCGTGTAGACGCCCGGGTCGACGAAATCGAAGATGTAGTGTCCGTCCCTGTCAGCCACGAACGTTACGGTGACGCCAGTCGCGTCGTTCTTCATCGTGACGGTGGCGCCGGGCAGCGCGCCCTGGGTCGAGTCGAGCACCGAGCCCTGGACGCGACCGCGATAGTCCTGGGCGCCGGCCGGCGGCGTGGCGAGCAACAAGTGACCGATGAGCGCGATCAAGAACATCGATGGCCGCATGGCTCCTCCGGGGATGGTGCGAGGAACTCTAAGCGCCTCGATGCGTACTAAGCAAGGATTTGCATGCGGATGTCTCGTGTTTTGCAGGGCGAAACTTCCTTATTCGTGTTTCCTCCCGATGGCAAACAGGGTGTGCGAGCCTCGGACATACATGACGCCTTGCGACAGGGCCGGCGTGGACATCAGCGTTTCGCCCATCGAGTTCGTGGCGAGGTGTTTGAAAGACGCGCCCGCCTCGATGACGAGCATCTCGCCGTCTTCACTGGACAAGTAGATCTTTCCGTCCGCCGCGACAGGTGACGCACTGTATCCGCTGCCCACGAGCGGCAGACGCTGACGATAGATCTCCTTCCCGGTGGTGATGTCGTACGTATCGAACACGCCGTTGTTGGCCAGCACGTACAAGATGCCGCGGTACGCGAGCGGCGTTGGCATATACGATCCGCGGCCGGTCTTGCTCCAGGCGACGTAGGTGTTTGCCGTGGCGCCGGCGGCAGGCGTCACATCTCCCCGCGCCCCGGGACGGACCGCGAACACCGGCCGCTCCGGCGCGCGGCCGCTCGCCACGATGTGCAGACCGTTCGCGAAGATCGGTGTCGGCGCGGTGAGCTTCGAGCTGCCACCGAGACGCCACAACTCGCGGCCAGACTTCGGATCGTAACCACGCACGAAGTTCGACGCGTTCGTGACCAGCTCCGGACCAGCGGCCGTCTCGACGATCGTTGGTGTCCCCCACGACGGCAACTCCTGCCGATCCGTTTTCCAGACGGTTGCTCCTGTCTCGGCATTCAGCGCGAGCAGGAAAGAGTCGGTCTGGGTGTCGCACTGCACGATCACCAGGCCATTCCAGATAATCGGCGAGCTGGCGGGTCCCCACTCGTACGACGGAATATCGTAGGCCCCCATGTCGACGCGGCCAAGGTCGACGGACCAGCGCAAGCCGCCGTCGAAGTCGTAGGCATGGATCCCCTCCGAGCCGAACCATGCGACGACGATGCGGCCATTCGTGGCGGGGGAGCTGCTCGCGTAGGTAGACTTGATATGCCGCTTGTTCCGTGGTTCTCCCTGGGCCGCTGTTCGCTCCCAGCGGATCCGTCCCGTGCGCTTGTCAATCGCATACAGCGTCCAGCGGTGCGCCGATCGATCATCCGAAGCGTCGCCGTCGCCGTAGAGGCCGGGCTTGAACGTGGCGTCCGGGCGGCTGCTGATGGCGCTTGTCACGAAGAGCACGTCGCCCCAGACGATCGGGCTGGAGTGTGCCAATCCAGGAATCTTCGTGCGCCACAAGATGTTCGTGCCGGTGGCCGGGCTCCAGTCGTCCGGCAGGTTTTGTCTCTCGGCAATGCCGGCCGCTTCGGGTCCGCGGAACGACGGCCAGTGGCCCGTGCCAGTCGCCGGCGGCGGCAGTGAGCTGGTCGCCGTGCCGCCGGCGCGCACAATGCGGCGCGCCTCCATCGCCGGTTGAACGCCGCGAGGGAGCCATTGGCTGCGATCGAGAATCATCCGGCGGGGTTGGCAGGTGTCCTCGATCAGGTTGAAGGTGACGCGGGCGCCGTCGACCGAGAACGTGTAGCGTCCTGCGCCGCTGCAGTCCTTGGGCCCGTCTACCAATTGCAGCGCCACTTCGCGGCCGCTTGTCGTCCACGTACCGGCCATCGATGGCCAGCCATCGCCTGACAGCGTGAACGTGCCCGCCGGATCGAAGTTGAGCGTGAACGCGCGAATCACGAGCGGTCCACTCGGCAGCGATGGTTGCGCGAGGGGTGCCGCGATCAGAAAACCGGCCAATGAGAAGGCGATCAGGGCTCGGCTCGCGCCATGTGGTGGCCGCATGACGGTCATTATGTCCCCTTGAGCTTCGGTGCGTTCGCAGCCGAAGCGGCGGACGGCTGAGTCGCGCTCGGCCGCTGCTCAGGTGTCCCGCCGCAGATTCGATGATGGGCGCCGGTCGTCCGGCCGTGGACGTCTCGCGACGGCAGCCGTGGCTGTGCTTGCAAACCGATCTCCACGAGTCCAATCTAGGACTAGAAAGGTCGGATATTGACCGCGGGGTCCGACCTCGAAGCAAACCATCACGGCCATGATTCAGATCACCCGAACTGCGGCGACACACATTCGAACGATGCTGGCCAAGCGCCGAAGTGGCGAAGCGGGGCTCCGTATCGGCGTCAAGGCGGGCGGCTGTTCCGGCTTCGAGTACATCTTCGGTTGGGAGCGCGCGGCGAAGGACACCGATGCCGTTTTCGAGGGGCCGGACGGCGCGAAGGTGTTCGTCGATCGGCGCAGCCTGCGGCTGCTCGACGGGAGTGTGCTCGACTACGACACGAGTCTACTGAGCAAAGGCTTTGTGTTCCAGAACCCGCATGCCGGCAGCACGTGCGGGTGCGGGGCGTCATTCAGCGCGAAGGATCCAGCACGATGAGCACCTCAACGCAGGCGATTCAGGATCTGGCGAGCCGCGAGTACAAGTACGGGTTCGTCACCGACATCGAGCAGGAGGCGGTGCCGCGCGGCCTCAACGAAGAGATCGTGCGCCTCATTTCGGCGAAGAAGGTCGAGCCCGACTGGCTGCTCGAGTGGCGGCTGAAGGCGTATCGAGCGTGGCTCGCGATGAAAGAGCCGACATGGGGCAACATCAGGTACGGGCCGATCGACTATCAGGACATCGTTTACTACGCCGCGCCGAAGCGTTCGCCGGCGCTCCAAAGCCTGGAGGACGTCGATCCGGAGATCCGGCGGACCTTCGACAAGCTCGGCATCCCGCTGGACGAGCAGAAATTGCTCTCGGGCGTCGCGGTCGATGCGGTCTTCGACAGCGTCTCAGTCGCCACGACGTTCAAGGAGAAGCTCGCGTCGCTCGGGATCATTTTCTGTTCGTTCTCAGAGGCGGTGCAGCAGCACCCGGATCTGGTGCGCCGGTATCTGGGCACAGTCGTACCGTATACCGACAACTTCTTCGCCACGCTCAACTCGGCCGTCTTCAGCGACGGCTCTTTCGCGTACATCCCGAAGGGCGTCCGCTGCCCGATGGAGCTGTCGACGTACTTCCGGATCAACGCGCGCAATACCGGTCAGTTCGAACGCACGTTGATCGTGGCGGAGGAGGGCGCATCGGTGAGCTACCTCGAAGGCTGCACGGCGCCGATGCGCGACGAGCACCAACTGCACGCGGCAGTCGTCGAGCTGATCGCGCTCGACAACGCCACGATCAAGTACTCGACGGTCCAGAACTGGTATCCGGGCGACAAGGAAGGCAAGGGCGGCATCTACAACTTCGTCACCAAGCGCGGCACATGCCTCGGCGTGAGCTCGAAGATTACCTGGACGCAGGTTGAGACGGGATCCGCGATTACGTGGAAGTACCCGGGATGTATCCTCCAGGGCGATCGCTCGGTGGGCGAGTTCTACTCCGTGGCGACGACCAACAACTGGCAGCAGGCGGATACCGGCACGAAGATGATTCACCTCGGCCGCGACACGAAGAGCACGATCGTGTCGAAAGGGATTTCGGCCGGACACGGCCAGAACACCTACCGCGGGATGGTAAAGATCGCGAAGGGCGCCTCCGGCGCGCGCAACTATTCGCAGTGCGATTCCCTGCTCATCGGCGACCAGTGCGGCGCGCACACGTTTCCCTATCTGGACATCAAGAACTCGACGGCTCGCGTCGAGCACGAAGCATCGACATCGAAAATCGGCGACGACCAGATCTTCTATTGCCGGCAGCGCGGGCTGTCGAGCGAGGACGCCGTCAATCTGATCGTGAGCGGTTTCTGCCGGGAGGTCTTCCGGCAATTGCCGATGGAATTCGCCGTCGAAGCGCAGAAGCTCCTCGGCATCACACTGGAGGGTAGCGTTGGCTGACCCGCTGCTGGTTGTCGACCATCTGCGCGTCCGTGGCGGCGGCCGGGAAATCCTGCGCGGCATCGATCTGTCGATCGACGTCGGCGAGGTGCACGCGATCATGGGACCGAACGGCTCCGGCAAGAGCACGCTGGCCCGCGTGCTGGCCGGGCATCCCGATTACGAAGTGATCGCCGGTGAGGTCCGCTACAAGGGACGGGATCTGCTCGCGATGGACCCCGAGACGCGGGCACGTGAAGGGATCTTCATGGCGTTCCAGTATCCAGTCGAGATCCCGGGCGTGAACAACGCGTACTTTCTCAAGGCGGGTCTGAACGCGGTCCGCAAGCACCGGGGACAGGAAGAGGTCGACGCCATGGAGTTCATGGCGCTGGTCCGCGAGCGCATGACGTGGCTCGACGTGGACGAAAGCCTGATGAACCGCGCCGTCAACGAAGGATTCTCAGGAGGCGAAAAGAAGCGGAACGAGATCTTCCAGATGGCGGTGCTGGAGCCGACCGTCGCCATTCTCGACGAAACGGACTCGGGCCTCGACATCGACGCGCTGAAGGTCGTCGCCCGCGGCGTCAACGCCATGCGCAGCCCCGATCGGGCGATGCTCCTCGTGACGCACTATCAGCGTCTCCTCAACTACATCGTGCCGGACGTAGTCCACGTGCTGACCGACGGCCGGATCGTTCGATCGGGCGGCAAGGAGCTCGCGTTCGAGCTCGAGGACAAGGGATACGGCTGGATCGAGGCCGAACCCGCCGGCACGCCCAGGAGTTGAAATGCCCGTGGTCCTGGATTCGTACGTGGCAGAAGCCGAGCGCTTCGGGAGCAGCCGGCGCCCCGCAGATCCTGAATGGCTGACCCGCGTCCGAGGCGACGGGCTCGCGTGGTTCCAGACACTCGGCTTCCCGACAACGCATGATGAAGACTGGCGGTTTACGAGCATCGCGCCGATCGCCGACGGTCATTTCGCGCTGGCGAACGGCAGCGTGCCGTCGCTCGTGCGCGAAGATCTGGCACCGTTCGAATGGCACGGCGAAGTCGCCGCCACGCTCGTATTCATCAACGGTCGCTTCGTCGCCGGGGCCTCTGATGTCGGCCGACTCCCGGACGGCGTCCGCGTCGAGAGTCTCGCCCACGCACTCACGGCCAGCGATCGGGAGGTCGTCCGCGCCCGACTGACGCACGTCGCCACGGCCGATCGACACGCGTTTACGGCGTTGAACACTGCGTTTCTCTCCGACGGCGCGTCGATCCACATTCCCGATTCCACGATCGTCGCCGCACCCATTCACCTGCTGTTCGCATCGGTGGCCGGCGACCGTCCGGTGATGACGCATCCGCGCGTGCTGATCGTGACCGGCGCCAACAGTCAGGCAGCCGTCGTGGAAAGTTATGTCGCGTCAGGGCCGGCTTCGTACTTCACCAACACGGTGACCGAGTTGAGCACCGGCGAGAACGCCACCGTCCACCACTATAAGATCCAGCGAGAGAGCCTCGACAGCCTCCACATTGGCGCGCTGTACGTACGCGCCGCCCGCGACGCGCGCGTCTTCTGTCATTCGATCAGCCTCGGTGGAGCGCTCGCTCGTCACGATACGAATGTCGTCCTCGACGGCGAAGGCGGCGCGTGCACCTTGAACGGGCTCTATCTCGCCGACGGCGCCCGGCTCGTCGACAACCACACGACCATCGATCACGCGAAACCTCACTGCGGCAGCCGTGAAGTCTACAAGGGCATCATCGGGGACCATGCCCGCGCCGTCTTCAACGGCAGGATTATCGTGCGTCCGGACGCGCAGCAGACCGATGCGAAGCAGACCAACAAGGCGCTCCTTCTGTCCGAGGACGCGCAGATCAACACCAAGCCGCAACTCGAGATCTTCGCCAACGACGTCAAGTGCACGCACGGCGCCGCCGTCGGCCAGATGGACGAGGAGGCGGTCTTCTACCTTCGGGCGCGCGGCTTGAGCGAGCCGCAGGCGCGCCATCTCCTGATTCGGGCGTTCGCCGGTGAGGTGTTGAATCGGATGCCGCTCGAACCGCTGCGCGCGCGCATCGACGACGAGGTGGCGAGGCGCCTGCCGGGAGGACGCTCATGAGCCCGACCGTCTCGCTGGCCCCCGCCGCCTTCGACGTCCAGGCGATTCGCCGCGATTTTCCGATCCTTCGCGAACGGGTGCACGACAAACCGCTGGTGTATCTCGACAACGCCGCTACGACGCAGAAGCCACGGCGGGTGATTGACAGGCTGAACGCGTTTTACCGGCGCGAAAATGCCAACGTGCACCGCGGCGTTCACCTGCTCAGCGAGCGCGCAACCGATGCCTACGAGGATGCGCGACGCACGGTGTGCCGGTTCCTGAACGCCGCCGATCCGAAGGAGATCGTCTTCGTGCGCGGCACGACCGAGGCGATCAACCTGGTGGCGCAGAGCTACGGGCGCACCCACGTCGGATCGGGCGACGAGATAGTCATCACGACGATGGAGCACCACTCGAATATCGTCCCGTGGCAGATCGTCTGCGAGCAGACCGGCGCGCGGTTGCGGGTCGCGCCGATGACGGATGACGGGGATATCGACCTCGACGCCTACGAAGCCTTGCTGTCGGCGCGCACGAAGATCGTCGCCGTCGTGCACGTGTCGAACGCGCTCGGCACGATCAATCCGATTGCGGAGATCGTCCGGATCGCCCACGCGGGCGGAATTCCGGTGCTCGTCGATGGGGCGCAGGCCGTCGCGCACATGCCGGTCGATGTCCGCGCCCTTGATTGCGACTTCTATGCCTTTTCAGGGCACAAGGTTTTCGGCCCGACCGGCATCGGCGTGCTGTACGCGAGGGCATCGCTCCTCGACGCCATGCCGCCGTACCAGGGGGGCGGCGACATGATCAGCGCCGTCACGTTCGAACGGACCCTTTACAACGTGCCGCCGTACAAGTTCGAAGCGGGCACGCCGGACATCGCCGGCGCGATCGGGCTGGCCGCGGCGCTGCAGTACGTCGAGGCGATCGGTCTCGATCACGTCAGGGCGCACGAGCACGAGCTGCTGGCGTATGGAACGGCCGCGCTGTCGCAGGTCCCAGGTCTGCGCCTGACGGGCACCGCTGCCCACAAGGCCGGCATCCTGGCATTCGTGTTGGAGGGGGTCCATCCGCATGACATCGGAACGATTCTCGACCGTGAGGGCGTCGCGATTCGAACGGGT
>Ga0207641_10004712_pt1 | contig 11761 bp, 13 predicted proteins | sample KBSSwiS62_FD_184306 | JGI IMG/M metagenome (GOLD analysis project Ga0207641, IMG submission 184306) | Switchgrass rhizosphere microbial communities from Kellogg Biological Station, Michigan, USA - KBS Switchgrass S6-2 (SPAdes) (version 2) | ecosystem: Host-associated > Plants > Roots >... | reverse complement strand
CCTCGCCGAGCGTGACCGGCGATTCGCCGTCGTAGATCGACAGCATCTCGCGGTACCGCCACATCGTCGCCTCGCGGCCTTTGAGGGTGTCGCGCGACCAGCCGCGCGCCTTGTCGAGATCGTAACGCGCCAGCAGGGGAGCGCCGCAGGAGCAGAGGAAGTGCCGTTCCCGCGGATTGCGCACCGGCGCGCCGCACGGCACTGAACACTCCAGATGGGTGAAGAAGGACATCGACACCTGCGAAGTCTCAAGACTCAAGTTTCACGTCTCAGGGTTCAACTCTTCGCAGGGACTGTGAGCCTTGAGACTTGCGACTTGAGAGTTGTTACTTGCCGAGCAACTCCGAGTCTTTCTTCTTCTGCAAGTCGTCGATCTGCTTGATGTGGTTGTCGGTGATCTTCTGGACCTCGTCGAGCCCCTTCTTCTCGTCGTCTTCCGAGATCTTGTGATCTTTGAGCAGTTTCTTCAGCCGCTCGTTCGCGTCGCGGCGGACCTGGCGGACGCTGTTGCGTCCTTCCTCGCTCAGCTTGTGCACGTGCTTCGACAGTTCCTTGCGGCGCTCCTCCGTGAGCGACGGCAGCGGGATGCGCACGATCTTGCCGTCGTTGGCCGGATTCAGGCCGAGGCCGGCGGCCCGGATCGCCTTCTCGATGGCGCCGAGCTGTGACGGGTCGAACGGCTGCGCGACGATCAGCGTCGGCTCGGGAATCGACAGGCCGGCGACCTGATTCAAGGGAACCTTCGCCCCGTACGCTTCGACGTGCACACCGTCGAGAATGGTCACGGACGCGCGGCCGGTCCGCACGCCCGCAAACTCGTGCTGCAGATGATCGGTCGCCGCGTTCATCCGCTTGTTGACTTCGGCGAAGAGGCCCTTGAGGTCGTTGACGTCCATCTCGCAGCTCCGTTACGCGGTCACCAGCGATCCGATCGGCTCGCCGGTAATGGCACGTTTGATGTTGCCCGGCGTACGCAGATTGAAGACCACAATCGGCAGCCGGTTGTCCATGCACAGAGAAATGGCCGTGGCATCCATCACCTTCAGTCCCTGCTCGAGGACTTGCTGGTACGAAATGCGGTCGAAACGCGTGGCATCGGTCTTGACCATCGGGTCGGCGTCGTAAATGCCGTCAACCTTCGTGGCTTTGAGAATGACGTCTGCCTTGATTTCCATCGCTCGCAGCGCGGCCGCCGTATCAGTACTGAAGTACGGATTGCCGGTGCCGCCGCCGAACACGACGACCCGCCCTTTCTCGAGGTGGCGGATGGCGCGACGCCGGATGAACGGCTCGGCCACCGATCGCATTTCGATGGCGGTGACGACGCGGGTCACGACATTTTGTTGTTCCAGCGCGTCCTGCAGGGCCAAGGCGTTGATGACGGTCGCCAGCATGCCCATGTAGTCGGCCGTCGCCCGATCCATGCCGCGCGCGCTGGCCGCCACGCCGCGGAAAATGTTGCCGCCGCCGATGACGATGGCGGTCTCGACGCCCATTCCCTGGATTTCGGAGACGTCGCGCGCGATCCGCGTCGCCACCGCCGGATCGATCCCGTAGGTCTGCTCGCCCATCAGGGCTTCGCCGGAAAGTTTCAGGAGGACGCGCTTATAGGCAGGTCGGGCAGAGGCCACGGGAAGGAATAATACCTGACAAGGACACAGAGGCGTACAAAGGGCACAAAGGAGGCGCAGCCGCAGCCTTTGCGTCCTCTGTTCTCCTTAGTGTCTTTGTCAGCTTGTCAATTCCCCGACCTTCAGACGGACGAAGCGCGTCACCGAGACGGAGGCGCCCAGCGCCTTGTTGGCCGCGGCGAGCCGGTCCTTCGCCTTCATCTTCGAGTCGAAGATGGACTCCTGGTCGGGGAGGACCACCTGCGAGAAGAAGGCTCCGAGCTTGCCCTCGACGATCTTCTCGATCACGTTCGCGGGCTTGCCGGAATTCTCCATCTGGGCGCGGTAGATCGATTTTTCTTTCTCGAGCACATCCGCCGGCACCTCATCCCGGGACACATACTGCGCGCTGGTCGGGCTGGCGGCGGCGATCTGCATTGCAATTTCTTTGACCAGCGTCGCGAACTCCTCGCGGCCGCTGACCGCGGAGGTCACCCCGGCGAACTCCACCTGAACGCCAATCTTGCCGCCCATGTGGATGTACTGGCCGACGTAGCCCTGGCCGGCATAGCGGACGAACCGCGGCACCGCCATGTTCTCGCCGAGCTTGGCAATGCCTGCCGCGACCAGCTTCTGGACCGGGCCATTGGGGTCTTTGAGCCACAACTCGTTGGCCGCGTCGCCGGCGGCGTCGATCTGCGCGAGCACGTCCTGCACTAGTTTCTGGAAATCCGGGGTGCGGGCGACAAAATCCGATTCGCAGTTCACTTCGACGAGCGTGCCGGCGGAGTGGTCCGCCGCCAGCTGTTGGCCAATCAGGCCTTCGTTGGCCGATCGTCCGGCTTTCTTGGCGGCACTCGCGAGCCCGCGCTTGCGCAGAATGGTGTTCGCCTCTTCGAAGTCGCCATTCGCTTCGCTCAGCGCGTTCTTGCACTCCATCATTCCCGCGCCCGTCTGGTCGCGGAGCTTCTTCACATCGGCGGCAGTAATCGTCGTCATAACAATTGGTGAGTTGGTGAATGCAGGGATTGGCGAATGGCATTCACCAATTCACCAATTCCCTCAATTCACGAATTACAGGTTTCTTTTTTGCTACGCGGAGGCTGGAGCCGGTTCGCGGCGTCGCTGCGGGCGCGCGGCGCGGCGCGGATCGGTTTCGTTGGCCGCTGCGTCTTCCGCGGCCTCGCGCGCGTGCTCGGCGTCCACTGACTGCTTCATGTCGCGGCCGGCAATCACCGCTTCGGCGATCCGCGACGCGAACAGCCGGATGGCGCGCAGCGCATCGTCGTTGCCCGGGATGACGAAGTCGACTTCGTCCGGATCGCAGTTGGTGTCGACGATGCCGATGACCGGAATCTTCAGCTTGCGTGCCTCGTCGACGGCGATCTGCTCCTTACGCGTGTCGACGACGAAGATGGCGTCGGGCAGGCGCGACATCCCGCGGATGCCGTCCAGATTCTTCGCGAGCTTCTTGCGCTCTTTCTCGTTGCGCGCGATTTCCTTCTTCGACAGCGTGTCGAATCGCCCGTCGGTGGCCATCGCCTCGAGGTCGCGCAGCCGGCCGAGACTGCGCTGGATGGTCGCGAAGTTCGTGAGCAGGCCGCCGAGCCACCGCTCGTTGACGTGGAACATGCCGCAGCGCTGCGCTTCTTCCGCGATGACGTCCTGGGCCTGGCGCTTGGTGCCCACGAACAGAACCGTGCGGCCCTCGGCCGCGAGGCGACTGACGAACTCCTCGGCCTCCCGGAACAACTTCACCGTCTTGCCCAGATCGATGATGTAGATGCCGTTTCGCTCGCCGAAGATGTACTCCTTCATCTTCGGGTTCCAGCGCTTCGTCTGGTGCCCGAAGTGAACGCCCGCCTCCAACAGATCCTTCATCGCGATCGCTGCCAAACTCTCCTCCTCACATTCAGCTCTCAGCTGTCAGCTCTCAGCTATCGGCTTTGTCGCCCTGGCTGTGAGCCGAAGGCTGACCGCTGATAGCTTCCGTCCTACCGCTTACTGAACTGGAAGCGCTTGCGCGCTCCCGCCATACCGTACTTCTTGCGCTCCTTGGCGCGCGCGTCGCGCGTCAGCAGCCCTTCGTCCTTCAGCTTCTTTCGCAGCTCGCCGTTGTACTCGACTAGCGCCCGCGAAATGCCCAGCCGGACCGCGCCGGCCTGACCCGAGACACCGCCGCCGGCGACCGTCGCCAGGATGTCGAACTTGTCGGCGGTTTCCGTGAGGACCAGCGGAGTGCGGATTTGCATGCGCAGCGCCTCGGTCTTGAAGAACTGATCGAAGGCGCGATGGTTGATGGTGACCGACCCGGTGCCGGGCCTGAGGAATACGCGAGCGGTGGACGTCTTGCGCCGACCCGTGCCGTAATACTGAACTGCTGCCACGTTACGCGACCTCGAGCTTGGATGGTTTCTGCGCCGCGTGCGGGTGATCCGGACCGGCGTAAACCTTCAGTTTGCGATACATCGCCTCACCCATTTTGGTCTTGGGCAGCATGCCGTGTACCGCGTCCTCGACAAGCTTCTCGGGGCGCCGCGCACGCACCAGCCGGGCGCGTTCTTCGCGCAAGCCACCCTCGTAGCCGCTGTGCTGGCGATAGATCTTCTGGTCTTCCTTCCGGCCGGTGAGCTTGACCTTCGCGGCGTTGACAACCACGACGTGGTCGCCGGTGTCGATGAAGGGGGTATAGATAGGCTTGTGCTTGCCCTGGAGCAACCGGGCCGCCTTCGTGGCGATGCGCCCGAGTACCTGGTTTTCGGCGTCGATAACGTGCCAGGCGCTTTGCGGCGCGTTCTTCTGGCTGGCCATGAACGTAGACATCGTGGTTTCCCCGCGGCCGCTCAACCCGCGTAGTCCGCGGATCGTGCCCGCGTTTTTCGTAAACATCCCGCAAGAACCGATGTAGGGGATTTCCCGCCCGGACTCACTCACTGTCGGGCAGGTCCAGGCAACGGTAAACCCTAATCATACGAGCCTTTCTGGGCAGTGTCAAGCAGACCTGCGTTCGGGTGATGTGACCCTTCTTTCGAGCCGATAAAGGAAACCGCAGAGGTACGAATCGGTGCACCAGACAGATGAGGATCGGCGCAACTGACGAATGTGTGATCCGCCGACGAAAGCGTCAGCCGATTGTGATGCATCTCACGAAATTGACAGGCCAGGCGTCAGTTGAGGTTGGTATCGGCTTTGCGGGTGAGGCACCCGCTTCCAGGACATAACTGTGTTTGGTTTCGGAAAATCAAAAGCCGTCGTGGGCCTCGACATCGGGTCGAGCGCCGTCAAGGCCGTCGAGCTCAAGCCGGTCGGCAAGGGCTTCAAGGTCGTCGCCTTTGCGATCGAGCCGATCCCGCCCGACAGCATCGTCGACGGCGCGATCATCGACGGCACCGCCGTCGCCGATTCGATCAAGCGCCTCTTCGAGAACAAGGCGTTCAAGTCGAAAGACGTCGCCGCGTCGCTCTCCGGCAACTCGGTGATCGTCAAGAAAATCAACCTGCCGGTGATGACCGAGGCCGAGCTCGCCGAGTCGATTTACTGGGAGGCGGAGCAGTACATCCCATTCGACATCCAGGACGTCAACCTCGATTACCAGATTCTCGACGCCGGCGCCGGCCCCGACTCGAAGGGCACGATGGAGGTCCTGCTGGTGGCCGCGAAGAAGGAAAAGATCGCGGACTACACCGGTGTCATCTCGCAGGCGGGCCGCGTGCCGGTGGTCGTCGACGTCGACGCCTTCGCGCTGCAGAACGCCTTCGAAGTGAACTACGGCCTCGAGCCCGACGCCGTCGTAGTGCTGCTGAACGCCGGCGCCAGCGCGATCAACATCAACATCATCACCGGCGACCAGTCGGTCTTTACCCGGGACATCTCGATGGGGGGTAACTCCTACACCGAGGCGGTGCAGAAGGAGTTGAACCTACCCTTCGAATCGGCCGAGCAGCTCAAGAAAGGACAGACCATCGAAGGCGCGAGCTTCGAGGAGGTCAAGCCGGTGCTGCAGGCGATGACCGAGAACGTCCTCCTCGAAATCCAGAAGACGTTCGACTTCTTCAAGGCCACCGCGTCATCGGATCGCATCGATCGCGTCGTGCTGAGCGGCGGCGCGTCGCGGGTCGATGGCTTCGCCGAAGCGCTCCGCGAGCGGTTCGGCACGACCGTTGAATCATTCGATCCGTTTCGCAAGATCAGTTTCGAGCCGCAGAAATTCGGCGTCGAGGATCCGGACACCGCCATACCGACGGCGGCGGTCGCGGTCGGCCTCGCGCTGCGGCGGGTGGGCGACCGATGATTCGCATCAACCTGCTCGCGGCGGAGCGCGATCGCGCGAAGAAGAAGGCCGTCACGCTCGGCACCGTCGGCCAGAAGCTGACGATTGGCTGCAGTCTCATCCTGGTGCTCGGCGGTCTGGCGATCGGCTGGCGCTACTGGACGGTCAACCACGACTCGACGGAGCTCGACAAGGAAATCGCCGCCGCGCAGCAGGAGACGACGCGGCTGCACTCGGTGATCGAGCAGGTCCAGCAATTCGAGCAGCGGAAGGCGCAACTGCAGCAGCGCGTCGTGCTGATCGAGCAGTTGCGCAAGGGGCAGACCGGTCCGGTGCACATGCTGGATCAGATCAGCCGTGCGCTGCCGCCGATGCTGTGGCTCACCGAGGTGAAGCAGACCGGCGCGGAGATCGTGATCGACGGCAAGTGCACCTCGCCGATCGGGGTATCCGATTTCGTCGCGAATCTCGAAGCGTCCGGGTACTTCAAGCGGTCCATCGACATCGTCAGCACGAGCACCGAGACGATGACGCAGCCGCAGACCGAGGTGATCAAGTTCAGTATCAAGGCCGTGTTCCAGCAGCCGGGCGACGCGAAAGCGCCGGCGGCGCCGGCAACGGCTCATTAAAGCCGTGTCACGTTTAGTCGATACGGCTCAGTAACAAGGGGTCCATGGAACTCAGTCTTACAAAGCTGCCGTGGTATGCGCAGGTCGGCGCATTTCTCGCTCTCGCGCTCGGCGCCAATGGCGCGTTCTATTACTACGTCGAGATGCCGATGCGCGCCGATATGGGCAGCCGTCAGACGCAATTGCGGGCCCTGCGCGACGACATCACCAAGGGCCTCAGCACCGCGAAGCAGTTGCCGGCGTTTCGCGCCCAGGTCACTGAGCTCGAGGGACGCCTCGACAATCTGAAGGCGGTCCTGCCAGAGGAAAAGGACGCTGCCGATCTGCTGCGCCGCATGCAGACCGTCGCCACCCAGTCGAATCTGGAGATCAAAAGCTTCAAGCCGTCGCCGACGGTCACCAAACAGCTGCATGCCGAGTGGCCGATCACGCTGGAGCTTCAGGGGACGTATCACAACCTGGCGATCTTTTTCGACCGCGTCGGCAAGTTCACGCGCATCGTGAACATCAACGGCCTCGACGTGAAAGGGAAGGACAAGCCCGAGCCGAACGCCACCATCACCGCGACTTGCGTGGCCACGACCTTCGTGCTGCTCGACAAGCCGGCGCCGGCTGGTCGCGGCGCCAAACCGACGACTCCGCCGCCGGCCGGGAAGGCCTCATGATGCACGCCCTGTTGATCGCCCTCGCGCTCGGGACCGGCGACATGCAGTCGGCCGCGGCGGCGCCGTCGCAGACGCCGCCGGCCGCGACACCGGCACCCGCGCCGCAGACGCAGACGCCGCCGGCAGCGACACCAGCGCCGCAACCGCCGCCGGAAACCTACATGTATCAGGCGTCCGGCCGGCGCGATCCGTTTCTCAGCCCCTTCGGCGGAAGCAGCGAGTCGCGTCAGATGTCACGCCGCGGCGACGGAGCCGCGGGGATGTCGCTCGCCGAGATCTCGGTCCGCGGCATCTTGCAGAGTCGCGGCACTCTGGTCGCAATGGTCCAGGGGCCCGACAACAAGACCTACATCGTTCATCAGGGCGACAAGCTCCTCGACGGCACGATCAAAAGCGTGATCGCGCAGGGGTTGATCGTCATTCAGGAAGTCAACGATCCGCTGTCGCTCGTCAAGCAGCGGGAAGTTCGCAAGTTGCTGCGAACGCTCGAGGACAGCAAGGAATGACTGTGACCCGGTGTCTTGCTCTCTGTACTACGGTCGCCGCGGCCGGCGCGCTGCTCCATGCGTCGGACCGGCCGCTCAGCCCGTACCCCACCGTGCCCTCCGTGCGGCTCACGACCATCAGCGCGAAGGTCAACGGCAAGGGCGCCTCGCTCGTCATCGAAGCCAGCGAGCCGGTGTCATATGTGGCGTCCCGGCCCGATCCGCTGACGCTCCTGCTCGACTTCCGCAACGTCGGCGCGGAAGGCGTGGCCAACTCGGTCGCCGCCAACGCCAAGAGTCCCATCCAGTCGGTCGTGATTGAAGCGGCGGAGTCGCTCGGCGCGCCGGCATCGCGGGTCCGGATTGCGCTCGCGCAGCCAGTCGCCCACCGTGTCCGGAGCGACCGGAACACCGTCGTCATCGACTTCGAGCGGTCCTCTGGCAAAGTGCCGTACGTCTTGCCGCCCGCTGCGGCATCGACCGGATCGACGCCCGACGCGATGCAGGCACTGGCGCAGAAGGAGTCGACTTCGATCGATCCCATCGAAGCGCTTGACGTGACGCCCGCGCAGGCGCTGCCGGCTTCGGCGGCACGTGGTGCGACGCCTGTAACACCGTCAGCGACTCCACTGACGCTCTCCGCGGCGAGCCGTCAGACGCAGCCGCCGGTGCCGGCGCAGCCGGAAATCGGGACGTCCCGCGGCGGCGAGCGTAAGTTCACCGGACATCCGGTCAGCCTCGATTTCCAGGGCGCGGATTTGCGCGCGGTGCTGCGCACGTTCTCGGAGATCAGCGGCCTCAACATCGTCATCGATCCGGCGGTGCAGGGAACCGTGGACGTCGCGCTTCGCGACGTGCCGTGGGACCAGGCGCTCGACATCATCCTCGCCGCCAACAAGCTGGGCTACATCATCGACGGAACCATCGTGCGCATCGCCCCGCTGAACGTGCTCGCCGACGAGCAGTCGCAGCGGCGCAAGGTCAACGAGGAGCAGGCGCTCGCGGGTGAGCTGCGAGTCCTGACACAGCGTCTGAGCTACGCCAAGGCCGAAGAGCTCCAGGCGCTTCTGACGAAGAGCGCGCTGTCACAGCGGGGCACGGTGCAGGTCGATCCGCGAACCAACACGCTGATCATTACCGACCTGGCGGACCGTCTGACGACGGCCACTGAGCTGATTGCGAAGCTCGATCTCGCGCAGCCGCAAGTCGAAATCGAGGCGCGCATCGTCCAGACCAACAAGAACTACGCGCGGGCGCTCGGCGTCCAGTGGGGATTCAACGGCGCCGCCATTCCCGCGCTCGGGAACACGACGCCACTCGCGTTTCCGAACTCCGGCACTCTGTCGGGCTCCGTAGGCGGCGTCACCGGTGGCCAGCCCACGGCCGTCAATCTCGGCGTGCCCGGCGCGCCCAACGCCGTGAACCTGGCGCTCGGATCGGTGAATGGCGCCTTCAACCTCGACGTGGCGCTCTCGGCGCTGGAGAACAGCGGCAACGGACGGCTGCTGTCCACGCCGCGGGTCACCACGCAGAACAACATCGCCGCGGAAATGACGCAGGGCGTGCAGATCCCGATCCAGACGGTGTCGAACAACACTGTGACGGTCTCGTTCCGCGACGCCGCGCTGACGCTTCGCGTGACGCCGCAAATCACCGCGGCGAACACGGTCATCATGCAGATTGCCGTCGAGAACAGCCAGGCCGACTTCTCTCGCGCGGTGAACGGCATCCCGCCGATCAACACGCAGCGCGCCAACACCAGCGTGCTGGTGAGCGATGGCGCGACGACGGTGATTGGCGGCGTCTACGTGACCAACCAGCAGAACCAGACCGATCGGACCCCTGGCGTCAGCCGGATTCCGCTGCTCGGCTGGCTGTTCCGGCGTGATGCCGTGAACGACACCAGCACGGAGCTGCTCATCTTCATCACGCCGCGAATCATCCGGAGTTGATGCGGCCATGACTTCCATGCGAAACCTGAAACGATTTCTTGCGTTGGTGGCCCTCGGCACGACGGCGACGTCGTGCGGCGACGTCGTCCGCACCGGCCGGGCGCCTTCGTACCTGGTGATTGATTCGCTCCAGGGCATCCGGGGTGCCGCCACCACCGGGACGCCGGAAAGTACGCTCATTTCCGACGTGATTACCAACGTCATCGCGCCCGCGCCCTGCGCGCAGGACAACCCGTGCCCGACGATTTTCGGCGATTCGGGCGAGGCCACCATGCACATCGCGCTCAAGGATCCGGGGACCGCGACGGCCCCGTCGACTCCGACCGAGGTGAACGCGATCACGATTACTCGCTACCACGTCGAGTACATCCGCGCCGACGGACGCAATTCACCCGGCATCGACGTCCCGTACGGCTTCGACGGCGCGGTCACCGTCACGGTGTCAGCGGCGACGACGTTCGGGTTCCAGCTCGTTCGCGTCGCGGCGAAGCAAGAAGCACCCCTCGTGCAGCTCAAGGTCAGCAAATCCGTCATCACCACGATCGCGCGTGTGACCTTCTACGGCCGCGATCAGGCCGGCAACGAGGTGACGGCGACCGGTTCGATACAAGTAGATTTCGGCAACTACGGGGACTTCTAGGCATGAAGGGTCTTTTCTCCTCTGCGATCCTGGTGGCGGCGGTTGCGCTCGCCGGCTGCACGGTGCATCAGACCGAGGCGCCCGGACTGGCCGGCCCCTCCGATCTCGCAACGTCGATTCGTGTGACGGCGCAGCCGGACAGCATCAGCCAGGACGGAGGATCGCTGTCGTCGATTCAGGTCACGGCGATCGGTGCCGATGGCAGGCCGAAAACGGGCCTCCCGATACGCCTGGACATGTTCGTGAACGGTGTCGGACAGGATTACGGCACGCTCTCGGCCCGGACGATGGTCACCAACTCCTCGGGCATGGCGACCGTGACCTACACTGCGCCGCCGAGCCCGGTTGGCGGTCTGTTCGGCACCTGTCAGGGGCTGCCCGGCAACTGCGTCCAGATCATAGCCACCGCGTCTGGTTCGGGCTTCGAGGCGAGCTCGCCGCAGGCCGTGACGATCCGTCTCGTGCCCCCGGGTGTGATTCTGCCGCCGGCCTCGACGCCGACTGCGCTCTTCACGTTCTCGCCGCCAACCGCGAGTGCGAATGCCCCTGTGGCGTTCGACGCGACGTCGAGCTGTGCGGGCCAGGCGGGCGCGCAGGGGGGCTGCCTGCCCTCGAACAACGTGCTCACCGGCTTCAGCTGGTCCTTCGGTGACGGTCAGAGTGGATCGGGCGCGACGACCTCACACACCTTCACCTCGGCCGGCACGTACAACGTCACGCTGACGGTGACCAACGATCGCGGTCTGACGGCCTCGACGACAAGGGTCGTGACTGTCGGCGCGGGCGCGGGGCCCGCTGCCGCCTTCGTCGTCTCACCAACGCCGGTCGTCGCCAACGTCGAGACGTTCTTCGACGCCAGCGCGTCGAGGCCGGCGGCGGGCCACACCATCGCGTCATACAGCTGGAACTGGGGCGATGGCGGTCCGGTCAGCACGCGGTCCATACCGCTCGAGTCTCACAACTTCGGGGCCGCCGGCACCTACATCGTCGTGTTGACCGTCACCGACGAGGCGGGACAGCAGGGCACTACGACGCAATCGGTCACGGTTACGTCCGGCGCGCCGACCGCTGCCTTCACCACGCTTGTGACGAATGCGGCCACGCACACAATCCAGGCCGATGGGTCCGGGTCGACCGCCAGCGGATCGGCCACCATCGTCACCTACACGTTCACATGGGGTGACGGAACGACGACCACAGGCTCGAACCCGGTGCAGTCGCATTCATATGCGGCCACCAATAACTACCCGGTGAGATTGACCGTCGTCGACAGCCTCGGACGGACCAGTTCGTCGGCGCCGGCCAACGTCGCTGTTCCGTAAGTGAATGGCGGACAGTTCAAGAATTGATGATCTCCGACGCCGGGTCCAGAAGGATCCGGCGTCGATTGCGTTCGCGCAGCTCGCTGAAGAATGCCGCCGAGCGGGGGAGTATCAGGAATCGATCGATGTCTGCCGCGCCGGCCTGGCCCTCCATCCCGGCTATCTCTCAGCCCGTGTCACGCTCGGAC